>Ga0247774_1001844_pt1 | contig 10614 bp, 5 predicted proteins | sample UWRJL001104B6_FD_179933 | JGI IMG/M metagenome (GOLD analysis project Ga0247774, IMG submission 179933) | Plant litter microbial communities from Arlington Agricultural Research Station in Wisconsin, United States - UWRJ-L001-104B-6 | ecosystem: Environmental > Terrestrial > Plant litter >... | reverse complement strand
CCACTATGACAGAAGACAAAACATTGACAACCGCTAGCGGAATTCCGGTTGCAGATAACCAGAATTCCTTGACAGCAGGTGAACGCGGGCCTATCCTCATGCAGGATTTTTACCTGATGGAAAAACTGGCTCACTTCAACCGGGAACGCATTCCTGAACGCGTTGTCCATGCAAAAGGAGCCGCTGCATTTGGCACGTTTACTGTCACCAATGACATTACTCGCTACACCAAAGCTCAGCTATTCTCAGAAGTTGGCAAAGAAACTCAGGTTCTTCTCCGCTTCTCTACCGTAGGCGGCGAACAAGGTTCAGCGGATGCCGAACGTGACCCCAGAGGTTTTTCGATCAAGTTCTACACCGAAGAAGGCAACTGGGATTTAGTAGGGAACAACACGCCTGTTTTCTTCATCCGCGATCCGCTCAAATTCCCTGATTTGATCCACACCCAAAAGCGCCATCCCCAAACGCATCTCAAAGATCCTGACGCCAAGTGGGATTTCTGGTCCTTGAGTCCAGAAGCTTTGCATCAGGTGACAATTCTGTTTTCCGATCGCGGTACGCCGAAAAACCACCGCCACATGGACGGTTTTGGCAGCCATACCTTCAGCCTGATCGATGCTCGAGGAGAACGGGTTTGGTGCAAATTCCACTTCAAAACCATGCAAGGTATTGACAATTTCACCGCCGAAGAAGCGATGCGGATCAAAGGCGAAGACCCCGATCATGCGACTCGCGATTTGTTTGAGGCGATCGACCAAGGTAATTATCCCAAGTGGCGGTTTTGCATTCAAGTAATGACCGAAGCCCAGGCCGCAGAGTATCGCGAAAACCCCTTTGACTTGACAAAAGTGTGGAAGCATTCAGAGTTTCCGTTAATTGACGTGGGAATCCTGGAACTCAATCGCAATCCACAAAACTTTTTTGCTGAGGTGGAACAGGCGGCATTTTCTCCTTCTAATGTCGTTCCAGGTATTAGCTTCTCTCCAGACAAAGTGCTGCAATCTCGCATCATGTCTTATCCAGATGCTCAACGCTACCGTCTCGGTGCAAACTATCAGCAATTGCCCGTCAATCAACCAAAGTGTCCCGTGATGCACTATCAACGGGATGGCGCAATGGCACCGGGTAACAACGGTGGTAGCGGGCCCAACTACGAACCCAACAGCCACGAAGATGCCCCGAAGCAAAACTCGGTCTATGCTGACCCAGCTTGGGACTTAGGAAATGTCAAAGTCGATCGCTACGATCGCCGTCAGGGAAATGACGATTACACCCAAGCAGGAGACCTCTATCGCTTGATGAAACCCGACGCACAGCAGCGGCTTGTCGCTAACATTGTCGAAAGTTTGAGTGCAGCAAAACCGGAGATTCAGATGCGCCAACTCTGCCATTTTTTCCGCGCCGATCCGAATTATGGCAGCCAAGTCGCAGAAGGTTTAGGAATTGCGATCGATCCGTCTATGATGCCCGCTGCTGGTCAACCGGTTGGTGTTTAGAACCCGCGAACATTCAATTAGACATCTGCTTTTTAGCAGATGTCTATTCTCACATCTTGCACTATTCTCGCGGAACAGGCAAGATGCCTGTTTCATATCAACTCTGGTAGCATCGGAATTAATATTACTCACAGTCAGGACACGGCAGTGCCGTGTCCCTACCCCCATTAATTGTAGGGACACGGCACTGCCGTGTCCTCTATATCATTCCGATGCTACCGGAAACAATATCACAAGAAAATCTCCTCTTTGTGGAACAGGCATCTTGCCTGTTCAAAAAAGGATTATTGACAATGGTGCAAGATCTCAGTCTTGAAACTATGCGTGTAATAGGCACTCTTACCCCGCGTCTTAGGTGCAAGTTAAATCCAGTACAGCTTAACGTCATGGAGTTGGGGGCGATTAAGAGCCCGATAGCTTCGCTTCACGCGATTTTTCGCAACAGTCTCTTGGAAAGGCACACAACCAAGTAAAATAACTTGAGGAACTGCAATCAAAACCAAACAAGAGAAACCAAACTATGACCTTACCAATTGGCTGTGCCGCTCCTCAATTTACCGCCAAAGACACCAACGGCAACACAATCTCCCTGTCCCAATTTGCCGGTAAAACCGTAATCTTGTATTTCTACCCGAAAGATGACACCCCCGGCTGCACAAGACAAGCCCAAAGCTTCAAAGCAGCCCATGAAGAATACAAGGGCAAAGATATAGTAGTTCTCGGTGTCAGCCGCGACAACGAGGAATCGCACAAAAAGTTCACAGAGAAATACGGTTTGCCTTTCCAGCTATTAGCAGATGTTGATGGCACGATTACCAAAGCTTACGATGTCGAGAAAGGCGATTATGCCAAGCGCGTCACCTTCGTCATCGACGGTACCGGCAAAATTATTCAGGTTTATGAAGGAGAAAATCTGAAAGTTGACTCTCACGCTCAAGATATTCTTGTCACCATAGTTTAGTCGAAGTTTAGGCGATCGCACTAACATTCCTGGACGCACCACACGGCTAAAAACCCGGTTTCTTCCTAAATGCCTCCTTGCTATAGGCAATATTCTCGTAGAAACCGGGTTTTTTTCCTAAGTCCTTCCTCAAGCAAGTGAGGTGTCAAGGGTACGGGGGAAACCACCTACTCGAACTAAATTCCTTCCCTCAAAACTTGCACCACAGATCCGCTCAACCAGCCATATATTCGGTTAAGGTGCTTATAGTGCGCCTCAAGTTAGATTGGTGGCGCAAATCCCGCCAATAATTAAAAATTTATGCTGTAAAAGGCATTAACCGTCCCTAGACTGAATCAAGGGGCGATTTTGTCCGGGTTCGGGTCATTGTGTTTGATAAAATCAGAAGTTATCCTTGCTTTAGCTGAATAATTAAGTAGGTAGGCCGATATAAAATGACAACTAACAACATTATTTTGAGTTACTTAGGCCCACAAGAAATTGAGGCTAATCGAGCCGCTGTCTTAGTTGGCAGTTTTGACAAAAATCTAGTGGCAGCCCTGGAAGCAACAGAAGGCTCAAATGCCCTGAATGTGGGGAGAAATCCCTCTACAGGAATTTGGAATATCAGTTTAGAAAAAGGCTTCGATAGCGCAGGAACTCGCACAGTACAGGTGAGGGCAACTGATAAGACTGGCAAAGTTATCGGCCAACAAACAATTAACATCAAAGTTAATCCTGCTTCTAAGTCACCCGCTCAAATTTTGACGCTAATTACTCTCACAGATACCGCATTCAAAGTCGGAACACTGCCCGCCAGCAATCTTAACAACCAGCAAAAAGCGGATATACCAGCAGGTAAAACTTATCAAATTAGGGACTACGAGTTAGAAGACGGTCACCTGAATGTTCAACTAAATAATCCAATTCCTCCGGTGGGAACCTCTGGCTTTTTATACGAAAAACACGTACTTATAACCAAAGGCGCAAAAATTCTCATATTCGATCGCGCCCAGTTGCCGGCCTCGCCACCTGGAATGCAGTTACTATGGGCGATCAAAAAGACTTGGTTAAAGCTCACCCCCGGAGATTCGGCGACTTTAGGACAAGCTAAGAAATTACAACTTAACCCGGGAGAAACTTTCAATATTCTCGGCTACGCTTGCGTGGAAAACCATTTCCGAGTCACTTTCGATCGGGCAGTTCCTAACTTAGGAAATTCGGGCTTTTTGTACTCCCCGCACGTCCAAATTTTGCGAGACGGGAGGGGAATTGAGTTTGATAGAAATGCAGTTACGATGACTGTTATCAAAACCACTGTGTTGAAAAAGCGACCGGGAAATGCGGCTGGCCTGCAACCCCAAGAAAAAATTACTTTGCCCGCGGGAATGATTTACGGAATTGCCGGATTCTCGATCGAACAAAGCCACATTAAAGTCTCCCTGACCGAGAATTTGCCGCAATTTGGCAATACGGGTTTCATTTATCCCGATTTTGTGCAATTCAGTCGCGGTGGCAAATCTTTCAATCCCGCTGTGAATTTAACTTATCAAGGGCCGGCCGAAGTTTTAATAAATCAGCCCATCGTCCTTCGGGGTAGTTTTGACAAGCAACAAGCAGCAAAAGTTGAGGTGATAGCTGAGGATAAATTTCCCCTAAGCGTCACGCTAAACCAACAAGCCAGCACTTGGCAAGTTAATTTGCCTAAAGGATTTAGCATAGCAGGAGCTCGGTGGTTCAGGTTGCGGGCTACTGACAGCAAAGGCAACGTTACTGGCAGCCAAATAATTTACATTACCGTAATTTCCGATCCGCTGACCGTTGGAAAAGGTTTGACCTTAAAGATAGTTTCTGACACTTTGTTTAAGGTAGCGCCGCTTGATTCTTCCCGGCTCGACAATCAGCAAAAAGTTCTTGTCAAAGCCGGGCAGACTTTGGCGGTTAGCAAGTACGGATTTATTGACGGGCATCTCAAGGTGGTTGTGGATTCAGCAATTTCGCCGATCGGCACTTTTGGCTATTTTTACGAACCCGACGTTCAGCTTGCCAAAGGTAATAAAATCCTAAAATTTGACCTAGCCGACGTACCGAATAGCAACGTCAGCGCTCAACTTTTGGTAACTCAAACAACTCAGATTAAAGGTCAACCAGAAGATTCATCTAAACTGCCTGCAAATCAAGTTGCTAACCTAATTTTAGGCAGCACCTATGCCATCACTGGTTATGCCTGCATTTTGGGGCATTTCCGAGTAACTCTCGCCGAATCTATTCCCGGTTTCGGCAAGCTCGGATTTATTTATTGGCAGGACGTTAAAATTAAAAAAGACGGCAAAGAAGTTCCCTTTGACCCAGGTGCTTTGACGATGACAATGCTACAAGCAACTGTGTTTAAAAAACGGCCTGTAGATGCTGCAAGCCTGAAAGATACCGAGAAAGCTACGCTGCCTTTAGGTCGAGTTTACGGCGTGGAAAGCTACGGTTTGGAAGGAGATCACCTGAAAGTTTCCCTGACTGAAGAACTGCCAAATTTTGGCAATACAGGTTATGTTTTTCCTAGTTTTGTTCAGTTCAAGCGGGGAGATAAAATTTTCGATGCGGTTCCGAACAATGTGGAATTGAACGTGCCGTATTTTTCGCAGCGGGACAATCCGCGTTTTGACTGGTCTACTTGCAACGTAACTTCGATCGCGATGGTGCTTTATTATTACGGCCTTCGTTCTAAGTGGGGCGGACAGTTGGAGGATGAGTTGTTGCAGTGGTGTTTCGACTATGCCGGCCAGGGTTCTCAAACCGATCACAACGTGCTTTCGGCGCTGATTCAAGCTTACGGGTTTAAGACGAGTTTTAGTACGACTCGCAACTGGGCAGATGTGCGATCGGAATTGCTGAATCGCCGGCCAGTAGTTTTAGCGGGAGATTTTACTGCATCCGGTCACATTCTCACTTTAATTGGCTACAATTCTCAGGGTTATATCGTGCAAGATCCTTGGGGAGATGCACTCACAGGCTACAGCGATACTGAGGGGAGAAAGTTGATGTATCCCTACAGTTACGTGAATCAAGTTGCTGGGCCAGATGGGAATGTTTGGGCGCATTTCATCTCTCGATAATCTACTCTACCGTGGGCAAGTAGTTTGAGGCACTACGGCTATTCGTAAGGTGCGCATTCCAGCTATTCGTAAGCTACTGGGTGCGCACCCTACCTAACTTAGGAAATCTTGCGCTTCCTTTTGCGTTTCGCTACACCAATACCTAAAAAGCTCAATCCTACAAAAGTACCCACCCAAGTAGAAGGTTCGGGTACAGCCTCAACCTTTCCTGGAGCGGGTACAGCCTCAACCTTTCGTGGAGCGGGTACAGGCTCAACCTTTCCTGGTTCGGGTACAGCCTCAACCTTTCCTGGTTCGGGTAAAGGCTCAACATTTGCTGGTTCGGGTAAAGGCTCAACATTTGCTGGAGCGGGTACAGGCTCAACATTTGCTGGTTCGGGTACAGGCTCAACATTTGCTGGTTCGGGTACAGGCTCAACATTTGCTGGAGCGGGTACAGGCTCAACATTTGCTGGTTCGGGTACAGGCTCAACCTTTCTTGGTTCGGGTACAGGCTCAACATTTGCTGGTTCGGGTACAGGCTCAACCTTTTCTGGTTCGGGTACAGGCTCAACATTTGCTGGAGCGGGTACAGGCTCAACCTTTTCTGGTTCGGGTACAGGCTCAACCTTTCCTGGTTCGGGTACAGGCTCAACATTTGCTGGAGCGGGTACAGGCTCAACCTTTTCTGGTTCGGGTAGAGGCTTAAACTTTCCTTTAATGGCGAGCGCATCGTTAGCGCACTCGGCAATAAAGTTAGCAATATACTCCGCCGAAGGCAATAAGGATTTGTTGAAACTGAATCCGATTGTTTGAGAACCTACTGCATCAAACTGAGCGAAATTAAGACCGAGGGCGCTCAAAGCTGCTGCGGTTAAAAATTCGATATCTCCTACTTTTGTACCCGTAGCTATTGAGGTGAGGATAGTGTTGTTTCCTGTTTGTTCAAAATAGGGGTCTGTGGCATCTAAATCGCCCAGTGATGGGGTTTTGCCTTGAGATGCAACTAGCGTATTGTATTGATTTAAATTGCTAAATCCAGAGTTAGTTTGGGTAACGTTTTTAGCGGTAACATCCTTATAAACGCCTGTTGTCGCCACGCCTGAGTCATTTCCGTCGGCAAAGCGAACGGCAAATAAGCTGTTAGTTGCGCTAGCTGTATTGAAGTTTTGACGGGAAAAATTGAAGAACAAATCGCCGTAGTTGATGTTGCCTCTTGCAGCGTCGCTGTCTGCATATCCTGCTAAACTTAGATTCGAGTTGATGGCGATCGAAACTTTATCTGATGTTTCATTGATTGCCATGCCGTAAAATTCAAATGCGCCGCCGCCGAATTGCGTTTCTGTCACGCCGTCGTTGAAGGAATCGAGCGCATAATTCCAGCCGTTAGATAGGGTTGCTGCTGTAGCTTTTAGTGGGTGTAGTGCGAAAAGGGCACCGAAAACAGCCACGGAGTAAGTCCAGTGGATGCTTTTTTTAGTAATGAAGTTGTTCATAAAATTCTACCTGGTAATGAGTGTTTAAGTTTCAAGTCGGCTCGATCGACTGTTTGTTATTTTTAGTAAATCATACATTCCGGGAAACTTTTATAAAAGTTTGGTAAACTTTGAAGAAATCATACATTCCGGTCGAATTTATAAAAATTTGGTAAAGATTGGGTTTGGCAATTGCATCATATCAAGTAGATTGGTTAGGATAGATTGTTTGAAAAAAACCAACCCATGCCAGTAGCTAAATAAAGTCGTGGACGCAGCCACACTATATACTGTGCCTGCGTCCACGACTTTAGGTGCAAATAAACCGACTACCGGGTTTGGGCGGTTGAGAGAGCCATAAACTGCCGGCTAGTCCAGATATAGGCTTTACCCTTCTCTACAAGATATTATTGTTTTTTGATGCCGATCGACTTAATTGATTTTTTCTCAATTATCAATGAATCTGGACAAGTGGGGGCGTGATGTTGTGGAGGCCGATGCCTGATTCTGTTAATATTTCTATTTTTTGATTAATTAAGTTGCATAACTTGTCTGTCATCTGCAGCGCTGTTCAATAATTATAATTACGTTTGTGGTGATGACTTCCTTCATCAAACTCCTAAAAAGTCGATCGCCCACAATTTTACTCATTTTACCCTAAGCGATCGACCCAACAGGTTTTTACTCGATCGACAAACTGTGAGGCGGCACTTTTTCTGTAAGTGCCGCACAAAGCGAGAATTGGAGAATCAAAAAAAATTCAGACGGCGAGTAGCGATCGCACGTTTTTAGAACACTGAAGAAACTTCTTGCCCTACATCCGGTGCAGGCATCGTGGGTTCCTTCTAACTCGGGCGGTGGTTTCTGCACTTGAAGCGCTGCATAAATCCATCAAATTTCAAAAAGAGTTGCTCGCAACTATTTAACATTGCCAGTTTTTAAATGCTGTTACCATATCGCCGACAGTTCGTTGACTATCTTGACTCTTCCCTTGAGCACAGACCGCAGCAGGCGGTTGATCGAAAGTTTGTATTCATCGTCGAGAGACTCATCTAAAACAGCAGCCATCAAACCGTAGCGATCGGCTAAAGTCAAACAACCCGTATCCGTAACAGAGGCAAGCATTTCGGAAATAGCACCGGGGATAAGTTGAACTAAAAACATGAGACGTTCCCTTAATTCGATACTTATATCATCTTTCGTTCTCCGAAAATCAAGAGTGACGCAGGCATAGCAGAGAACGTGATCTTTAGAGGCAAACTGTGTGACAGCGACCACTCTAATTGTGTGACGAGCTGCGTTTTAAGTCTGCAATTATAGTCACAACATGATTTTATATCTTCCACATGGACCCTCTCCCCTCCCAAATCTAAAGATTTAAAGAGATTTTTCCGCTTTGTGGGTGTCTTTACCCATTACCCATGTATAATACGCATCAGGTCTATGCGAAAAATTCATAAAACTCAATATTTTGTAAAAATAGCTACGAATGTTTACTGTGCTGCGCTATACATTAGCCCATAACTAAGGTGCATCGAAACGGAGCGATCGACCGAACCATCGGTAGCAACTATTACCATAAATAGTTTGGCGACTTCGAGGCAGCGCCCAGTCAAACTCAAATGTACAGAAGACGAACCATGCAAAAAAGAAATTCGATATAGTAACTCAATATACAGTTTTAAATCCATACACTCACTAAGGTTAGCAGGAAACACACATTTTATGCTCCAAGTCAATACCTCCCCGAACAAGCCAGCAGCGAGGGTAAACCGATGACCCAAACAGTAGAACCCAAAGCCCAAGCGAGCCTGAACAAGTTTGAAAAACTCAAAGCCGAAAAAGATGGCTTAGCATTAAAAGGTGAACTCGACCACTTCGCCGAAATTGGCTGGGAAGCAATGGACGAAACGGATCGGGACCACCGCCTCAAATGGCTGGGCATCTTCTTTCGGCCAGTAACTCCCGGCAAATTCATGATGCGGCTGCGTCTGGCCAGCGGCGTCATCACCAGCAATCAAACCCGAACGCTAGCAGAAATCGTCCAACGCTACGGCGACGACGGCAGCGCCGACATCACCACCAGACAAAACCTGCAACTGCGCGGAATTCGCATCGAAGACGTGCCGGACATTTTCCGCCGCCTCAAAGAAGCTGACCTGACCAGCGTCCAGTCTGGCATGGACAACGTGCGCAACATCACCGGTTCCCCAGTCGCCGGGCTCGACGCCGACGAACTGATTGATACGCGGGAACTGGCGAACCAAGTCCAAGACATGATTACCAACAGCGGCGAAGGCAACCCCGCGTTTTCAAATTTGCCGAGAAAGTTTAATATAGCGATCGCAGGCTGCCGCGACAACTCAGTCCACGCAGAAATCAACGACATCGCCTTCGTACCCGCTTACAAAGACGGCAACATCGGCTTTAACGTTTTAGTCGGCGGTTTCTTCTCCGCCAAACGCTGCGAAGCTGCAATTCCTCTCAACGCCTGGGCAAGTCCCAGCGACGTTGTAGATTTGTGCAAAGCAATTTTAACTGTGTTTCGCGATCTAGGCCCGAGAGCAAACCGCCAAAAATCGCGGCTGATGTGGCTGATTGACGAACTCGGAATCGAACAATTCCGAGCCGAAGTCGAACAAGAATTTGGTCGCACTTTGCCCGCCGCCGCCCTCAAAGATGAAATCATCTGGGACAAACGCGACCACATCGGCATTTACCCCCAAAAACAATCAGGGCTCAACTATGTAGGGCTGCACGTTCCCGTCGGACGGCTGCAGGCATCGGATTTGTTCGATTTGGCCAGAATCGCCGAGGTTTACGGCAGCGGCGAACTCAGGCTCACCGTCGAAGAAAACGTCATTATTCCCAACGTTCCCGACTCGCGGATTGAATCGCTGGTCAAAGAACCGCTGTTGCAGCGTTTTTCCATTGAGCCCGCACCCCTGATGCGAGCCTTGGTTTCCTGCACCGGCGCCAAGTTTTGCAACTTCGCCCTCATCGAAACCAAAAGCCGCGCCGTGGCAATGATTGAGGAACTCGATGTCGAACTTTCAGTTCCCAAACCTGTGAGAATTCACTGGACGGGTTGCCCCAATTCCTGCGGTCAACCCCAGGTAGCAGACATCGGTTTGATGGGAACAAAAGTTCGCAAGAACGGCAAAACCCTCGAAGGTGTAGACATTTATATGGGAGGCACAGTTGGCAAAGACGCTCATTTGGGTGCTTGCGTCCAAAAAGGCATCCCTTGCGAAGACCTCAAACCGGTGCTGCAGCAACTGTTAGTCGAGCAGTTTGGGGCAGTTCCCAAACAGATGACAGGGGATGTAGCTGTGCTGCAGCGGCAACTGCAATTGACGGTTGATGAGGGCGAAAAGGCAGCCCAGGCACCCAAACCTCAGACATCTACTGTCATTTTCGCTCGATCGGGCAAAGAAGTTGCTTGCAGCGAAGATGAGTACATTCTCGATGTTGCCGAACGGGCCGGGGTCGAACTTGACAGCGATTGCCGAAAGGGAGTTTGTGGCACTTGCAAGCAGAAACTCCTAGAAGGTAATATTGCCGCCTACGACAGCCAACCCGAAGCGGCCGCCGGCTTAGAACCCGGGTTCATT
>Ga0247774_1001843_pt1 | contig 10615 bp, 10 predicted proteins | sample UWRJL001104B6_FD_179933 | JGI IMG/M metagenome (GOLD analysis project Ga0247774, IMG submission 179933) | Plant litter microbial communities from Arlington Agricultural Research Station in Wisconsin, United States - UWRJ-L001-104B-6 | ecosystem: Environmental > Terrestrial > Plant litter >... | reverse complement strand
GAAAGCAATCCTTTTCTCTTCGCCCCTTTATCCTCTTCACCTGCGGACCAAAACATCTAAACAAAATTGAAGATCGAGAGAAGCCATACTCTGTTGAGGTTTCCATACCTGTTCAAACCCAAATAGTATGTCTCAGCCTCTGTGTTTACCTCGGCCGACCTGGACAGCGTTTTACTTAGGAGGAGGCAAGGGAATGGAACACGTTGGACGGACCGTGCCGCATCCGTGCCCAAAATGTTCACGAGAGTACCGGGCGAAGCGCTACCTACCTGATCATTTTTGCTTCCAACGTTGGCCAAAAATCCCAACATAATGTCTCCAATCTCGTCTTCTGATCCACGGTGTTCTCTCAAAGGACCGCTCGCTCGGGTTGACTCCACGTGGTTGGGAGCTCTATATGGATCAAGTGTCGCGTTTGCTTGTTTTGGCGCGATGCTGGTGACGTAAGCCCTTGAAAGTTAGCGATGGGGGTACAGAAGTTGAATTTTTTCTCTCTACTCTTTATATCTTTTGTCTAGGAGCGACCTTGCCAAACATCATGTGAGAGAGTGTAAATTACTTTGGAGCTATTGTGGCGTTGTACTACTTAGGCAGGCGAAGATTTGCAGCCTGGCTTGACACGAGGTGTTCCTGCTGCGAGATCACGGCGCATTCCTAGCAACGAGAGCAACTAGGTAAACACGATTGGGAACACAGAGCCGATGCATTTTCATCAACATTTGTATCTATATTCTTGAGAATATTGGAACTTGTCAACTATAGTTTCATTAATCGCTGAGATGGCCAGGAACCAGAAACGTGGCGCGTGGCGACGCGTCTGGGTTCTAGTGGACTGAAATGGGACTGGACGGACCTGCGACCGCAAGCGAGCCTTGAACAGCGAGTCCAGTGTTTTGTTGCCTGGGCCCAAGGAATGGCGTAATTCCAACGTGGTAGAAAAAACCTCCAAATATTTCATCGAATAAATCAAGGGATATTTTACTCATTACGCCAAGAGAGTGCCGTCAATTGCACTCAGTTGTTGTGTGGAGGGAAGCCAGTCTGTGCAAGACAAGAGGACACGACTCCAGTCGCGATCCAGATCACGAAATTTGACTTACACGGTACAGAAGAAAGATGCGAAGAGGGTCGATAAAAATTATATCAGCCTGTAGCTTAGATAATTCCCCGCAAGATTTTGGCAACTAAATAGGGGCTTTGGAAGGCCGTGGTGTGTTGCGGGGGATGGTTGATGCAAGGGATGGAAGTCGAGATAGCTTCATGTTTTGAAAATGACGCGTGGATCGGACCACACAACAAACCAAGACTCTGAACAGAGATCATGATATTGAAACAAAGACACGTCGGCGCATTGCATTTGCCTGTAGTAATTGATAGGCCAGAAAATCACGAATGCAATAATGGTAAAATCGCAGCGCGATGCTACGGTCACTGAATCACTATTTAGAATGCGACAAAGAGGATGTGGCATCGTCATGTCTTTGTTGCGAATTTGGCATCTCGTGATAATATCGAACCGCTCGGCGATGTGCCCGACCGCTCGGCCTACTTACGTGATAAAAATCTACAGAAAAATGCGGCAGGTACACCAGTGAAACACGCAAAGATTTCTCGCATCAAATCCTCGTGAAGAGGTGGTGCGAGGGCGAGGTGCGTCGAAGAAAAATAAGAAAGAGGAGTTCGCGGGAACAAGAAGTTGGGCGTCAAGTCGGGGGCATGAGGGGGGATTGGAAAATCACGACTCATCGTGTGGAAGATCGATGCAGTACAAGCAGAAGGGGGGGCAGTGGTTGCTCTCGGCCAATCAGAAAAATCGGTACCCGACCGGGTATGATTTGGGAGGTATTTTTTGCGTCCAAAACAATAACACTAGATGGCCGATGATGGTGAGGAAGTACCCCGTTCGTACCAGCAAGAGAGAAAATGGTAGAGAGCCAGCGAGACGAGCAGTGGCTGGTGAGGGAGTCAGCCGGGAAGGCAAGGCCAGCCAAGGCCAGGGGAATCCAGGGAGTGATTCGGGGGCGGCAAGGAAAGCCGGAAGCAACGAGCAAGAAACAGAGCCGAGATGCGGGAGGGGACCCATGCGTCTGTAGTGGGGATGGAATTTCTGAGGAAAACCTTCTTCTGTCGCCCGAGAGAGTTGCGACACGATGCGCATCATGATGGCGGCCAGACAAAACAGCCAGTAACATGCTGGCGTGATAGCTGAGGCGTCAACTGCCACAGTGGCACGAGACCATATTGGGCGCGGCACCGAGCCAGCTTGGGGAGCTTCTCCTGCGCCTGGAATGGGTGATCTGGGACTGCGGGAGAGCTTGGCTTGTGCTGGGAGCTCCCACCTCGGTGCGGGACGCCCATTTTCCTCCATCGGTACCTATTTTTTTGGAGTGGGAGCCTGGCGGCCAGATGTTACTGATTGCGCACCAGCCCGTCGACCCCCGCCCGAAAATATAAACAAGCCCCATCCCCACCACGCGCCTGCCACCATCGCACACTCCCCTTTTCTTCTCTTTTACTAGACATCACCAGATTCGCAATCCATTCGCACTCGATCCGACGTCTACTTTGCATCGCGATTCAATTGCCAGTCGATAGACACCAAACAGATTACTACCTCATCCAATCTTCAACCCAATTTCCACCATCAAAATGCCCCCCAAGAAGGCCGAAGGCTCCGCCGCCGCTTCCAAGCCGAAGAGCTCCCACCCGAGCTATCAGGTTCGTTCGCAGTTCCGTGCAGGGGTGTTTTGATGCTGGAGCTCAAGCTAACTGGATTTAGGACATGATCACTGATGCCATTGTTAACGTACGTTCCAATATGCCCATGCTTCTGGTTCCGTGCCCCGCCACGATCGATTCGAGGTGGAGTGCCGCGGGGCTAAGTTGGATGGACGGTCTGCGGATACACACCTTGAACAATACTAACACGTTTCCTGCTGCAGCTTAAGGACCGCAATGGCTCCAGCCGTCAGTCCCTGAAGAAGTATGTCAAGGCAAACAACCAGATCAATGTCACCGACAACATGTTCGACTCGCTCTTCAACAAGGCGTTGAAGGCCGGTGTCGAAAAGGGTGTCTTCCAACAGCCCAAGGGTAAGATCTTCCCGTCGACAATCTCTCACTGTCTTTTCTGACGTCTCATCTTTCCAGGTCCCTCTGGTGGCACCAAGCTCGCCAAGAAGGCGCCCGTCAAGAAGGAAGCGGAGAAGAAGGCCCCGGTCAAGAAGCCCGCGGCTAAGAAGGAGGCTAAGCCTGCCGCCAAGAAGGAAGGAGAGAAGAAGCCTGCCCCCAAGAAGGCGGCCGCACCTAAGAAGGAGCCGGCGAAGAAGCCCGCGGCCAAGAAGGAAGCCAAGCCCGCCGCTGACAAGGTCAAGACCGGGCGCGTAACCAAGAAGCCCGCTGCTCCCAAGAAGGCTGCCGCAGCGAAGCCGGCCGCAAAGAAGGAGGCACCCAAGAAGAAGGCCGCGCCTAAGAAGGCAGAGAAGGCTTAAGCGCCCCGCGTCTACTCTGTCCGCAGAGTAGCGCAGGTTTCACTTGGGATGAATCTCCTTTTTCACGAATGGCGTTCCGGCAGGGCTGATACTTTGGGATATCAACGGGTCTTGGGTGGGAGGGGGGAATTGCGATTGGATCATTGGCTGTTGCCGCCCAGTTCTTGGAGGACGGTCCCCTGGACTTTGTCTACGACATGGACATGACACGCTCTTATGCCCGCACGCCTCGCATTGCATTGGATGTATGTGTATGGATATTTATTTGACCGCCGACTCTCGCGAGCTGGGTGGCTCGGCATAGGTTTTGGACGAGGTCTGGGAGGGTGGACTCTGAATTGCTGTAATTATATACCGGGGCCAGGCGTGGGAATGAATTGATGAGCGGGGATTTACGGACGATGATCTTGGAATTCCTCCCTCGTTTCTGCACAAGTGTTTCGCATTTTGCTGTGTGAAGTGACGCGTCATGGTAGCTCGTTTGTTTACATTCGTCCCAGGAGGTGTGAAGCCGCTCGGGGCACCGGCATATTACCCGCGAGAGCAAAAGCTCCAGCCGTCGGGTCCGACCGTCCCACTGTGCGTTGCCGATGCTTGCCGCCCTCCCATCCCGGGAGCCGATGCGCGATAATTCCGAGATTAACCCGCTATTATCTCACTACTTGATCCGTCATCCAGCACATTAGTATCACCTGATCACCTCCGCCCGCCACTCGGAACTATGGATGGTTTTCGTTTGCCGTAGGCTCGGTAGAGGACTGACCCGACATCCCGTGGCTTTGGCCCAGTTGCTGTGAAATGTGCAAGGGGCTACTCTTCGCAGTTGTCGAACTCTGGAGATGGCAGGTGACTTGACTTCTCGATTTGCTGGAGGAATGCTAAGCACTACTCTGCCTGCTGGAGCATGGCATCACAGACTTGCGACCCGGCCTTTCTATTCTCTCGTGGCGATGGTAAACAAATGGTTCTTCTGAAATTCCAGATCCCTCGAGACTCACGAACCATGTCACGGTCTCTTCTTTCATTGTTAAGGGGCAGAGTGGCCGTCGGTGCTGGCTGATATGCGATCCTCTGCCGTAACTCGGTCTGATGGCTCTGCCGCCCTCGAGTGAGCGACGGAACAGGGGACTCCTACACATTTAAAGCCCCAGCACGCGTAGCTTAGGCCATGCGTTTAAATATATCCGCCTTCTGCATACTCTGTAGTACTAAAAACTTTGATTGTTATTCAGCAGTAGATGCTGTACCATAATGGGGTAACATTTTGGACTTGTCGTTCCTGTCACGTTTTCCCCACCGTTGCAGCCGCAGCTTATGTCTTTGTGCCGGCCGCACGGCCCCGACCGTTGTGCGCTAGAAATATACGTCAGCAACCTCACCCTATAGTTACGCGACACGCATTGTCGGTATCCCCCAACATTTGAAACGTTTGGGCAGAAGGAAACGACGCGGAGGAAAAATGGCTGCCCTTTTCGGACTCATTCGCAGGAATTACCTGGCAAGCAACCCTCCTGTCGTCGCGAAGAATGAACAGCCGTTAAGGTTCGGAATTCTCGGCGCGGCGGACATCGGGTGAGTTTCCTCGCCTCCTCACATCCTCCCCATGCCAGGACAGACAATCTGACCTAGCCACACGACAAGGCCGAGGGGTCTCATTTTACCGGCAAAGTCTCACCCCGACGTGCAGGTATACGCCGTGGCGGCGCGCAATCCCGACAAGGCCAAAGAATATGCAAATAAGCACGGAATCCCCTGCGTGAAAGCAAGCTACCAAGGTGCGGTTACGAGCCCCCATACCAGCCCCGCGGAAACGCGATTTTGGCCCCGAAAAAGAAATTGTAGCCCTGACGATGATTCCCTAAGAAATCCTCGATGACGTTACCATCCCGTGCGTCTACATCCCCACCCCCACGGCCCTCCACTACGAGTGGGCCCTCCGCGCCCTCCAGGCAGGCAAGCACGTCCTCCTCGAGAAGCCCTCCACCTGCAACGCGGCCGAGGCCGCCTCGCTGTTCCGCCACTCGCTTCTCCAGCAGGAACCCGCCCCGCCCGTGTTCATGGAGGCGGCGCACTACCCCTTCCACCCGGCCTGGACGGCCTTCATGTCCCTCGTGACCCCGTCCGAGGTGGAGTCGGCGCGCGCCACGCTGTGGACCCCGAGGTGGCAGTTTGGCGACGGGGACATCCGGTTTCGGTACGAGCTCGGCGGCGGGGCGCTGCTGGACCTGGGGTGCTACACTGCGAGCGCGCTGTGGCGGATTTTCGGGGACCTGCCGGAGGAGTGCGAGGAGTGTGTCGTCGAGAAAGGACCCGGGGATGGCACGTGTGACCGGGCGTACAAGACGAGGTATCGGTTCGGAGAAGGGAGGAAGGGGGAGATGGAGGGGGATTTGCAAACGCCGCTGGGTCGGATATGGCCCAACTTGGAGGTTGTGCATCGGCCGGTTGTTGTAGATGATCCCGAGAAGCATTCGGTGGAGAAGGGACAGGACTTGGTGAGGACACGGAGGATTAAGATGGCCAACTATGTGCAGCCTGCGTACTTTCACTCAATTGAGGTGCAGGACTTGTTCGAAGTGCGAGAGAAGGGGGGCGGAAATGTGGTTAAGAAGTGGACGGAGAAGAGGACGGTCAAGGCATATACTTTTGAGGAGGCTGGGTTGGATGGGCCTGGGGAAGCCTTCTGGACGACGTGGAGGCATCAGCTGGAGGTATTTGTCGATAGAGTGAGGGGCAGAGATGTTTGTCGTTGGGTTGGAGGCGAGGATTCCATCAAGACGATGAAGATGATTGACATGGCTTACGGAGTATCCGGACTTCCCGCTCGGCCGACGAGTCAGTTCAAGATCCAGTAGTGGCATCAGGATGTTGATCTGGAGAAATAAACGAGCTGACTTAAAGGGTCAGATTATTCGGGGCACGTTTTAGTGAAGAAATATCGAACAAGCGGGAAGTAGAGAAAAAAGGGAAGAAAAGTCAAAGGGGACGCTTAAGACATCAGTAGAGAGGAGTCGCTTCAAAGCCTCCTATGTGCGTCACCACGTCCATAGCTGCGCTATAGGTCGCTTTGGAGCCGGTTTTTGACCTGGTCTGATTTCTGTGTGACTGCACGGGCCATGTGGCTGGCCTTAATTAATCCCACCGCCGTGCTAAAAACACTCGATGACACTGGACCTGTCGGCACTGGCGAAATCTTAAACACCTTGCGCACCTTCATGTTTTTAAAGATTTGAAGGTTACTGAGGTTAGCGGAAAGAAGCAAGAGATGCTCAATATATGCGGCTCGTAGAAGAGTTCGATTGAAATGGAAGGCGGAAGCAGCGGGATTCCTGTCGAATCCTCGAAGTCGATGGACGAATGTTGAAGGTTGCAGGCAAAGGACACATCTCAGTTTAAAGCTGGACATGGGATCGGGATTAGCCAGTGACCGCAAAGCCACTCATCCTCTGAAACGCCAGCATGTACATAGTTAATAAGCATGATGGGGATCCCTTTCGGGCTTTCCCTTTCCACCTCCTTGGTTTTCGTCTATCGAATATTTCTAAGAATCTAAGTCTGGACACGAAGGCGCTGCGTTTGTAAGCTGTTCTTCTCGCAGCCTGTTTTTCTGCGCCGAATCTCGACGAAAATTTCCTAATACGGCTTAGAATCATGTAGTTCGAGGAAAATTTCCGAATTCGGTAGCCCGCCGTGGCGATACTTGGGATAAGAATTTCAAAGCATTTCTTCGAAAGTTGAATATAAATATCATTGCAACATGCCTCGCAGACCTCCAATGTTGAGAATTAGAGACAGGCCCAACAATCTCAGAAAATCAACTTTACAACACATCTCATTTTGCCAACACTTGCTCTACGTTATCCGTTAATAAGAGGGTCCCGTATCGCAGAAACATGTCGCTGACGGGAAAGATTGCAATTGTCACGGGCGGTTCTCGCGGGATCGGAGCAGGAATTGCTCTTAGGCTCGCTAAGGATGGCGCAAAGGTCAGAAGAGGTCTATGCATTTTATCAAAGCAGCCCAGAACACTAACAGCAGGCTAAAAAGGTCGCAATCACGTATACAAGCCCTTCATCGATCGCTAAAGCCGACGCCTTAGTCGCGCAGATCTCCCAGCTCGGGACCTCCGCTGTTGCCATCCAGGCCGACCTCAAGGATGAGAAGGCCCCCGAGGTCATCGTCAAGAAGACCTTGTCGGCCTTCTCCGCTTCTCAGATCGACATCCTCGTCAACAACGCCGGCGTCAGCGAAGTGCTGCCTATCGAGGACGTAACAGCTCAGTCCTACGACGCCATCTTCGCCGTCAACACCCGCGCCGTCTTCTTCTTGACCCAGGCGGTCCTGCCCCACATCCCCCGGGGCGGCCGAATCATCCACGTGTCCTCGACGGCGGCGCGGCTGGGCTTTCCGGGCATGTCTGTATACTCGGCCTCCAAGGCGGCCGTCGAGGCCCTAACGCGCGTCATGGCCGCCGAATTCGGACCCAAGTACGGCGTCAACGTGACAGCCGTGAATCCCGGCCCCGTGGCGACGGACATGTACCTCTCCGCCCCGGAGGATCTGCGAAAGGGCATGGAAGATACCATCAAGAATGTCCCGGCGGAAGGTCGTATGGGGACCCCGGAGGATGTGGCTGACATTGTGGGCTTCTTGGCAAGCGAGGAGTCGAGATGGGTCAGCGGGAATGTCGTCACCGCGAATGGCGGATTTCTCATGATGTAGGGTAGGATCTTCCCCATAGCTTGTCGGGACTGTGACGCGCGAGATTGAATATATGCCGGTGCTCCCAAGGAGAGATTCCGAATTTTCATCCACCCCATATACCGTACACGTCCAGTTCTGTCAAGGCTCTAGACGAGAATCTAGCTGAAATGGCGCTAGAAAGATGGTCCCCGAGGATTGGCATGGCCTTGACGGCACAATAGAGAATCCCGAGCGGGGCAACAGGCACTAATTCCGGCACCGCCGCCCTCCGTAGCTCGTCTGCCACGTACCCGGAGATTTGTATCGCCTCCATCGCCAGTTCCCAAGGAGCAGGCATCATGTCAGCCTGCAGGAGCGGTGAGTTCGGTCTTTGACCTGTGTCAAAGAGATAACCACGTAACTGCCGGACATCAAATGAAAGCGTCGCTTGCGCGTGTCCGGTGAGTTCCGTTAGCCTAGAGAGGTAAATGGCGGCCGCATGATGTGCCGAGATTTCTAGCGCTTCATCAAGGGTTTCGAACCGGATTTCTCTTTGCAGGACTTCCATTGCCAGCTCTTTGTCCGCTCCGTACTTGGCTGTCCGTGTATTTGCCCGGAAAGCGAGGCTTGCGGGATACCGGTGAGCGAGATCCCAATCCTTCCTCCAGGCTCGAAGCTGTCGTGTTAAAATTTCGATATGATGTCTGTTTTCGACAGGTGTTCGGGACAGAGGTTGAAACTTATGGATGTTGATGTCCTCCCACAGCCCTGGAAGATGTGAGAGAATGTCCAATAGCCTGTCCATCCAAGTCTTTGGGGAATTCCGGAACGGCAGTGTTGCCCACGCCTCTTCCTCCAGGAATGTCCTGCGATGAAGTGCAAAGGCAGTACATATCTGATAAGATGGGTTAGAATAGTTGTTATAACGATTCACGCGTTATTTCAACCTACTATAGATGATCTGCATGATCTGAAAATGCGCGTCATTTCTTTTGATTCGAAGTGTTCAGGGCCGATTGATTGGAGAATGGCCCCAACGCCTGTAATGTGTTCCAGGCTCAAGACTTCATCCAGGGCGTACTTTATATGTTCGTCAGCACGTTAAAACATGGAAAAGGCTATAAGATGTGGACTCACAGGATACATGCCGAGTATTATCACTGTCCGCGCGACGTCGGCGAGGGCGGTCTGCGTCGAATGTTCCAGTATCCTTCGCACCCGACGCATGCTTTCCCCGTAGATCTCGGTGCCCATGCTCTTCAGGTTGGCTTTGTTCTCCTTGTATCCAAAGTAGCCAATGACAAGGGCCTTGCTGGAGATATGAAGGGTCGACTCAGGGTGGGCTTGGAATCCATCCAAAACAATGGACTTCCACCAATGCGCCCACCGATATCGATCAAGAAAATAGCGCAGTGCAAGATCGTAATGAATATATGGCGGAATCGGCGTAAGACCGGACTTGCTCAGCACGCGGTTTGTCGCGTTCGAAGTTACGAGATCACGAGAAGGTCGCAGCGCGATGGTATGGCCTTCAGAGGCGCCAATCTTGGCCGTACGGAAGAGGACTTCGTACCCCCTGCATGTATGCCCAGATTTGAGACACCTCTGACAAGAGGGTGTGCCCCTGTCTATCATAGGCAGTCAGCCTTGTCCTTTGGCGTATTGGCTGGAACGAGGGATTCTTACCGCACTTGACCCGGCGCGAGCGGCATGTGTGACAATACCCACTTGATGGCGGCCGGCCCATGGTGCTGACAACTCTAGAGGCTATCGTCGCCTCCTCGGAGAATTTGAGGTTGGCGGCATTTAAGTAGGTCGCATCTCGCAGTATATCAGGATGCGAGATGTTTGCTCTTCTCCAGTTGAGGATTGGTAAGCAGGATGGAGCCGGTAAGGAAGCGGGCTGCTGATCTCAATGGTGCAGCCACAGAAGCCGCTTATTAATTTAGGTCCCACCGCGGGACTTGCGGGATGCAGCTCGATGAAAATTTCCCTTTCTGGATGGACGGAAATTGGATTACGGCAGTACGAAATCAATCAGGCAGAACTTAAATACTCATCCCATCGTCCAAGAACCCAAACCCTAAATCGATGCTAGCATTCTATCCATATACCGGACCTCTTAAATTTCCAAGTCGCTTCTAATTTTACTGTACCTGAGAATATAGTCTTTATATTCGTGGTTTTGGAAATATGTGAAAATTTTCGTACTGTAATAGTTGCACCTTGTTACTCCAGTACTCGAAGTCAAATGACGTGCACCATTCAGATTCAATTTCTGGAAGTCAATCACACCGATCGTTGACTTCAGCAGCACTCTTCTCAATTTCGGGTGGATTTTTAGCTATGTTGATTTTAGGCAGTGAAGCTCCTATCTGCCTTGAAGCTTGGCTCGCACATCTTTGCCATATCTGGACCTCCTGTCCGCCGCGAGTTTTTTT
>Ga0247774_1001842_pt1 | contig 10615 bp, 8 predicted proteins | sample UWRJL001104B6_FD_179933 | JGI IMG/M metagenome (GOLD analysis project Ga0247774, IMG submission 179933) | Plant litter microbial communities from Arlington Agricultural Research Station in Wisconsin, United States - UWRJ-L001-104B-6 | ecosystem: Environmental > Terrestrial > Plant litter >... | reverse complement strand
CCCTGACTTGCGCGCCTCCGCCTGCGACAGCGCTTCTTCTTTCTTTCACAGACCAGACACAAACGATCCGTAGCGTGCGGCGGCGTTCCCCCAACCGCATTACACGGAGTCGTCATGCTCAAGAAATTCGCTCTCTCGGGCGTCGCGCTGAGTGCGCTCGCCAGCGTCGGTGATGCACACGCCGTCACGAACAGCGACCTCGCGTTCCACTACGCACCGGCGCATTACCAGGACACCGATTCGAGCGATTACCCCTCCGACTACATCACCGCGTTCGACTACGACAGCGATCGCGTATCGACGAACAACTGGGACAACCGAAGCGGCGGCCAGTGGCCCGCCACTGCGTACTACTCGGTAGTGGAAAGCTGCTCCCACTGGTTCATCACCTACGCGTTCTATCACCCGCGCGACTGGTCCGACACGATCTTCGACCAGGAGCACGAGAACGATCTCGAGGGCCTGGTCGTCAGCGTGCGCAAGGATGGCTCGAGCTACGGCACGCTCGAAGGCATGATCACCGTGTTCCACACGGACTTCTTCTCGTTCACGCCTGCGGGCAGCCCCTATACGAACGGCCACGAATCCATCGACGGCACCGTGTCGTTCGAGGCGGGCCGTCCGAAGACGGTTCAGGAGGCGAAGGGTCACGGGCTCAAGGCATGGCCCTATGCGTCCAATTTCGATGGCGCTTCCGGGCAGGACGGGGTCGTGTACTACCCCACGCAGGGCGCAGCGGAATATCCGACGTCGGGCAACGATCGGAACGTGCCGTACCGACTCGTCGACATCAACGACACGAACGGCATGTGGGCCGCGGCGCTGAACGAAGCGATCACGGGTGCGCAGAGCACGTTTGCAACGTGGGGCACGTTCAAAGGAGATACGAGCGGCAGCTGCGGCTCAGGGCTGAAATCCTGCAGCACCAATTCGGCGAATACGCCTTGGGGCTGGGACGACGGTAACGACGGGGCGAGCTATCGCGGTGAATTCGCGCTCGATCCGGCGCATCTGTTCTCGTGGTATTTCGGCGGCACCGGCAACTTCAGCCAGCAGTACATCCGCAACCCGTTTCTGCAGGGCCTGCGTTCGGCCGGATTCACGACGGCTCACGCACCGGCGGGATTTCCGTCGCAGCTGAGCCTCGATGCGCTTTACGGGAAGTTGGTCACGTCCTGTACCAACTGAGTTGATGCGACTGGCCGCCGCCGCTCACAGCGGCGGCGGCCAGTCGCTGCTTCAGGACTTCAGCAGCTCGGCCACGACAGCATCACCCACTTCGCGCGTCGTGAAATGCTTCGCGTTGAGTGACGCGATGTCGGCCGTGCGCGCGCCACTTTCCATCGCGCGAATCGCCGCGGTCTCCAGCGCATCCGCTGCCATTCCCAGCTCCAGCGAATGCCTCAGCAGCATCGCGACGCTGAAAATCGTGCCGTAGGGATTCGCAATGCCCTTGCCGGCGATGTCTGGCGCCGAGCCGTGAATCGGCTCGTACAGGCCGCGCTTCGTATCGCCGAGCGACGCGGAGGGCAGCATGCCGAGCGAGCTCGCGAGCATCGAGGCTTCGTCGGTGAGAATGTCGCCGAACATGTTCTCGGTGACCAGCACGTCGAAGTCGCGTGGCCGGCGGATGAGATGCATCGCCGCCGCATCCACGAGGATGTGCTCGAGCTGCACTTCCGGAAATTCAGCGGCCATCACCTGTGTGACCACTTCGCGCCACAGCCGCGAGGTTTCCAGCACGTTCGACTTGTCGATCGAGGTGACTTTCCTGCGCCGCTGCCGCGCGAGCCGGCCGGCCACGCGCGTGACGCGCTCGACCTCGGCCACGCTGTACGAGCAAACGTCCTCGGCGGTTGTTGGCGTGCGCCGCTTCTCGCCAAAGTAGATGCCACCCGTGAGCTCGCGGATGAACACGAGGTCCACGCCTTCGAGCACCTCCGGCTTGATGGTGGAGGAGTCGATGAGCGCCTTCAGCACTTTCACCGGTCGCAGATTCGCATAGACCCCGAGCTGCCTGCGCAGCTCCAGCAGTCCCGCCTCCGGGCGCAGCTTTGCGTTCGGCGCAGACCATTTCGGCCCGCCGATCGCACCCAGCAGCACTGCGTCCGACTCCAGGCACGACAGGAGCGTTGCCTTCGGCAGCGGATCGTTGTGCTTGTCGATGGCGATGCCACCGAAGTCCGCTTCCTGCAGCTCGAAGGTGTGGCCGAACTTCTCGCCGATCGCCTTCAGGCAGCGCACGCCTTCCGCAACCACTTCGGGGCCGATGCCGTCGCCGCCGAGCACGGTGATGCGCGCCTTCATGCGGCCACCCGCTTGTGCTCGAAGGCGGAAATCTCGTCGTTCTTGCTGAGCAGGAAGCCGAGCTCATCGACGCCGTTCATGAGGCAGAACTTCGCGAATGGCTCGAGCGGAAACGTGTAGCGCTTGCCGTTGGGCATGGAAAGCGTCGTCGTCTCGAGATCGATGGTGACTTCGGCACCGGGATTCGTGAGCAGCCACTGCGCCGTCGGTTCGTCCACGAGCACGGGCACGAGGCCGTTCTTCAGCGAGTTGTTGCGGAAGATATCCGCGAACTCGGTGCTGACCACGGCCTTGAAGCCATAGTCCGTGAGCGCCCACGGCGCGTGTTCGCGTGACGAGCCGCAGCCGAAGTTGTTGCCGGCCACGAGAATCGAGCAGCCTTGCGCTTCGGGCCGGTTGAGCACGAAGTCGGGCTTCGGGTTGCCGTCGGCGTCGTAACGCCACTCGGAGAACAGATGCTTGCCGAAACCTTCGCGAGTGGTCGCGCGCAGGAAGCGGGCAGGGATGATCTGGTCGGTGTCGACGTTCGTGAGCGGCAATACGGCCGTGCGCGAACGAATGGTTTTGATGGGTTCCATGGGCCTTCAGTGTCAGGCGGTGCCGCGGCGCTAGCTCGCGAGCAGCTCGCGAGGGTCGGTAACTTTGCCGCGCACGGCTGATGCCGCAGCAGTCAGCGGGCTCGCGAGCAGCGTGCGCGCGCCGACGCCTTGCCGGCCTTCGAAGTTGCGATTGCTGGTGCTCACGGAATACTGGCCGGCGCCGACGAGGTCGCCGTTCATGCCGAGACACATGGAGCAGCCGCTTTCGCGCCACTCCGCACCGGCATCGATGAACACGCGATCCAGGCCTTCTGCTTCCGCGGCTTTCTTGACCTGCTGCGAACCGGGCACAACCAGCATCTGCACGCCGTTCGCAACCTTGCGGCCCTTCATTACACCGGCAGCATCGCGCAGGTCTGACAGCCGAGCGTTCGTGCAGCTGCCGACGAACACGACATTCACGGGCTTGTCGCGAATCGCGGTGCCGGCTTCAAAGCCCATGTACGCGAGCGCCTTGTCGAACGCCGCATCGCCGTGGCGGGTCGGCACGGAGCCGGTGACCGGAATCACCATGCCCGGATTCGTGCCGTAAGTGATCATCGGTTCGAGCGCCGACGCGTCGATGTCGATCTCGTGATCGAATTTCGCGCCGGGGTCGGAAGGCAGCTGCTTCCAGCGAGCCACGGCCGCATCCCACGCGGCGCCTTTGGGCACGCGAGCGGTGTTCTTCAGGTAAGCGTACGTCGTCTCGTCCGGCGCGATCATGCCTGCGCGCGCGCCAGCTTCGATGGCCATGTTGCAGACGGTCATGCGCTCGTCCATGTCGAGCGAGCGAATGGCTTCGCCGCGGAACTCCAGCACATGCCCCGTGCCGCCGCCGACACCGAGCTTGCCGATGATCGCCAGGATCAGGTCCTTCGCCGTCACACCCGAACGCAGCTTGCCGTGGGCATTGATCGCGAGCGTCTTCGGCTTGCTCTGGAGCAGGCACTGGGTCGCGAAGACGTGGCCGACTTCCGTCGAGCCGATGCCGAAGGCGAGGGCGCCGAACGCGCCATGCGTGCTCGTGTGACTGTCGCCGCAGACGATGGTCTTGCCCGGCTGCGTGGCGCCGAGCTCCGGACCGATCACGTGCACGATGCCGCGCTGGTCGCTCTGCAGCCCCAGCAACTCCACGCCAAATTCAGCGCAGTTCTTCTCGAGCTGGCGGATCTGCTTTGCGGCGGACTCGATGGTGATCGGCGCGCCGCCGAACACCTGCTCGGTGCGCGTCGGCGTGGAGTGATCCATCGTGGCGAGCGTGAGATCCGGGCGCCGCACTTTCAGGCCGCGCTCGCGGAGCACGGTGAAGGCCTGCGGCGAGGTCACCTCATGGATGAGGTGCAGGTCGATGAACAGGACAGCGGGCGTATCGGGAGTCTGGGGAGCAACCAGGTGCTGCTCCCAGACTTTCTCGAACATCGTCTTCGGGTGAGTCATGGTCTCTCAGATCGCAGCAGCGACTCGCGGGGCGGACATGTCCACCGGATCGAGCCAGCCCCACTTGTCCTGCGTCTTGCCGGAGAAGAGGCCGAAGAACGCTGCCTGCAGGGATTCCGTGATGGGGCCGCGCTTGCCGGTTCCCACGGCCAGCCGGTCCACCGAGCGGATCGGCGTGATCTCCGCGGCCGTGCCGGTCATGAAGATCTCGTCCGCGATGTAGAGCATCTCGCGCGGGATCGACGTTTCCTTCACTTCGAGCCCGCGCTCGCGCGCGAGACGGATCACGCAATCGCGCGTGATGCCGGCCAGGGCGGAGTGCGCCAGGCCCGGCGTGAGCACGACGCCATCCTTGATGACGAACAGGTTCTCGCCGGCGCCTTCGCTCACCGTGCCGTCGGCAGACAGGCCGATGCCTTCCGCGAAGCCCAGACGGCGCGCTTCACCGCCGATGAGCTGGCTCGACAGATAATTGCCGGCGGCCTTCGCCATCGCGGGAATCGTGTTGGGCGCCACGCGCTGCCAGGAGGAGACGCACGCATCCACACCCTGTTCTTCGCTGTCGGCACCGAGATACTTGCCCCATTCCCACGCGGCAATGGCAACTTCGACCGGCGGCTCGGTCTTTGGCGACACGCCGATTTCGCCGTAGCCCTTGAACACGACAGGGCGGATGTACGCGCCGCGCTTCAGGCCATTCGACGCCACGACCTGGCGGCACGCTTCGCTGATCTGTTCCTGCGAGAACGGAATCTCGATGCGGTAGATCTTGGCCGAGTCGTACAGGCGCCTCGTGTGATCGCGCAGGCGGAAAATGGAAACGCCGCCTTTCGTCTCGTACGCCCGCACGCCTTCGAACACGGAAGAGCCGTAGTGAAGCGCGTGCGACAGCACGTGCACCGTGGCTTTTTCCCACGGAACGAGCTTGCCGTTGAACCAGATGAACTGTGTAGCGGGAATGGGCATGGAGAAGCTCCTGAAACTGGGTGTCTATGCGATCAAACGGCGGCCTGCGCGATGCGGGCAGCGCCGGTGCGCTCGTCGCGCGCGCGGCCGCCTGTCCTGATCGCAAGCTCGATTCGATTGATCACTTCGAGGAATGCCTTTGAGCTCGACTCGACGATGTTGGTGCTGACGCTCGAGCCCCGGTATGTGCGCTGATTGTACTCGACATACACGATCGCCTCGCCCTGGGCATCCTCACCTTCGGTCACGCCGCGCACTTCGAACTTGCGCAGGGCCACGGTGATGCCGGTGGCCGCCTCGATGGCCTTGAACGCCGCATCCACCGGTCCGTCGCCGGTCACTGTACGTTCGACCGAGCGACCGTCCGCGTGCTGCAAGCGAACCGTTGCCTCGGCGGCGGGGTTGGCGCTATCGGCCACCGTCTTGAGGCCCGCCAGGGTCCACGGCCCGCTGGCCGAGCCCTCGGCGCGCAGGACGAGCGCCTCGATGTCACCGTCGAACAGCTCCTTCTTCTTGTCCGCGAGCGCCTTGAACTCTTCGAACACGCGGTTGAACTCGATCTCGTCGAGCTCGAAGCCGAGCTGCTTCACGCGATCGCGAAACGCGTGACGGCCACTGTGCTTGCCCAGGACCAGCGTCGTGCGGGCCAGACCCACGTCTTCGGGACGCATGATCTCGTATGTCGAGTGATGCTTGAGCATGCCGTGCTGGTGAATGCCGCTCTCGTGAGCGAACGCGTTCTCGCCTACTACGGCTTTGTTTCGCGGTACCGGCATGCCGGTGATGTTCGAGACCAGGCGCGAGGTCGGATAGAGGCGGGTGGTCTGGATGTTGGTGCGCACGTTGAAGAACGCGTCGCGCGTGCGCAGGGCCATCACCACTTCTTCGAGCGAGCAATTGCCGGCGCGCTCGCCGATGCCGTTGATGGTGCATTCGATCTGGCGTGCACCGGCAACGACTGCCGTGAGGCTGTTCGCCACGGCCATGCCGAGATCGTCGTGACAGTGCACCGAGAGCCGCGCCCGCTCGATGCCGCGCACGTTCTTGCGCAGGTAGCGGAACAGCTCTGCGAACTCGTCAGGCACGGTATAGCCGACCGTGTCTGGAATATTCACCGTCGTGGCGCCGGCGTCGATGGCCGCTTCGACCACCTGCGCGAGGAACTCGAGCTCGGTGCGCGAAGCGTCTTCGGGCGAGAACTCGACGTCTTCGCAGAAGCTGCGCGCGATCTTCACGCCTTCGACGGCGGTCTTGATGATCTGCTCTTCCGCCATGTTGAGCTTGTACTGGCGATGGATCGCGCTCGTGGCGAGGAACACGTGGATGCGGTGTTTCGGCGCATCCTTCAGCGCCTTCGCGGCGAGCTCGATGTCGTCCTTGTTGCAACGGGCGAGGCCGCACACGATCGCGCCCTCGACCTCGCGGGCTACCGCATTGACACTTTCCCAGTCCCCGCGGGATGCCGCGGGGAAGCCGGCCTCGATCACGTCTACCCCGAGCTCGGCGAGCGCACGTGCGACGCGAAGCTTTTCCGGACGCGTCATGCTGCAGCCGGGAGCCTGCTCGCCATCGCGCAGCGTCGTGTCGAAGATCAACACCTGGTCTGGGTTCGGAGCCATGTGTGCAGTTCCTGTAGTCACTGGGGCGTCATGCCCGTGGTGTTCGAATCGAGCCGCGCGCCGAATTCCATGTCGGCGAGCGGGCCGGTGAGTGGGGTTTCCCGCGTGCCGCTGGAAAGCACCTCACCATGCAGAATCTTGAGCAGCTGAGTTGCAGTGATGTTGCCACCCGAGAGCACCACGCCTACGCGCTGACGCTCCAGGCGACGGTGCAGGCGCATTGCGCCGGCAAGGGCCGCTGCGCCCGCGCCTTCGGCGAGCTGATGCAGGGTCTCGGCGAGACAACGAATCGCGCCGGCGATTTCGGCCTCGTTCACTTCGATGACGTCATCGAGCACTTCGCGCAGCACGTCGACCGTAGCGGGCGAGGGCACACGCGTGGCGAGACCGTCGGCGATGGTTTCACCGACTGGGAATTCAATTATTTCGCCGGTGCGCCAGGCACGGGCGATCGCCGGAGCGGCAGCGGCCTGCACGCCGATAATCCGCGTGTGCGGTGACAGAGCCTTGAAGACCAGCCCCATTCCCGCAGCGAGACTGCCGCCGCCCACGGGCACGAACACGGTGTCGAACGGTTGCGAGGCCTGATCCAGCATCTCGAGCGCAACCGTCGCGTAGCCCGCGATCAGCCGCCGCTCGCGAGAGGGGTGAACCGCGATGGCGCCGGTGCGCGTGGCGAAATCCTGCGCGGCCTGCCATGCGGCGTCGAAATCATGACCGGCGATGATGACGCGCGCGCCGAGCGCAGCGATCGCCATGTTCTTGTCCGGATTGTTTCCTGAAGGGACGAACACGGTGCAGGCGACGCGATGCTTATGCGCCGCGGACGCAAGCGACTGACCGTGATTACCGCGCGTGGCGGTGACGAGCCCACGTGCACGCTCTTCAGGCGAAAGAGATGCGACGAAGTTGAGTCCGCCGCGCAGCTTGAAGGAGCCCAGCGGCGCGGCGTTCTCGAGCTTGACGTGAACTTCGGCGCCGACGCGCCGTGACAGCAGCGGATGCGTCACGAGCGGCGTCGGCGTCAAAGAGCCGGCCAGCAGCCTGCGTGCAGCGACGATGTCGTCGAAGTGCACCTCGCCGAGCCGACGATCCATCGTCGGGGTGGAGCTCCATGCTTGATCGGCGATATCCAAGGGGGCTGGCTCCTGCTGGCTGGCGCGCGGGCGCTCAGGCCCGCTTGTCGTTCAACCAGGGCATGCGGGCGCGCAGCTCGGCGCCGACCTTCTCGATCGGGTGCGCGAGGTCCTGCTTCAGCAGCTTGTTGTACTTCGGCTTGCCGGTCCGGTTCTCTTCGATCCAGTCCTTGGCGAACTTGCCCTTCTGGATGTCCTTGAGGATCCTGCCCATCTCTTTCTTCGTCTTGTCGTTCACCACGCGCGGGCCGCTGATGAGGTCGCCCCACTTGGCGGTCTCGCTGATGAACTCGTGCATCTTCGTGATGCCGCCTTCGTGCAGCAGGTCGACGATGAGCTTCAGCTCGTGCAGGCATTCGTAGTACGCGACTTCAGGCTGATAGCCGGCTTCCACCAGCGTCTCGAAACCCTTCACCACGAGCTCGGTGGCACCACCGCACAGCACGGCCTGTTCGCCGAACAGGTCGGTCTCGGTCTCTTCCGCGAACGTCGTGTCGAGCACGCCGCCGCGCGTTCCGCCGATGCCGTGGGCGTAACCCAGGGCCTTCGAGTGGGCCTTGCCCGTTGCATCCTGCGCAACCGCGATGAGGCAGGGCACGCCGCGACCTTCCTGGTACTGACGACGCACCAGGCCGCCCGGGCCCTTCGGCGCGATCAGCACCACGTCGAGATCCTTGCGCGGCTTGATCTGCTTGAAATGAATGTTGAAGCCGTGCGCGAACAGCAGCACCGCGTTCTTCTTCAGGCTCTTCTCGATCTCTGCATACAGCGCTTCCTGCGCAAGATCCGGCACCAGCAGTGCCACGAGATCGGCTTCGGCTGCCGCATCGACCGGCGTCGCGACGGTGAGGCCGTCCTTCTTCGCCTTCTTCCAGCTCGCGCCGCTCTTGCGCACACCGACGACCACGTCGAAGCCGCTGTCCTTCAGGTTCAGCGCGTGCGCGCGTCCCTGACTGCCGTAGCCCAGAATGGCGATGCGGGCGCCTTTCAGTGCTTTCTTGTCGACGTCTTTCTGGCCGTAAAGCTTCATCAACCAACTCCCCGTTCGAAACTGTTCGAACCTCTAGATAAACATTCTCGCCTTCGGCGAAGGCGGGCATAAAAAACCCCGCAGCGGCGCTGGGCCGGTGCGGGGTCTCATGTTCTTGCTCGCTTAGCCTGTAACTCAGGCCTGAGCGAGTGCCCCGCACTTGCCGCTCCTAAGGAGGAGCAGTACTACAGGCGCTACGAGCAGGGCGACGCAACGGCCCGGGATGAACCCGGTCGTCACTGCGATCGCTGCTACTGCGGATGCCACGTGCGAAGCACTCAAAACCGTAAAAAATAGGGGTTGGATGTCAGCACACCCCACGCATGGCTGTCAACGAAACGTGAGGTTCTTTGGGCAATTCGCTAATCTCCCGCCCCTTCCTCGGACACCGGTTTTCACACACCCACGATGCTGATCATTCCGGATGCCGCGTCGAACGCGGCGGACACGCTGCCCCTCTGGCTCGTCACCGACGCCATGCTGCCCGGCTGGCTTGCGGAAATGCCGACGGAGATCGCCAACTGGGTGCGCGCGAATGGGTTTCAGGCCGAGAAGCAACGGGTACTAATTCTACCCGGCAAGAACGGCAATCCCGGCGGCGCAGTCGTGGGGCTCGGCTCACTCGCATCGCCCAATGAACTGAAACTGTGGCATGCCGCGGGACTCACCGATCGGCTGCTGCCCGGCAAGTACAAACTCTCGACGGAGCTCGCGGCCGCTGCGGCAACTCAGTTCGCGCTCGGCTGGCTCGTGGGCGCGTATCGATTCAGTCGCTATCGCGTGGCCTCCGCGAGCTCGCGTGCCACGCTGATTGCGCCGGCACTGGCAGACCTTTCATATGCAGAGGCTGCCGCTTCCGCCAGCACACTCGCGCGCGATCTCGTGAATACGCCGGCCAACGATCTTGGCCCCGCGGAGCTGACGCAGGCGGCCGTCGATGTTGCGCGACGCTTCGGCGCGACGATGAACGTGACGGTGGGCGAGGCGCTGAAGAGCGCGAACTATCCGTTGATCCATGCGGTGGGGGCGGGCAGTCCGCGCGAGCCACGCCTGATCGATCTGCGTTGGGGCAGGGCAGGACAGCCGAAGATCACGATCGTCGGCAAAGGGGTCTGCTTCGACAGTGGCGGCCTCGATATCAAGCCGTCCGCCGGCATGCTGCTGATGAAAAAAGACATGGGCGGTGCCGCCTGCGCGCTCGGCCTCGCGCAGCTGCTCATGCAGATGAATGCGCCGATCCAGCTGCGCGTGCTGATTCCTGCAGTCGAGAACAGCGTGGATGGCTATTCGTACCGGCCCGGCGACGTCATCAAGTCCCGCAAGGGCATCACGGTGGAAATCGGCAACACGGATGCGGAAGGCCGCCTCGTGCTCGCCGACGCCCTGGCCGAAGCCGACGCCGAGAAGCCTGACCTGCTCGTCGATCTCGCCACGCTCACCGGCGCCGCGCGTGTCGCGCTGGGCCCGGAGTTGCCGGCGGCCTACTCGACCGACGCGGCATTGCTGAGCGCCTTCCGCGAGATCGGTGACGAAGAGATG
>Ga0247774_1001841_pt1 | contig 10617 bp, 6 predicted proteins | sample UWRJL001104B6_FD_179933 | JGI IMG/M metagenome (GOLD analysis project Ga0247774, IMG submission 179933) | Plant litter microbial communities from Arlington Agricultural Research Station in Wisconsin, United States - UWRJ-L001-104B-6 | ecosystem: Environmental > Terrestrial > Plant litter >... | reverse complement strand
CTTACTGCTTTGAATGCCAATTGAAGTCAAATATAGTCATCCAACCAGCTATCGGGGGCTAGAGAAGGAGTAATAAAAGGTACGCACCTCTAAAAACCCCGTTTATTCTTCACTCCTCCTCGCTGATATCTTCCTCTTCGCTCTCGCTCTCGCTCCCACTCTCACTACCGCCATCATCTTCCACCCCCTCAACTCTTCTCGTAACCTCCTCCATGGAAGGAAACTCTCGAGGAACGCCTCTCTCCTTCGCCCAAGCCCTGTCCTCATCGGTAAGCCCCTCAGGGCCACCGGCCTTCCAGAAATGTTCCCACTCCTTATGCAGGTCGGTGGCATCCTTTTGCAGTGTCGCACGCTGCTGCTCCAGACAATTGTTCCTGTCCAGCATCTCATGTGCAAATGTGCGGTTGAGGAAGATGCTCATGATTCGGGCCGACGAGTCGATAGCAAAGGGCGCAATCGTCTCAAGCTCGACGCCTGCGTTGGCTTTCGCCTGGACGATCTTGCTCTGCATGCGCTTCCAAGCCTTGTTCACGAACCTTCCCGATGCATTCTTTGTTCTTTCCGTGAGATACTCCCGGCGCTTAATATAATGTCCGGGCCCGGCTATTGAAAGGAGGTTAGCACTAAATACAAGGCAAGGAAGGAGAAAGCGGCCCCGAGAGACAATATTGTTGATAAATATGATTAAACATGATAAATGAACTTACTGTATTCCAGGCATTTCCTGAAGATAGGCACCATATGCGAATGTGTCGTGTCCATCAAGGCATCCTTGGCACCCAGCGCCTCATCGCGTAAATCATTGATTACATCTCTTACCCGAAAGCACAGTTCCTCCTGAATATTTCCAATTCCAGAAATCGACTCGTCTGCCAGCATGGCAAGCTGGTTGTTGCAAGCCCCATTAAAGAAGTAGTCCTTCATTTCCTTGACGTACTTCTTCCAGACAGTTCGGATTGCTAAGTTCATGGGATGCTCAATCTTGGCCAACTCAAACGAGAAGACTCGATCCCAGTCATCGTAGATGAGCTCCATAAGTGGCACCAAGAGTGACTCAATCCAGTTGTAAGTCACGCCGTACGTCGTTTTGAACAGACCACCATCGCGCTTGAGAATGGCCTCGAAGGTCACCCAACTCATGTTTTTGGAAGACGCATCCTCGGGGTTGCGGCGCGGCCACGACTCGATGATGGCGACACGCTCCTTTCTGAAGCGGGTTAGGATGTCGACATAGTCCGGGAAGGGATCAAATTTGATCATATCCTCGTGGTAGCCCTTGATAAGGCCGTCAAGTTTCTGAGGCTCCCTGTTAGAAAGACTCCCTTTCCCTAAAATCCAATCACCTTGCAAGACAGGAGAAGTGGGAGCAGAAGAGAATGCCTGGAACTTACCTTGCGATACTTTTCATGAACTTCATTGAGCCTGTCCTCAATCTCTTGCTTTCTGCTCGCAGCGCCAAGACCTTCCGAGGTCCTCTCCCTGGACCACTGCTGGATGCCTAGCAATAGCCTCTGGTACGTGTGCAGAATACCATCGAGATGGTGCTCTCTGGAAGCCGCGGTCGCCTCGAAAACGAGCCAGTGCCGGAGGGCAGGCACGCCCGTGTACATCACGTTCGGAAACCCCACAACCTTCTCACCCCTCTCCACAGACCAAAATGCCCTGGAGCTCACAGGCATGACAGACACATCAGGCGTCACCTCATCGAACTGCACGGGATGCGATGCAACCGCATCATCCTCCTCTTCATGATTTCCTCTAGTCACCTTAGACAGCCTCTGGTATCGCTTGAGAAGATCGTCGCCGATCCTCTGCGTTGACAAGGCATTCCGGGCGCGGAAGCACCAGAACGCAAACTGCCCTTCCTTATATGCAAGTTCCACTTCCTTCTGGGATTTGTGGGTATCGCACTGAAGCTGCTGCTCGCACAGCTCGGGAATCTGGCTCGGTTTCTCCTTTGCCGTCCCCTTGCGCACCTTCTCGTTCTTGCTTGCTTTCTCGATCTTGCGTTTCAGCCTCGCCATCTCCTTGGTGAGCTGCTGGATATCCCTGCGGAGCGTCTTGATCTCCTCCTGCGCCGCCTGGACCTCCTCGTCGGCGCGGAACTCGCGACATCCCCGCGCAAACGCCTCCGGATCCATGTCGTCCATCTTGCTGAGAACGATGCAGAAGCCGTTCCGGTTGAACTTGCCTGCCATGCGCATGCTGATTTCCTGGTGTCGTGACACGAGGCTCGTGGTTGTCTCCTCGTCCGCCGCCCGCACAATGGGAGAGACGGCAATCTGCACGTCAAGGCTGTCGTAGAACCGACGCGCCACGCCGGCGCGGCTCTCGACTGAGTCGCCGAGGCCCGGGAGATCGACGAGGGAAATGCCGCCGCGGAGGATGTCTACCTGCATGAAGACGTGAACCATCTTGATGAGCGACCAGATGGCCAGCTTCTGGCCCTCCACGTCCACATAACCGCTGGAATCGAGATAGGGCTTGATCTTTCTCGACATTCCATCGGCCGTGTCGTCGGTAAGGCGCCGATTGAGACCCAGAAGATTCTCAATCGCGGGAAAGGCAGAAAGCATCGCCTCGCCATTCGTCAGCAGGAAGTCCTCCTCGTCAAGGCTAAACAGCTGCGAAAACTTGCTCCCGTGGGTCTTGATCAGCGCCTCCTGCTCCGCGAGAGCCTCTCTTCGTTCCGCTTCAGTCATCTCCGCCGTGGCTTCGTCCACCTCCTCGTCCTTGTTCAAAAGCTGGCATCGCAAGCTGAGGGCGTCCTGATACTCCTCAAGCTCCCTCTCAAACTCCTCTCGCGTCTGGAACTCAATTTCGGCACGAACCATCTGCCCGGGGTAAGCCTCATGGTTCCACGAAATCTGGCACGCCACTGCTGTTGAAGCCTGATGCTGGCTAGTGGGTAAGAAATCCTTGAGCCCTAACAGCGCGTTTAGTAGCGACGTCTTGCCCGACCCCGTATTCCCCGCCACGCCCACCAGTAACGTAAAGTCCCTGTGTTTCTCTCTCAGCCTGGCAGCCTCACCCATCCACTTTTTCATATCCTCGATCCCGTACGCGTTCGCTTCGGCCGGGGAGATAGGCTGCGGGATCTGCGCAAACGCCACCTCCATCTTGCTGCTCAGCCGCTCAGCCACGTCCACGGCGGCGGTTACGGCCGCCTCTTTGACGAGGAGGCGCTCGGCGTCGGTCTCGCCGCGGTCTGAGTTCCAGCCGAAGTCGCCGTTGCGGACACGGAGGGTGGGGGTGCCGTGGTCTTGGGATGGTTCGATGGTGGGGTCATTTCCTTGGGCATCGGCGTTGGTGGGGTGGCTCTCGATGGAGGGCAGGGGGCGGTCGAAGTCCTGGGTCATCTCGCGTGATGGGATGAGGGTGTCGGGATTAGAAGTCTGGGTTCGATTGAAAGGGGGCGGAGGGGCATTATCATCTTCCTCAGGCTTGGTGCGCTTTAGACAACGACTGTCGCCATCTGTGGCTGGTCGCTTCGCTGGCGTAGGTAATCTGGTATCCCCCATGTGACAGCGGACAGAGTCTGCCAGATCCGACATGGCGGAAGGATGAATGTCGGGTTGAAACCTTTCGCGTCTAAGAGGAATCGTCGAATTTGTTCCGTTGGTTGGCTCCGAAAGGCTTCGAAGAGCGGGATAATTATCTTCGTCGACAAGAGGAGAGGAAGGGCTGCCTTGTGTCATGTTTGAGAATTGAAGCGTGATTGAGAGTCCTCTGCTGTCGCGCGGAATAGGTGTTGATGCTTCCGGACTAGTAGTAGATAGGAGGCCTGGATTAGAACAATCCGTAGTCACAGATCGATTCGTGACCGGCATTATTTCTTTGGCCTTGTGTGTGGACCGTTGACGTAAGGTAGAAGGGGAGGGTGGTGATGTGCAAAATGTAGATTTGCTGAGGAAGCAGGCAGATGGGGTTTAGGGTTGGACGGAAGATTGCAGAGACTTATCTGTTTCGGATTTTGCAAGGATAGAGACACTTCCATGGGCTAGATTAAAATTAATGAGTGAAGAAGTCAAATTTGTGACTGCGGTTATGTAGCTCGAAGGTGTGAGGAATGTAGTACGTGGTGAAGCATGAGGCATGGAGGTGGCCGGGGAAGATTCGATACCTTTGGTTTGTGGGCAGTTTTGATGAAGGCTGGAAGAACTGAATTGCGACCGAGAGAGAGAGCTCTATTTACCAGAAATCCGCGCGAAGTGTTGGAGCTTGAGCTGAGGAGTATTGAAGGCCAGCCCGAGCCAGGCAACCTTTCTGTGAGTTGGACAGTCGTCACAGGTTGACATGGGCGGTGCCGTTGTTGGGCTTCTAACTCGGACGACGAAGGCCAACATAAAGGGAGCGTTGAAAATTTAGAAAGTCGAACGAACGTGCCTCGGTAGACACTTCCGTATTTGAAACTCGGACACGATGTTGCTTGATGGACGGAGTCTCAAGTCAATCCAATTCAGCAGACACGTCAAGATCTGGCGAGACGGCTTGAGATGTCGTGTCAGTCAGTGAATGACGAATACGAATCGCAGGAAGGCAAATGTGATGAAGAAGTCGGCGAAGAAGTATGAGGTCCTTGTGGAAACTTGTATCGTGCGGCCGTCGCCTAGTGTGGGTAAGTGGTAGGTCTGTGATGACGGTTTGCGGATAAACAGGGAAGCAACTTCGGCATATGAAAAGGGCTAGACAATCTAAAATTCTCTCCAGAAGTGAAGAATAGCGAAGTAGATATTTCAATTATCACCTAAGTCTCAAAGCTTCTATATAGGTAATTGGGGGAGGAAGCCCGATGCAAACCCTGACTGCTCCTCAGCTCCCTCTCATTGGCCAGTCCTTGACTTCCGATTTCTTCCTTGAATTTGTGTCGAGCCACGAAGCTTGCCAAACACTCAGGTATATTTGTTCTATAACCTTGACAGCTTAAATCGGTAAATTCAGATTCTCATTACACTTTCGGGACACACCAAAGGGTTGGCGAACTCCTTTTAACCAATACGGGCACTACGCCTAGTCATCCATAGGGGAGGAAGGAGGATATAACACGACGGATTTTTAGTTGGTAGCTATGACTTTTTTTTTTGGAAATGTTTCTCGTTGTTGACGTCGTGGAAAATAGCGCGGAGATGGTCCTCCCTTGTAATCGTCTCTCAACTCTCAAGCTTGATACTATATGTCTGCTCTAGGGCGCTCTTATAACCCTCCATGTTCTTCCGTGCCCCTTCGCACGGCCTACCCAGCTTCATAACAGCATCGTCAGCAAGATTCCCCCCAGTAATGTTCTTGATCCACTCGGAAACCTTGAGGACTTGCTTGTTCATCTCGAACCACATCTTTTTCATCTGCCCCTTCACGCGTCTCGCGCTAGCCATAGCCCGCGGATCTTGGGCTTTCTTTGCAATGTAGCTCTGGAATAGCTTCTCTTTGAGCTCGAATCGATTTAGATCGACCTTAAAGTTGGCTAGCATCGTGCGGATCTCATCTTCGTATAAGGCCATGTCAAAGTCGGTCGCCTTCTTTTGATCGGTGGTAGGTCCCTGGATGAAGAAAAGTTGAGAATGAAGATTTGAGGAGCGGGATATGAAAACTTGCCATTCTGCAGAACGGTAGAGACTTGGAATCGTTCAATGAGCTTGTTGTGATACGATAGAGAGTTAGCCGAGTAAGGTGAGCTTGATTGTGCTGTGAATAAAAGGTCTCTGGAGGAGTCGTCTAATAACAAATTTGTAACTGGAGGCGATAGACGGACTGGAAATACTTGAGAATGAGTATCATAGCTGCGCCAACTGTACGAGTGTCCGTGGCACCTACCCGCCGGCTCAAAAAAAGAAGGATACAAACAGCTCATGCCATATGTATCTCACACCGATGCTTCATTGGCACCGCGTCCTGAATCCACGGCGCGCGTCGCTTACACTTGACTTCATCACAGAGTCCCGCCCCAGGCTCGCCATGCGTTGCTTCCTGTACAAATCGGTATTCACTAATCAAGGAGTGGCAGGTTGTTAGAGTGGCGATGAAAGAGGTAAGATCTGCCCCTAGTACCGTTATTCAATCTTTCCCAATTCACCTCCTCAATCTTTAATCGTTTGCATATCAAAGAATTTCTGCAAATCCTAGCCGCCCACTGAGAGGCATAACCCCCCCCTCAGTCTTTCTCTGTCAGCGCCAATTTCTGATCATGCATATCTCAGCAGCCCGTCAAATACTGATTTCATTGATTGCGAGAATCCGCCAACCTCGCAGTCTTCTACAACCCTCACTTAAGCTATTATCTCTTTCCCCTCTTAATCTTCCTCTCCGCTATGTTTTAATTTTCAGTCTTCATACTGACCCGCACTACTGATGGGTCGTCGTGATCGCCGCGGTAAACGCGAGGGCGCAGAATTCGAGAACAACATCGACCGCGAGTACAAGAAGAAACCAGACTCCGAGATATTTTTCATTGGTATCCCAAAGCTGGTCCCCGAAGAACTCTTTGGAGAAGTAAGTCCAATCGAGGTTTTTTCCCACTCATACCCATACCCCCTTCTTTCGCCTACACTTTTACCCATTTTCTTCCATCTCCACTTTCACTCGAGGTTTTCCTCGCCGCGACAGCGACGTGTCCCTGGGCTACAAACAAGAATGAGAGACATCAAACAGCGAGACGGCAGGTTTTCGCACGGTCCACAGGGTGGGGAGTTTTAAGCTAAAACTAAGTCGACGGCATCGCACCTAGGACTCTTTGGAGTGGGTCTTGGTCATAATGATTGAGACCCAATCTTTGCTTGAACTGGCTTTAAGGTGGAGTCTCGATTGTGGAAATTTACCTATAAGGATACTCTCGAGGGGACTCACTAGCAAGACACTCTCCTTGTTAACTCGCGGACTTGTAGAGTGACAATCAACCAACCGAGCCAAAGGAACTGACCGAGTCGAACCAGTGGATTGAGTCGTCCTACCATGTCAAGTCGATGAGCAGTCCGCCCACACCGTTACGAGAGTGCAATATCTGTGAACTAGTAGCTACCTGATCTTCTCGCTGTTTTGCCGAATTTCAAGTCTCCATTTCTCCACGCAAAAGGTATACTCTCCAGTTTAAGCTAGATCTCCCATTGATACTAATATAACAAACGTATTTCAAGCTGAAGATTAATTTTCGATGCTGGTTGCGTGCCTCTAGCGAAGGTTGAAATTCGGCAAAACGGCGAGAAGATCAGGTGGTAAAAGGTGCTGTCTTCCGGTTACAATTCGGCAAAAGGCTCAGGAAGCGAGGATCGACTGGCTTGCCCACACTGAATGCGTAGTCTTTGCCTCGTTTATAAATGCTAAGTGTAACTATTAAGATGGCGAGAACTTTTAAGCTTTAGGCAGTAATAAACATGTAAAATGTCATTTACAACACCGCCAAGATCGTCAAGAGCTCCCAGATAGCAATCCACAGACCGGTACTTTGAGCAAGTCTAGACGCATTTCCCTCGAGACGGTTCTTGAGGTCCTCCTCGCTCACCCTTGCCTTCTTCAGCCAGCTAGTTGCCTCCGAGCGACACAGCTCGGGGGTCTCTTCCTCAGGGAGCTGTTCGGAGCAGTGGTCAATAAGATACCACAGCTGGTTCTGCTGGTTCACCCGATGGGACCAGCTATCCAAGTCCTTTATCCACTGGATCACTGGATCCACAAGGGATGCTGTTGACAGGCTAGTGAAAAATTGGCAGTCCGGAGTGGGTGATTTGGCCGTCCGCGAGACAGTTTCGTAGAATGTTTCCGAGGCCTTGACTACCTCGGTCGGACCCTTTGGATAGTCATTGTACAAGTCGGAAGCGGCAGAGGAGCAGGATGAGAGCGATCCGGATGCCGGCAGAGAGGTTGAAATTGGCGGGCCAGAGATAGTTGGCCGGGGCGGTGTGGGGGAGGTTGTGTCCGCCGTGGTCTGCCGAGGCTCAATGCCCATAGCTGGGGACATGGCGGCCAAGAGCGTGATAAGGACGAACTTGGAAGGCATTGGACTCATTGAAAGTCTTCGTGACTGAGTAATGCTTAAAGGTAATGCTGAAAACAAAAACTTCGCAAGCGGTGCTCCACTAGAAAATTGGCTCAATTTCCCTTCATGAACACGAATGAATACTAAATTGTTTGGTCTTCGATATAAGTACTTTGCAGCAATAGCCTTTGGCCGGTGGGACGTCTGTCATCTGTGACGTCAGGGGCAGCTGCACAAAGAAATACCGACATCCGGATGGAAGTGTGTGTCGAGAGCCGACAAAGCTGCGTTGCGACAAATTTATCCGGGCTGCCTCAATCAAAAGCGGGTTAACCGCCTCGCCAAGCCCCCCCTTTTTCGCCTCCTAGTGCCGATCTTAGGTGAGGCGGATAACCTCATTTTAAGTAAATCAAATACAAACAAAGTACTTGTGCGACACAAGCTCTTAATCCAATATAACCACTGGCAACACAAATAACCAACAGCCTGTGGCAAAGACTCTTTGATCTTCTCTGGCATCCCTGAGCAAATTGTCAACTTAAGACAGAAACAACCAACGACTTCCGCTTCCCCGATAGAACTACCAACGGCGGGAGTTCGAGCCAACCCTGGTTGGATTTTCACGTTGCTGCGCTACACGATATTTGAGCTTTCCCCGGTCGCGGATGACGGCAGTCTAGCAGAACGTCAGGTGTCACCAGCGAAGAAAGAATGTCAGAGAAGAATATCATTTCGACTTTCTCTCTATGGGTGACAAAATTCCAACCGCCCCGGCGTGCAGGCATGTCTGCAGGTTACATTGGATCGGGCGTCTAGATGAGTAAGGGTACAGGAGTCGATATGGGACCTACCAACATGAGGAACTTCCAACATGAGGAACCTCCAACATGAAATAGAGTTATATTTGGAATTGTGAGACGAGAGGAAAATATCATGTACACAAGACAAACGTAAAAGGCTGGAGGTTTTGCTCAAAAAAGCTCCCTGATTGAGAGATCCGAGAGTCCAAGAGACATAGAGTTATTACAGAAACCTCAAACTCAAGCTAATCGATAGAATAACACCGATATCTTCTCAACTACCTTTGCGCTATTCATTTGCACCATATATTTTCGCCCAGATTGTCTCCAACTCCCCGTCCCAGCGTCAACATACGTTTGATCCAAGCGTCCGCGGCCATCTGGCATTTGGCCACCTTGACGTACATGGTGCCGAAGTGTGGGACAATCCTGAGGGCGGCAACTTTATTATTTCTGTCTCGGAAACTAAAATAAACTGGGGGTCAATTAATCCTGTCAACGCCATTAATAAGCTCAAGGGTGAGGATGCCAGGCGACGTTCTGTGATGACGTGGAAGATAGCACCACGTCTTACGTTTCCGATGGAGTCGGAAATCGGCTCCCTCAAAATCGAGATCAAAGATTCCACATTCAATTACAACAGCCCAGGCACTATGGATGACATGCTTGAGGTACTGTACAAAATCGTGTCCAACGGAAACTGTGTCAAGTCGCAAGCCGTGACGTACAAGAACCCTCCCCGGCCTTGTCCGCCGTTTTCCCTTTTTTGCGAGTGTGGGTAAGACCTGATTGTGATTAATACCAACCCACATTCTTTGAAATTCGGATACCTATGTTTGGTTATTTTACGACCGTTACCTTGAAATTTGGCCTTTTTGTGAAATTTAACTTTGCGATACCACTGATCATGAGGTCTTAGTTAGCCTACATATGCAATTATCGGTTCATCTGCGAAGTATGAAGTGTCCGACACGGGACGTCCGTCCCTTTCACTTCGCCCTTTTTTCGGGGAGCCCCTACAGTACCTACGAGCTACGAAGGGATCCCCTCTCTATGAATCCACAGACGGCTATGTAAGGCATGCCGGTTTTGCCCCGCGGTACGTCAGGAGCATACGATACGGACAATAAGTTCGAGCAGCGGCCTCAAACAACCCGCTATACAACTATATAGCACGGAACTAGGGACATTATGCCCAGAAGACTGCAATACTAACTAAAGAGATACTGTGGTTTCTTGGCAGCCCTGCCTTATTAGAAGCGTCAAGCCAAACGCTGCTTATAGCCGAGCAATAGTCTAGATATTCTAACTACAGCTAGGAATTTATAAAGGGGATAACTGGTCTTCGTATAGCGGTATATTTCAGGGTAAGAGAAGCAATTGGAGAGCTTCTCAAGGCCGGTGCCGATACCAACGCCAACGATAGCAGAATGCCGCTTTACTAAGCTTCCGTGGATCCGGAGAAAGGTATCGGACAAGCCTAAAAAGAGGTCAAAGCTAAATTTTATATCCTTTATCGTCGTTTTTAACATAGGCTTTGCTACGCTTCGAAATTTCTAGCTAAATACTTACGTGCGAAAGAGCGTCTTTAGCCGGCTCTTAGGTTCAAAAATTCGAAGCCGCTAAAGGCAGCTGGTTGCCATCTGGTAGTGCTGGACAAAGAGAAACTAATACGGGAAGGAGGCCCCTGTAGATGGGTGGATGGGACGGGGGTTGAGTTCCTTAGAGGTCTTTATAGAGAGGAGTAATAGAATCCACCAGAGTTAATAATGCCCCTCTCCTCCAACACCAACTTTCAAGCCCCTATTGTTCCTCGTCATCCGGCGCTATTAAATCATACGGCAATAGAGTCAC
>Ga0247774_1001840_pt1 | contig 10619 bp, 7 predicted proteins | sample UWRJL001104B6_FD_179933 | JGI IMG/M metagenome (GOLD analysis project Ga0247774, IMG submission 179933) | Plant litter microbial communities from Arlington Agricultural Research Station in Wisconsin, United States - UWRJ-L001-104B-6 | ecosystem: Environmental > Terrestrial > Plant litter >... | reverse complement strand
GCCTGAACAGACCTTGTCATTGGTAAAAAGAACGGTTTGGGCGGTGAAGTGAGGAGATTTTCCAATTCTGTAGGATTCGCATCCTTTTGTACCCATGGAAGTGCCCGGTTCGGCTGCACCTGCTGCAATTAATTTAGCGGAGGCAGATTTGTAAAAGCACTAACTTCGTAGTGCAATTGAAGTGTGGGAGTGGAGTCGGACCGTGCATTTTATTGGTAAAAGTGACGCTTTCCGCATAGTTTGTGTTCGGGCGAGGGTCCCTTTTTCAGCAGGGAAATTCTTCCCAATTGGAACTGCAGGTATATAAACGCCAGTGTGTGCGACCATCCTTTTTGTCGCCGCCCCCCATGAAGTGGAAAATGTAGAATTGCCTTGTTTTCTTGAATCATTGGCCGGTAAACTATGTACGTTTACCACATGCGGGCGTTTGAAACAGCGATCAACCAGTGAGACATAATAATTATTACAAGTGTATCTAACATCATCGCGCAGCGTCACGTGAGAGTACCGCGTCGCCCGACACTTAAAACGACGACGAGATGCTGCCGGCAAGCAAAATGGACTCTCTCGACCGGCTCAACTATAACGAAATCGGAGCTAACCTCCTCCACGACATGTTCCGCATTCTCCATCTAGATCGGGCGGTCAACGTAGAACCAGGAACAGGCGATGACGCGATCGAGTGCAACCTCGCTACTTCATCCCTGGGCGAAAATCCATCCTACATAGCCCTGTCCTATTGCTGGGATGTGCCACAACCGCAAATCCCCATCATCTGCAATGGGAAAAAGATCCTCATCAGATACAACCTCCATTCAGCATTACGTTGCATGAGACTGCCGGGCGAACCTAGAGCAGTCTGGGCTGATGCAGTATGCATCAACCAAGAAAACCTCGAGGAGAGAGCGCGCCAAGTCGGACTCATGAAAGACATTTTCCAAACAGCTGATGAGGTAGTTGTCTGGCTTGGCGAGGAAGCAGATGACAGTGCCGTTGGCATGCAGGCCGCGCAAGATCTCGCAGACGCTGGCCGCGAGTACCTGAAGCAGCGGAGCACTCTCGAGAACTTGTCGCATGACGACCCGCTGGTAGCTGCCACCTTTTATGGATTCAAGCGCCGTTCCGAGTACCCACGATTCAACGCTCTCTCGAAGATCATCGATCGGAATTGGTTCTCTAGAACATGGGTTATCCAGGAAGTAGCTGTAGCGGCCAAGATCACAGTATACTGTGGTGCGGCGTCTATGAGCTGGGAAGACTTCATGAATGCAGCCACGCTCCAGAATCAGCTGGATCTGTATACGACCGAACATGACCGCAACACGCCACCCCTAATTCTCAAGAATACTCGGATCAACCATGAGGCTGGTGTCTATCAGGATCTCCTCACCGTCATGTATCGGCATCGACTTTTCGACGCTACTGATCCAAGAGACAAGATCTACGGACTCGGAGGATTGGCGGGGGATCCTTTGGCGAAGAAGTTCATGGCTACCGTTGACTACACCTTGGACAAGTTCGACCTCTACCGCCAAGTCGCTACCGGGATGTTGAAAGAACACTCAGACCTCAATGTTCTCTCCATCCCACCCGGTCTTGAAAGAGAGCACGCCTCTGGTCTTCCCTCTTGGGCACCTGACTGGAGAACGACACGACAAACTCCATGTGTTGGCTTGGTAAATGCAGACGACATATATAAAATTCGTTACAAGGCGAGCGGAGACTCGAAAAAGACAGTACAGTTTGACGAGACTGGGCTCATCCTAGGGTTGGAATGCTGCTGGGTTGACACGATTGAGGCAGTCGGGAATGTCATGGTGGTTGATGACCTTCCGCAAGGGTATGCCGGAGTGTTGCGAATCGCCAAAGTCTCCTACATGCTCGATGAATGGCGAATCGTAACCAGAGCCCTAGAGGGCGTCAATTACCCTACATCAGAGCCGGTTCTCGATGCCTTCATCCAAACGCTTGTCGGGGGACCTCCACATTTGGAGATGGAATTTATGAGAGAACAATACAGCATTCTCGATCGACAAGCCCGTCTCCTACGGTGGATGCGACGATTGAGACGAGCGTTTCCGGCACGGGCCGAAACAACTCTTGTCCGGCTGCTACAAAAGCTGTTCAAAGTTCCCAAGTCAAATATTGCATTCGCCTTCGGCGTATCGAGTTGTCCTCTGGCTGATAGGACGGTGTTTAGGACTAAGAAGGGTTATATCGGACTAGGAAGCATAAGGGCAGGGCCGGGAGATCTCATAGCAATTCCAAAGGGAGGAAAGGTCCCGCTAGTGCTCCGGCCATACGGGTCAAAGTGGCAGATGCGAGGAGACTGCTATGTCCATGGAGTCATGTATGGAGAGGCCTTTAGCGAGAACGAGGCTGAGACGGTTTGGATTGTTTAATGAATCACGAACTACGAGCTAGTGAAGGGCCTGGGTTGCATATATTCTGTTTACTAGCGCATCAACACGGTTGCGGACTCCTCTTTGCATGTCACCCAAGCGTAGCCAACCCTGAAGACTATATGACGAAGTAGGCAGTTGAAATGCAGTTCTAATAGACTATGGGCGGGCGTGTTTTTAAGTGTAATTTGATGGATATTAGGTTGCCTTTTACGCTGTGAGGGTTGTATTGAAACCGCCCTAATCCAAGGGTTGCCACAACATCACGCTTGTCTTCCAGTAGTTGAAGTCGTTGGCACTGCACTGCAGTAATAAACCCGGCGACCGAACAGCTGTCGTGGTTACCTACACATCCCCCTCACCCTCGAGTGCCGAGTCACAGGATGCAACGGAGAGGAGCAATGGGTGCATAAACCTCATTACGATGTCTGGTAATAAATGATAGATGGGCTTCAATCGAGTCATTAAACTTCGACTAGATAGATCGGATAACCACACATAAGACTAACATACGATGCAGTGAGTTTAACTAGCTATGCGGGAGGTAGTATGGAGCAGTGCAAGCACCACAGCCACGCTCTTAGATAGAATTACGTTATTTCCCGCGCCGTCACTGCCGTCATAAGACTCGTTAATCTGGAAGCACGGAGCCAGATGAGTTGTCAGAAGAACCAAGGCTTTGAGGACTATACCGTGGGTGCACACTTAAATCACTACAGCTCAAGTTAAAGAAACAGCAATTGAAGATCACATAAATCAATAGAACCTGACGATGAAAGTCCTCGCGCATAAAGGCTTATTGTTCTCAAGTCTAAACCCCGTCCTAGTGCCTCCTTCGCTACCGAATCCTTCCTTGAACCCGTTATCCTTACCTCTTCGAGACAACCATCAACAAGAAAAGAAACTTCCCATTGCCGTTGATGGGTCATGGAAGTGTTAAGAAAGTAGTCTGATTCGGGGAGGCGTATCCAGTCTGAGAATGGGCCAGTTTTTCAAATTTGGTGGGGGTTCCCTTTCGCGGCGTAGTACACCTAAGCCTGCGGCACGACGGTTGAAATCGATAGCTAGGCAACTTCTATTATTCAGCGGGCGCGGCGCACCAGCACAGGGCCCTGGATTTAATAGGGCATTGCCGGGCAGAGGCTGGCGGAGCCACCCATCCGGCCCGCGGCGCAAGCTTTGAGGTGTCATGCCGCTATTTTTAGTGGGATCGCATGCGCTCAGCAGGCGCCCACCGCCGCACCAGGCTCTGCTGGTCAGCGATGATCATCACTAACAAGAGTGTCCCTTGTGGCCGAGGCACAGCAAGATGTAGGGCTTTCCCCAACAAATATTATTCTCAAGGTTCTTCTTTGTCTGGTGTCATTTCCCTCTCGTCTGCTTTTGAAAAAAAAAATTACCTGCAGCTATTCAATACACCTTCACGATTCAACAAGGGTAGGAATCGAGCAAGCATCATACGACTTTCACGAATATGTGTTTTGTAGATATCCGTTTTTGATCATGGTAATTCACGTTCTTTTGCCGATCTGGCTTCTATGCCGTCATGCATCCGCCTACGGCATGTCGATCGGTATCTCCAACTCCGAAGCCCTCGAACGAGCAATCAACGGAAGCCCCGACCTTGCGACTAAAGAAATCTTTCGCGGCCCAAATATCTCGGTTCCATACACTCCGGACCCGGAGTTCATAGAAGGCTGGAAGGTCTCCCTATCCCTCAAAGAGGACGTCCTGGACAAAGTTGACGGCGGCAGTCACTTTGCAGCCGCTGCCATTACCATCGTGGCTCCAGACTCCCTTCTTGAAGCAGGGGGCGAGAACGGCACCGTCGTAAAAGCCGATGGGAGTTGGGCATCGTGCTTTGCATTTTACACGCCCATCGAGCACGGCTACTACCACCCCAACGACGCGAAACCGGGAAGCACGCTGGCGCGGCCGTGCGAGGGGTTGTTGTCCGATGATTGCATGCGGGACATGAGAGGAATGAAGTGGGACACGGTTGAAGATGCGAGGACTTGCCGGTTCACAACCATGCCACAGAGCTGCGAGGGCAAGCTCACACAGAATGCGGCGCTGGGTATGTCAAACGATTATATACATACATTATTCCTTTTATCATTGATACCCATTTTATGTCACCATTTATGCTAACATACTTTGCTCCAGAGCTCAGCAAGCATGCTGAAGGCGATGACTTTAGCATGAACTTTAACGGTTCCAGCCCAGTCCTGCTCTCCGCGCACTACCCGAAAGATGAGGGAGTCAAGAACACGAAGGAGGTGTACGAAAAACTACGCAAGTCTGTTTTCCCTGTTTTCATGGCCTGGCATCCCAATACCACCGGGGTTCTTGAGAAAACTGGTGGCGTTGGAAAGGGTCAACCGCCTCCACAGTTGATGTGTCTGCAAGTGCGCGATTCAGGTGCCAGCCGCTCATCACACATAGAGTTTATGGCCCTCACGGTCGCTATAGTTATAGGCCTTAGTTGGATCTAGTACGGTGTAAATTTATTGAAACAGTTAATGTTTTATGGGTTCAGATCAATTATGTGCACTGTTCCCTTTCTGGAAGCATCATAAATGAGTACTGTGATGCCTGCGGAGACCTTCAGACGGTTCAACAAGGGCTGAGAAGCTCTGTGAAATTAATAGCATTTCGAAACTCTAAGAAAATATGTGGGGTTTAAAGCATGTTCTGTCCCAAGGGTTTCCAGGTAGAGTAGTACACAATGGCCTTCTCAACCACTCGATTCTTCTGTGGTAGGCGGCAATACGGAGTTGAGGGTGATACTTTATAGGAAAATGTATCACTGGGAAGTGACATCCTGGCTAATTGTGAGCCATGGCTACAAACAATCAAATCATTTAATCCTCAGAAAATCCTAGATATCGGTTGATTTTAGCAATCGGTGGCTATGAAAGCTTAACATCATATATAACTTCGACCCCTTAGGATCCCTGAAACTAGCTAATGGGTTGGGTTACATCCCATCCATTCATGAAAAAGGCACCACCAACAAGCGCATACGCTGGCTTGTAATCCAACAAGACACATTCGCGAAGAACATACAATAGGCATACGTGGCCTTAAGATAATTCCAATCTAATCTCCAACCTCGGAGTCCCATAGAAAAGAAAGAGCTGCGTTAGAAATTAAACATCAAATACTCCACCGTGCATCTTGTTCATATGTTGATAACATTGATCCCCAGTGTTGAACGTACCCAGACACACCCAGCAGATATGAGTTCCGCATCCGCGGCAGGTCACATGGTTGCATCCGTCAATTTTCTCCATCGCAGTCTTGCACTTGGGACAGTCCTTGATGCCTAACTCCAGCTTGATTTTCTTGAGGGCCTCGTAGCCGCCAGATGCGAGATCTCTGCTTTCGGCGCAGGTCATGCCTGGATGTGGACAATGGCAGGCAGTACAGGTAGGGATCAGACATCTAGTACAGGTGAAGAGGGTTGAAGACGTAGTGGCGCGAGCGGCGGCCCGGTAGATCTGACCACAATCAGGCGTTGGGCAGTATCGGAAATCGGCCGGATGGCGGCGAACATAGGAAGAAAAGGACGCCTCGAGAATGTCCTCGAAAGCTGCAGAGGATAGAAGTTCTTGGAGCTCGGAGATGGCGAGGATCCCTTTGCAGCGATCCTGCCCCCCGACGCAGGAAATGCGAAACTCGGTAGACGTCGACGCCTGAGCCTGGCACAGGTCCGTGAAACAGCCTGAGCAGTAAACGTGATCGCAGGACGTGCGAATTGGCTCCTCCGCTTCAGTAAAGCAGACAGAGCACTCCGTCTCGGCGTCCGGGCTTAGCACGGGCCCGATCTTCCTACTGGCGATGATAGCCAAGGCCGCAGTGTAGTCCGCGTTAGATCCACCAATGAGGATACGTCTAGGTGTCGATGCGATGTCAAAGGTCGCTTTGTTGTCTCCGAGCCGTGATTTGAGCATCTTGAACCCGCCCGTACAGGCCCATTGGAATTCGTCCTCGTTGAGTTCGATGACGCCACCATCGGAATCGCCTTTTTGTATCAGACTCTCCAGTGCCGCCGTAGCTCGCCTGCAGCTTTCTTCAGGACCAAAGAGTCTGAGTTGTGACTTACGCCTATTTCGAATGATGACGACGCCATAATCTTGCTCCACCTCCTTCAGCCTCTTGTATTCGTTTCCATTCCTTCCAAGGTTCGCACTCCAAAGATCTTCCCCACCTTTGCTGGCCACCTCGCCGCTAATAATACGCTCAAGGGCTTCCTTGGCTTGTGCTACCCGCCGGCTGTTCTCATCCGGCAGGTGATGGAATTCACCAACCTCAAGAACGTCAGCATCGACATCTTCGGCAAGTGGGTGTGGAGCGCCGACAACCTGCAGTACTGGATTTGGCAACACGTTGCCCGTTACCTACGCCAGCCTGTACACGGGCTGGAAGTTGGGTGGCACCGACATCGCGCTGCGCGGCCATGGCCAGGCACAGTTCGACGGTAACGGGCAGGTGTTGATGGATGAGAGCCGTGATGGGAGCAATCGGTGCGGACGGCCGATCAACCTAACTATATGGCGCGCCACTAACGTGCCTGTGGGTGGAATTATCTGGCGCCAGAGCCAGTTCTGGCACACGTTTGTCGCCTGCAGCAAGAACATCACCATGACCAACCTCGACATGAATACCACGAGCAGCTCGCGGTGGCCCGCGGTCAACACGGACGGGTGGACACGTGGAACTCGGAAGATGTCGTGATTCGCAACTGAACAGTAGCTTGTGGCGATGTGAGTGCCTTCGTTTCCGTGTTTGCTCGGCGCAATTTGATAAGCCCATTTCTTGTCCGACGGTCCAGCTAATTAGCCACTTCACTCGACAGGACAGTATTTCAGTTAAATCCAACAGAAACAACATCGATGTCAAGAACGTGACGTGCCACGAGTCCGGTTGCGTCGTGGCCGGGTCGCTGGGTAACGGCAATGGGCCAGATACAGTCGACAACGTGGTGTTTGAGGACTTCAGGTGCATCCACTCGTCCAACGCGGCCTGGATCAAGATATACCCAGGGCAGGGCCGCGTGCGTAACGTCACTTTCCGCAATTTCGAGATCAACGACGTCAACCAGCCCATATACATCACCACCTGCACCTACTCGGGCCAGAACTGCGACAGCTAGCGCCTGCCCATCGAGGACATCACCTGGTCTAATATCAAGAGCACTAGCCGCTACAACGTCGCCGCGGGCATGCACTGCTCCTCCGCCGCGCCGTGTCGCAATCTATAGTTTGAGAACATTGAAATCAAACCCAAGAACGGCAGCACAACCAAGGTGCTGTGCACGAATATCCAGAATCAGCCCTCGACGGGGTTGGCATGCACGGGGAGCTGTCCGGGCAACTGGCCACAGAAACTGAGCGGGAATAACTGATGCGTGTAGGCTGAGAAGCCGGTTTTTTTGTTGCAGGTCGTGTATATAATCCCCGCAATGCTGGGAACCAGATCTGTCACCTTGCCCCCTTACAATACCCGAGCAGTCTATCCGCATGTCCCGGTTTCTTGCCGTCTGCGCATCGCCCATATCGCTAGGTCGGCGAAATGTGCTAAATAAACGCGAGAAGGGAAGATGAGGGCAAGCAGGAAAACATTTCTATCCCATCGCTCTCCGTTGAATAATTCCCGATCCGCACAATCGCTTAGATGCCTTGTGGTATCTGGGTCGCATGACGGATCTGGTCAAGACCTAGGCAACGATGCAGAGGAAAACTCAACATTTTGCGACCTTGAACCATTCATGTGAAGTCAATATCCACTAAAACTCCTCTTCCAGGGAAATCCAGCATCATGGCTCTGTAACGCCACCCGGGGCACTCGAATTCACACTACCCTTCGCCTCCACAAGCTCCAAGTCCACATCATCATACTCCCAATTACTTTGGCTCCCCATGTTCCTCGCCGTCGGACTCACCCAATACGGCACCCATCTCTTGACACCATCTTTACCCTTCTCCTGCTTTGCAATCCATCGATAGCCCTCATCCTCCTTATACCTCAACAGTTTCCTCCCCTCCTTATCCTCCTTGACCTCCCACTCTGTGTATCGGTACTTGCTTCCCTCGCTTGCAACCCGGTACGACATGGCCAGCCGCTCCGCACCCTCGACTTGCTCGTTGCCGTCAAGTACGTAGTAACCCGCGATGGGCGGCGGGTGTGGGTTAGTGGGCACAATGGCCAGGGTTGTGGTTACCCCGTTGACGATCCGTAGGCGGGAAAAGTGGTCTGAGGGATTGTAAGGCCCTTCCGTAACCCCCAGCGACAGGGCGGGGATGGAGTTATTGGCTCGGAGGCGTTGGTTGTTGATTATTTGACTGCCCCCGATGAACTGGAAGAAGAAGTCCTCGGCAGACACCCCACAGGCGCTCATGAGCGTCACGACGGTGGCGATAGAAGATGCAAGTATCATATTGGGTAATATTACTGTGAAAAGAAACGTAAGGATAAGGTGGTATTGGACATCAAATAATTTGAAATCCCGGCTTGAGATTCTGCCCGGGGAGAAAGTTTGGCTTGGCCGATGCAAGCTTTAAATACATTAGGTGGTTGCCACAAGTGTATAACAGAATATGGCAGCAGATGCCCACTCTAGCGCAATCAACAATAAGGCAAACATTTGAAAAGTGTTTGCTGTATTCGTGCACCTCCGGCTGCGATACGGGAAGGGGTAAAGAAAAAAACGAGGCGAGTTTATACTTGGGCCAAGATATTTGCCTCGTATTCGCTTCTGGCCGGCACGTGACACTGACTCATTCTTATGGCACAGGTGAGCATGGTTTTGGTACCGCTATCAAACTCAATAACGCCATGTGTTTTTTTTCAACATTGGTTGGTCCAAACGAACGTGCAAGCAATCAGGGAGCCGATGAGAGATGCAGGTGACGATCAGGGCCAAGGAAGTCATTCCCCGGACGGGCAATCTACCTCGCCCCTCGGATCTAGGCCGAAACCACTGGCTCATTTACTGATTTAGAGGCGATACGCACTCGTCGGGCAGAACGCCGTTACAAGGCCCCGGCGTTTTCGGGTTCCCCGTCGACTTGCAGCCCAGGCGCCATCCAAACGTCCATACAGATGCCTCACGACTTGTCAAAGTCGACGGCGTGGCAGGTTCGGCGCCGGTGTCGTCAGCCTGTACTAGGCTCTGCGGAACCTGCAACCGGATCCACGCCCCCGCTGAGAAGGTGCCATCGGGCCCGGGAACGTTATTGAGGACCTAGGTGCCGAATTTCTAGGCGTCCGAAGGCTCGCTGGGGTACGGGGCGGACCCGTTGAAGCCCGGGAACGAGCTCTCACCCGTTGCCTTGGGATTCTGGAAAGCGGCCGCCCACGTTTCGTCGCGGATCGGAGTACCATGTTGGATACGGCACTTTGACCAGTGGCTTGCCGGGCAGCAAGAACCAAGGCCGGTGCTGCCGCCAGAGATTTCGTCATTCTTGAGAGTGGAGTGGTTTTGGAAAGTGATTTCGGCGAATGAAACCAGAGTTGACAGTGAGACAGGATTGTAGTTGGAAAATATCGTGTGGCAAAGAAAAGCTTGCGCGACAACACCAACTAATGTTTTTTAGACAGGCTCTGGTCGTGGCTTTTCAACATCGCTTGCTAGCGGGCATGTTACACAGTCACTGTAGGGTTGTGACATGGAAGGGGCTCCGCGTCTTGTGAAACTGCCGCGAAGTGTCCACGCACAGCGACCTACAGGGCCTACTTGCCTGCGCAATATGTATTTAAATTGGAGCTGAGGAATGTCATTTGATACATAAGCAGTACCATATGTAAGGTTACAGAGGCTCGAGAGGTTAAGTAGTGGCTCCTGCCTTTGTACGGACTGCGAAGATAGGCCCGAGATTATGTGGAGCAGGTAAGGGGAATTATCACTGTAGGCTCTACCATGTGGTACGTGTTGAGTTGGCGCCAAGGCTATCTTAAGTGGTCAATCCATGTCACCGGAGTGCGAGTAATTGTAGGTTTTCCAACCTCGCACGAAGATTTGAGTATTGATCTATCGATGATCTCTTGCGCGTGATCGTGAGCCTGATTTGACAAGTCGTTTTTGGCGGTAGTTTTGTAGGGATAGCGGGACATCATTTACATCCATGTCAAAAGATGGTATGTGGTTGGCTGTTCGTAGACCAGATTCGGTTTTATGCCCGCTTCTAGAATAATTCTTTCCCTTCTGTTCTT
>Ga0247774_1001839_pt1 | contig 10621 bp, 6 predicted proteins | sample UWRJL001104B6_FD_179933 | JGI IMG/M metagenome (GOLD analysis project Ga0247774, IMG submission 179933) | Plant litter microbial communities from Arlington Agricultural Research Station in Wisconsin, United States - UWRJ-L001-104B-6 | ecosystem: Environmental > Terrestrial > Plant litter >... | reverse complement strand
CTAATTATGGGAGCGAAAAAGAAAAGAAATCGGATCGGGGGCGTGATGCTGAGGACATGGTTGGTCGAATGGGCTGAGATTGATGGCTTTGGTGGCTAATGCATCTAATCTAGTTAGCTGGCCCTTCCCAGGTGTAGCTCCTGCGTTGTCAAAGCCTCCTTAGCGTGCCTGAATCTTCGAGACCTCAGGCAGGCCCTTGTGGCTGGGCAGGTAGACATAACAAACTTCATTGCTGCTGCCGGACGGCCGCTTCTGGTCGGTCATTCCTTCATTGCGAGAAGCTAGTCACCAGCTGGTCTGCATGTTTCAGTCTGGAACGATTTCTTGGATATCAACCGGCAACAGGATTGGGCAGCCAAATGTCACCAGATGCACCTTCCGTTTTGGCGCTGCTGATGTTAATATTGGTGCATTGCCGTAGCTTGATCTGTTGCCGAGAAATGAAGACATTGCTAACTATTGTTTCCTCCATTGTCGAGTCGCCGTCTCGAGAGGCCGTTAGACGAGGGCGGAATTAGGGACCGGCAAGGCAAGGCGGTACATTCATGCAGAGTCTCGCGCACACGAGCCTTAACATTTTGACATGAGGGCCGGCAGCCTGTACGTATAATTAGTGTTGAAGGTGTCAATCTCGGCATCCGTTTTCTGAGTGGTCGATTGGCATCTGCGGTTGCCCCACCATGCCCAATTAGAGCCCTTCTTCTTGGACTAGTTAGTTTGTTCCCAGCCGAGGGCTTCACCTACCTGGTCTCAATCGTTCTTGAAAAAATACACTAGGTCTCGTCTCGCGCGTGGAACAAGTACGCCGCGATCAAGCGGCCGGCGAAGTCGCAGTCTGCGTGGTTTATTAGCTGCGGTGGAAAGAAAGCAGAGGCATGGAGACACAGGGCGGACGTAGGCACCTTTGCTTGCGCAGCCTTGCCACCTCTTCAACGCGCGGGTCTGCGAGGAAGCGGGCTTTTGACGACTAGGGCTAGCAGTCAGAAACCACGCAGGTCGGTATATTTATCTCACTAGTTATTATTAGTACAGGGGATAGGCGACTAATTAACGACTAGAAAAATAAAGCGGCCTAGTTAAGATCCTGCCCATGAACAACTGGTTACGCAATCACGGTCATTTTGCACTAAGACTTGCTGCCCCTCGATGGCCTTCCGACAATCACTTCATGCGGGGCTACGAAGCCATGCATGGCGGGAGTCGCTCATTCTCGGGCTACTAATAGATGGTAGAGCTAATTGATAGAGAATGATCTTATGTTATCTCAAGAAATAAGAGCTTAGTTCAGCGCAAAGCACCCCCTTACATGAATGGGGTGGACTTCCGGCAAAGAACACTAGCGGGTTTCGGCGAGGCAAGCAATTGACACAAGAGATGCCAATCGGCTTAAAAATGGTATGCGCCACCGATATTATCCCCCATAACTACGATTTTCATACTTTTGACCTTTCTAAACTTGGGCATCTCTTTTGCCATAGCTTGCGAGGCTTGTAGTGTGTGACAGGTTGGCAACACGCTCCCTCCATCTAGTGACCACATTGATGCGCAGAATACTAACTGAGAATGGTTTCAATATTTATTGAATTGCTCCTCTTGATATTCAGATCTCCCATACCCCCCTTGTCCAGGTGAAAGAGATTTGGCTGTTTGGGTGGCACTAGACAGTGTGGGGAACCTCGATTGCTGGGCCGCTAGGAGCGGGCCGAGACTGGGGTAGAGCCCCTCCCTTGCACCTGGCGCAGCGCGAGGTGAAGAAGGGCAGAGTAACACAGGTCCGAGGAACTCGTTTATTGAGCGACACCTCGCATTCATAGGGAGCATAGCTTTTCTGGACGCTCAGGGTATTGCACCATCTTGATGTAGAGTCATTCGGCTTGCAAATACTTATGGGTACCTGACCTCGCTCATTGATATGCCTGTTGCTTCACCAAATCCGAGTACAGATAGAAGCTGCACCACTTCAAAACCTGCAACTCTCTTGCTTCTCACAAGGAGGTTCTCCCGAAATTATCTTGACAGTTGAAGTCGGTACGGCCAGTGGCAAGGAGATGCCTAACGACTGCGACGTGACCATTTCACGAGGCGACTGATAGTGGTGATGAGCCAAAATAATATCCGATATTGAGAGAGACAGGTTTCAGAGCAATTAATGCTATAGCTATATCGACATGCCCATTCTTCGCGATATGTGAGAGGGGAGTGAGACCGGTAGTTTCTGTGGAATTCACAACGGCACTCTGCTTGAGAAGAAGTCGGACTACAACGTCGTGGCTATTTAACAAAGCTGCATGTAAAGGTGTCCATCTGTTCCTCTCGGCGACGGTGGCGTCAACGCCCTTATCGAGGAGCAGCCGGAGGACTACCTCCTTGCTCCGCCACAATGCCGCCTGCAGCGCATTCTCCTAGTGACCGTTTTGAGCAGGACGACAGCGCCCATATCAAAGGGCAGCCAGCGAGGTTTCCGCCGTTTCCGAGAAAAAAAAAGTAGAAAAACAATAAAGCGAACATGAAGAACCCCCTTATTTGCATTTAATATTGGTAATGTCCAGATCCAGGAATTTTCGCCGAAAATGAAACCTGGAGCCTTTAAGCCTTTAACCATTTTTTCTTCTTCGCTACCATGGCAGCTTTAATGCCAGCCAACAGTGCCGGAGCGGCAGAGCAAACTCCAGTGGCGGTTGCAGCTAATGAAAACCCCGACGGTAACTACGCACCATACGATCCATCGGATGAAGCACCAGAGGAAGCTGAGATGGTGCCGGGGCGAGGGCCCAGACAAAGACGAAGAAAACAGGCGATGAAATCCCTAGGTCTATTGTATTTCTGGTACGGCATGGGGCTTGGCTTGATTACCATCCACTGTGTCGTATACATCACGGCGAATGATACCAAAGTCGGTGGATCAGACCAACAAGAAACCTACATCAGGCATGTTTGATCGCGTACAGTCGAGTAGCCTCTGTCTACTATTGCTTTTGGCTGCGACGTCTGAAAGTAAACGCAAGCCCTGTGATATTTGCAACACTAACGCATGTCATTACAGAGTTGGTACTGCTCTGGCGTCTTTATCTCAGTTCGCCCTGGCCGCGAGTGCCTGGAGAGCTTATGACTTTCGGTTCTGGAGGGGACTTCGAAGATCCCACTTCAGCGTCGCAACCTTCAGCGCCATATTCAGCTTCGACACTTCCTTGATTCCCCTCTTGCATAATCGGCAACTGCGTGACGAAGTCTTGAAAAGGTTCAAGGTGGGCTTGTCTTTTGCCATCATTGCGTGGTAAGTTGCACGCGGGGAGACCGACAATCCATTGCTTCGGGCTTTTGGAGATTCCATTGTAACCATAACATTAGGTCCACCCTTCTGCCGGCTTACTGGACTCCGGGTTCTATATCTGTCTACCCTAGCACAGACAAGATTATCGTGCTTGGGATAGCAGTTCCAATTCCAAGCATAGGCAACTCCTCAAAGAGTGACAACTACACCTACTCGCCATCCTCTACCCGAGACGTGCAGCCACCAATGGACACAACTCGCAGATTCTCAGGAGTCAGGAGTGAGCTCTCATTGCTTGTAAATCAGGTGGCCTCCATTGGAGAAATTCTTTCAGTCGAGCCACCCTACGCGGATTCAGCATATAGTAGTATGTTCCTGGGTCCTATTGTTGTTTGTCGTTCGGCCAGTCCCTCGGAGCAGGTTGAGATGGACCATCAACTGCAGCTGCATCTAGAGACACCACTGGGCTCCTCGAAGGAACTCAAGAGCGCCTACTACGCCTTCTGCCCAGCCTTTGGTTCAGATGGAGGCGTCACAGCACATTGGGAAGTCCGAAATCAGGGTCCTATGAATGGCACTGGCGCTTCAAACCAGCTGTGGCTTATCTACACTCCCTTTGCTGACGATGACCTGGAGAATCGTATTTGTGATACGGTGACAAAGTACACAGTCTGCGAACTCTGGAACGCGACTTATTCGATAGATCTGGCCTGGAATAGTTCTACCCGCTCCCAGCGTGCGAGTTATACGACAGAGCGCCACAATCTCGTTGAATTCCCAGACGACCACTCTAAGACTCCTTCTGATATGGTTAAACATGCGTATTCTGCATTTTTTTTGGCATTTAGAAATCAAATCATTGGAAGTCTGGGGTGGTACGAAGACGAGACCGGGTACCAGCATGGCGTAATCGACTCGCCAATACAACAGAATATCTTATTGGGAAGCAGCTCACTGGACCAATATTTTACCTTCAATAAGAATACCCCCGGTTGTCGACTCCCTTTTTCGGAGATGTCACTGCAACGGCGTAGGGATAAGAACCTAGCGGCTAATCGGACTATCGATATGTTGATCGAAGAGCTCAGCGCAAATGTAACAATATCGATCCTTCACAATGAACTCTACACGTATGTTTATTCCCAGAATATTCTGGCTAGCCTCTGAAATTACCTAACAAGGCAAAGAGATAGTACAACCGCCCCGATTACAAGATGGGACCAGGTAAACCGTTACACGGTCAGCCTCGCCGGATTACTCGTTCCTTACACTCTTGCCGTCGTACTTGTTGGCGTCGTCAATATCATTGGCACGTTCTCTATGTTCGAAGAGCTAGATAACTGTGGGCGCATTCTTGGAAGAGATTTAAAAACGATTTTACGCAGTGTAACGAACGAGGCGATCGAAGGAATTCGGGATCGCGTTGAGCGGCATGTCTTTACCATCGCAGATGAAATCTACGCCGATCGCCGGAAAGGCTTTCTTCATTTTCGGTAGGGGAAATAGGGTCCCAAATGCGATACATATAAAATAGTCGGGTTTTTTCCATGTGAAGGGCTAGCCAGCTGTCCGTGATGTAGATGCTGCAAGATAGAGATAATATCTATGCAGTACTGTGGCTCCTGTCGAGCTTATTTCCACGAAGCACACCTGCAGATTTGTGACCTCTGCTTCCGTCGGAAAATCCGTAGGTTCTGGCGTGTATTCTCCCGAGGGACGGTGGCTTGGGCAGTTCCTTATTTCAGCGCGACAACTTGTGGCGGTTGCCTCAAAATGCCACAGCTATGTAACACCACGTACGGACACGGAGAGTCAACCCGGTCCTCGTCCGCCCGTCCTCCTTGGCTCACCACAATTGGGTCTTTCGATTCCATTTCCAACGTAATATAAAATGCCGTGTACAGGCGGATTCGCTGCATCCAAAAGCACGGCCGCTTCTCGACATTTTGCTTGCACTTGTAGGCGTCGCGACGCTTCCCGAGAGTGTTCCGGCGGCGATGCGCTGGGTCAACAGTCCGGAGGACTACACGCCCTGTAGGCTCAGTCTGCCATGGCAGATTATGAAGAAAATGATGTTTTATTGAGAATATCAAAGCTTGGGGGCCTTGAGACGACACATTTGGCGTTAGTCTTCTAATACCAAGCTCAAGCATCGTGATGGCTGAGCAACGGAAAAGCCCCCGCGACGCCCAATTGCATTCCTCCGCTTCCCATCATACTCCTTCAGCTGTCGTGACGACAGTACTCTCTCTCCAACAGTTAGGCTTCTAGGCCTACTCAGTGGAGACAGCGTGGGCCTCTCATCTTCAACGCGAAGCATATTCCTTTGAGATGATACTGTACCAGCCCTTGGGCGAGAAGTTATCACAGCCCCCATCGCGCTCAAAGGAATCGAATCGTCCCAAGTATATTGCCCGGGGTTTTGGCCGTGATCAAGAATGTCTAGGCCGCGAGCCTCGCAATCAAGTACTGAGAGTAGCGTTTGAAGCTGATCCTTGCAGGACGACGAAATGGCCGCCGTATCCTGTGAATCGTCGCCTAAGCCAGTTGCCTTGACCCAGTCTTCCAATGCGGACAAGGTTGAGCGGCACCAGCTATAGAGTCTGTCGAAAGCCCCGCGTGGGTCATCGTCATGCAAAGCACGCTGGCCGGGTCCGGACCGTAGGAGAAGATGAATCTTGTCAGTGAGGGATGTAAACTCTCGACAAGTACCATTGTGGCCCCACCAAAGGGTGCAACTCCCTGGTTCAGAGCCCAATGTTTCCATTGGCGGTGCCAACGCCAAGGCTTGGATATGGCGCTGCTTGACCATCTCCAGTTTCTCAGTCGACAACGATTGGCCGCTACCAAGTAATTGGCACGAAAGCTCATTGATTAAAGCAAGAATTTCTTGGTCATGATCCATGTCTTCATCCATATTCCGCGACACCTTTCGTAGCAGTAAGTCCAAGCAGGTTGGGGAGCAGTAAAGGGCAGCGTATGCGACAGGTGTTAGTTGTGGAAGATCGAGGCCAAGACTTGGGAGTGACGGCGCAAAAACAGACTCCTCTGAGCACGATGGAACGAGTAGTGAGAGGAGAGGCTCAGAGAGTTTTGCAAGAGCTATGTGCAGGGGCGTGTAACCTGCGACCGACATAATACTAGGTTGGATATCCTCGTGATGAACCAGTAAGCTGACGATGTCGGATCGAACTTTTCGGTTGGAAGAGTAACGGCGGCGTTGAGTGAAAAGTCGAACGGCCAGGTGAAGAGGTGTTTCTCCGTCTGCATTGAGCGCGTTGACTGGCGCATGGCATAAAAGAAGACCGTTAACTTCGTCGGAATTCTGACGCATAACGGCTAAATGAAGGAACGAATTGCCGTTCGTAGGCATTGATCCATTCGGCGTCATGAGATCCATCAGCAAGGACTGTGGGCACTGGCGACGAGAAGCGACAAAGATCGGTAGGGTGCCGTCTTTTGTAGCAAGATCCGTCAAGGCGCCTCTTGACAGGAGCCTGCGCGCGATTAAGAAAAACCCATGGTCTAGTGCAATGTGTAATGGAGTCATTCCATCCTCGTTCTGCGAATTGGGGTCTGCGCCAAGGTCGAGCAGCCACTCCACATCAGAAACGAGTTCCTTGTCTGCCTGGACAATAAGATGGAGTGGCGTCTCGCCTCGTTCATCTACATCGTTGGGATTTAGGCACTTGATGGCCTCGCGGGCTAACTCCAAGGCCACACCATTCGTGCAAGCGCAATGGAGTGCCGTACGACGATTACGCAATAATGCGTTGACAGACGCACCAGCTGAGAGGACTTGCTCGATCGCATCCGGACAGAACTGAAGCGCGTAGTGTAACGCAGTTTGACCTGACGAAGTTACGGCATTTGGATCCGCCCCATAGCTCAACAACAGTTTTGAGCAAAGAGAATGGCCCTTTAAAAGAGCCACGTGGAGCGGATTCACTTGATCCTGGTCGCCTATTCGAAGCCACTCCACCGGCTTCTTAGCGCTAGATAAAAGGGCTTCCAAGCACGGAAAGTGACCACCGGCAGCAGCGTAGTAGGCAGGTGTCCTGCCGCGCTCGTCTCGTACTGCCGGCAGCTCACCGTGGTTGAGGAGGAGACTGACCCCAACAGCATCTCCAACGACGGCTGATACATGCAGTGGGGTAAGACCGGTTCCCGAGTGGTTTCCAGAAACAAGTGTTCCCGGGGATTTTCGGATGCAAGATATGATATCGAGGGACACTTCTCGAACTTTCCAAGCAGCTGAGACGTGAAGCGAGGTGAAATTCTCTGCCCGAATGTTGAGAAACTGCATGGCACCTAAGCAGTTAATTTGGCCGGTGAGGCTGTTGCAGGTCGCGATCCGTTCGGCAATGCGACGACCAAGATGGACGGTTGAGGGGTATTTTCCATGGACATAGTGACCCCAGTATCGAAATGCGTAGTCTAAGAATTTATACCGCGAACGAAGCAAATCTACTTCGACCCAACTCCTCGGCATTGGGGTTCGATCGAACTCTTCGAAGTGCAGGTATGTTGCTATTCTCTCCAGAGCAAACTCCTGGGAGCAGCCTAGTATAGTAGAGTGTCGATCAAGAAAGTCTTGCAAGGTGTGATGGACAAGTCTTAGAGATTTCGAATTCTGATCGAACAGAACGAGGCCGCCGGTCGCTTTCAAGAGTGTTTCAATACTAGTCATACCACTGGCATCGAAATTGCAGTCGCCTGGTATTACGGATAACGCCTCCAATAACTCTTCGGCGGAAAGGGCCCGGTATGAACTATAAATCCATCGCAGAGCATGTATTGCAAGCTTCTTGTGACGTCTGGTAAAAACGCGATGTAGATAGGAATGGTACTGGTCGTCTAGTGCTTGAGGAAGACTGCGGGTGATGTCGCGAACATCCCGAACGCTGGTCGCGGCTTCCAGTTGTTGAACTTGTAGGCTAGCCATGAGAAACATGCCGCTCGATCCTTGAAGTATGGCTGATATGACCTCCGTTTTAATCTGTGCGGCAGCTTTGTCCGACTCATAGCATGGGATGTCTGGGAGGATAGCATCTAACCGCGCGGATAGAAATAGCTCTATATCCTTATTCTTCGCGGATACCGGTATATCGATATGGGACAATCCTCGGAGATTTACGCTATCCCTCGACATGATGAGCAGCCGAATCTGCGGTACATCCTCCATGGAAGCTAGGAACCTAACAAGCGCCTGCTGACAAGAGTCTGGAATTTCATCGAGACCGTCGAAGCAGAGTATGAGGGCCCTAAATTCGCTGGAGAGCTGCTGTAAAAGTGAAATGCACTCTTCCGCTGTTGGTTTGCGTTTTTCCGGCTGTTCGCAGCTTTTCTTGAGCTGCGACACCAACTCTTCCACTCCAGGAGTTTCGTAAAGTGATTCGACAACCTGCGCAAGCAACGCTGCCAATATGTCATGGCTTGCATGTAGAGCGGGTTCGTCGTGCGTGAGATATATCCAAGCGACCGTGAAATCTTCCGCATCATTTTGGCGCATCAGATGGTCAACAACAGCGCTAAACATAACAGACTTGCCGCAACCGGGTATACCGTGACACCAAAGGGTTTTTGGGGCCCCATTGGAGGCAAACCTGCCCGATGGCCGAAGGATCTGCAATCCGGAGATCCACTCCTTGAATTCAAGCCTCTCGGTGATCCAGACTGAAGTACCTGCATGACGACTTGTTGAAAAGTACTGTTGTCTACTGCGCAAATCGGCAGTGGAGAAGAACTCGACGGCAATTTTCTTCTCACTCCTCAGCCGCTTCCTTCTGGTGTCGTCTTCCTGGCGTTGCAATGTCTCCTGCAATTTGAGCAGGCTGTCGTCCACTGCAGTCCTTTTGCTCATTGCCAATCGGCAGAATGCCATCGCTTCCTCAATCGTGCGTTTGTATCGTTCCATCTCAGCCACGTCGCTTCTGAGACTCTCCAAGCCGCGAATGTGCTTAATCACCCTTTGCACATCTTCGCGAACTCGTGTCATGTCGCTAGCCGCTTCGGTTGCAGCCTTGAAAAACATACTCCAACCATCTAGGCTGAGGGCGAGATGGAGCATTGCTGTGAACCGATCGAGATTTTGAAGGAAGGACTTGACCTTTTCTATATCGATGAAGGCCCATCTCAGTCGCTTGGCAGAACTTGCCTCGATGCGAATGATATATCGCTCCACGTCGCCAACAATACCTTGACATTGTCGCAGGACAACGAAGATGGTGGCTGATTCATCTAGTTTCTGACTCGTGGCCTTCGATGATGTTAAGAAACCCTTCGTTGCGGCAGTAATAGCCTCGAGATTCTCGATCTCTGACTTAACTAAACCGATCTCTTTCGGGTAATCCTTGGCATCGGTGATATACTTTGCTATCCTCGAGGACGACCGGATAATCACATCGCAAATGCCAAGAAGGCCTGATATGGCGCCGATTACTTCTGCCATCATCAGTGTTTCTGGTGGATAGATGAATCCCGTCCGGGATGCACATAGTCGGAGCCAAATCAGCTGAAGACGTGGATCAAAAGAGAAAAATAGAAAGTTACGGCTTATTTGATACAGATTTGTCGGTAGCTTGCCAGGTCAGCTCTCAATCGTAAGGAAACAAGCCTTAAGTCTATGCTGCGGGTACAGGCGCCAGCTAATCGACGAGAATTTGACAAAGTAATTACAAAACAAAAAATGTTACCGCCCAGCAAGTCTGACCTCGAGAACCAAGTCTACAATTGACTGCGCAATCGACCTCCCTAGCTTCAGGACTTTTCCTTGGCCCGGCACCAATCGATTAGATTCTAGCTGCATCAGCCCCTTCCAGGCAGCCATGCGAAAGAATGTGTTAGATTCAAGTGGGCTTTTGTAATCCGCCCCACAAAAACCAGTACCATGAATAAAATGAAGGGGCAGTATTAGCGACAATTGGTCATGTACCTACTGTATCCCCTTGGGTGGCAGATGGTGCTCAGCTACAAAAAAATACCTTCTGTAACCCTAACCCTTGCCTATAACCTCACTAACCCCGCACTGAAGCTGGTCTGTGCTTGTATTTTTCTGTCCCTGGGCACCATCTGCCACCCAAGGGGTTATAAGGGATATGTCAGAAACACAAGAGAATAATGCCGATAACGCAGCTGTATGCAATTGACGGTCTACGACCAAAATAGGGCTGATTTTGCCTGTATTTCGTGTCTCTGATTATGCTGATGATGCCCTGTCAAAATTCTGCAAAGTCTAGTGTGGTCGCCGATGATCGCTGGTGATCATCGCTACTCTCAGCGGACAGCCGCTGGCAGCTGTCCGAGGCCGCGTTTCTGACAGGATAGAAGTTTGGGGCGTAGTAAGGTTAG
>Ga0247774_1001836_pt1 | contig 10624 bp, 4 predicted proteins | sample UWRJL001104B6_FD_179933 | JGI IMG/M metagenome (GOLD analysis project Ga0247774, IMG submission 179933) | Plant litter microbial communities from Arlington Agricultural Research Station in Wisconsin, United States - UWRJ-L001-104B-6 | ecosystem: Environmental > Terrestrial > Plant litter >... | reverse complement strand
GAAAGTACTTTGATATTGAGCCGAAGTCATGCCGTGCCGTGCTTGCCATGCTGGACCCGAGGACTTTTCCCAAATTGCGGCATATTGAGCCTTACTACCAACACTGTAGCCACTGACTTGAACTAGTCGGTAACCCTGAGCACCCAACTGATCGAAAGTACTTTGATATTGAGCCGAAGTCATGCCGTGCCGTGCTTGCCATGCTGGACCCGAGGACTTTTCCCAAATTGCGGCATACCTTGCTGATGCTGGTAAAACCACACCCCGTGCAGTCCAGAAGGGAAATTTATCCTTAAGGCTATTATTGGTTACAAATTCATTATCAATGCCAGCCTCTCCATAGGCGATCTTGAAGAACCCGCCATCGCCCCATTCGGTTCCCCAAGAGTTCTTGCAAATCCAGCATTTTTCAGCCTCAGAGTAACCGATTACTTCAACGCAGTGAAGACCCGCTAATTCGCCTGAGACGTGGTGGTAAACTCCACCTCCGTAAGCGAAAAAGTCGTTAAACACATACATCACAGCACAGCAAGGACCAACGTTGGTTAGCCAGTTCTTGCGATCGACAGCGCTTACAAGTGTGGTTGACTCTGTAATCTTTACAGCACGGGCATCTCGATCGGGGGAAGTCTTACACGAGGGCTTACCCGATGCATCGAAGGCACTGGCGTAAGGGAAACAGGCGTCATCAGGCACGCCGCGTGTCTTCAGGACATTGTAAGCATCACTGGGCCACCAGCCCCCACAGTTAGCACCATGAGCTGAACAAAAATGGAGATCAGCTTCGGAAAGGTCAAGCTGTTGACCATGTTCAATCGATGCCATAGACTCAACTGTTGCTACTGTGCAAAAGGAAACACAGGAGCCGCAGGATTTTTGGTCTTTCACCTTGGTCACGTGGTTACCATTCCGGTTTCGCCAATCAACTTCAGGTGCAAAGTTTGGAGCTGAAACTTCGGCATTAGGAGCTACAGCAGCAGAGAGTGCCGCCTCATCGACCACAACCCCTAGCAAATTTACTCTTTCCAATTCAGTGAGAAGGAATTGGGGAGTTTGTCGGGCTACCCATCTGGCCGAGGCTGACCTAAGTTGAGTATTCAATCCATTAATGGAAATCATGAAATTATCTCCTTCTTTTTCGTGGTTTTAGGTTTACGATGCTTTGGCAATGAACAAGTGACTTAAGTCCGGGGGCAAGCTTGATAGATGAATCTATGAGATTTATTTGCAGCAGACTCTAGCCCATACCAGTAAGGAAGTCTCCTCTAAGGCTTGAGTTTGTATAGCTATGCGGTGTCCTGCGTAGCTTCTAGATCAGCTTGTCAATCCTGAACAAAAACTTCGAGATTGTGTGTTTTCACAGGAGTTTTGTCTTTTTCCCAAGGCCGACTTTGTGTAAAGTGGATTGTCAGATGCCCCGGCTCAAGTGCTTGTATTGTAAATACTTGATCCACACTAAAGCCAACAAGCGGGGTTCCACGTTCATCGGTCGATGGTGCATCATCTGCTCTTCCATGTGAGACATCAACCAAGTTGTTGTTTCCTTCTATCGCATAAGTCCAGACATATCCTGCTGCTCCTAGCCCTGGCAGCCTGAGCATATAGGTTTCACCGACTTTGAGTTCAATCCTAGTTGGCGCTTCCACTGATTGCTCCTTAATTTGTGTCAAACAAGTGGTCTTGAGAGTCGGCTGGGACATCTCTTTAAGTTGATAATTCCATCAAAATCAGCTTTGTACTAACTTCCAGACTAAGAATGTAATCAGTTGTTAGTATTGCTTGACTTCAATGGTTGTTCTACAGGTATAACTTTTGTTAGCAATAAGTTGTCAGTCCCTTTTTTAAGTGACACTCATTTAAATGACACTCATTTGAGGGACTTGACAATTTGCTATTTTTTTTATAAAAAAGTTTGATACAATTCTTAAACTTTACAAACCGCGTGTCTGTGGGGAAAGTAGAGGCATCCTTGTCTGAAGCGATTGCAAAATATCGTCTTTATCTTTCTACAAAAGTACGATCGCCCTTACCTTTGCACCTCCTTCAGTCGTCATCCAAAGCATCCGGACATCAACTTTTTTGTCGCCCGTCTTTGTCGCCACCAACATGAAGTAGTGTAAACATATTGTCAAAATAATGTAGACAATATACTGTTTTTACTTGTGACTTAAGTCACAAATTTACATAATCCCCTATCAGGGCTAGGAAATTTGAGTATGCCTGCCTAGCATTTAACACCCGTTTATGGAAATGGCTGTATAGAGACATCAGCCACTTATGGAAACGGTGTAAAGCTGTGGTGGTGATAAGTCCTAGAGCTGGATCTCCCGTATGTCCGCTTAACCTACACCGCAAGCCTGCCTACGCAGCCACACATTAAACCTACCAGCAACAAGTCTTAAACCTGTAAACAAGTTTAAAAGAGGTAACAAATTGAACGGGAAACAGCGTGGCGAGTTCAATTGACACCAAGCCCATTCAGATCAACAACTTAGCAGTCACGTCGCAACTGATGACTGCTGCGCTAATTTTTCGGCGTCAACTTAGCACCGATCGTGATCGGTGACTACTTAGCGCCGATCGTCGCAGGGGATAACCGCTACGCCCCCGCAACCGATGACCGCTGCGCTAATTTTTCGGCGTCAACTTGTCCGACACAGCGTTTAAATTTACAGCAAGCTCAGAGGCGGACAAGCTGCCACTCGAAAAATTTCATCGGCTGCTTGACCTAGTTTTTTAGGGTAAGTTTTTGAAGTTTAATAGTATATCATTGTTTGTTTTTTTTGGGGAGTTTTACCGGGTATCACTCGACCCGGTTTTTTTTGCCTTGGGGGGCCTGCGGCGCACCTGTAACGCGGCCGGGGGGGCGGGCCACGCTTAGCTGCTCCCCCCGGCCCACGATCACCGATCGCAAAACCAAAATTAATCTAATGATTGCTACACTTAAGCAGCTCCTGGACGTAATATGCAAATCTATATCCTGTTTAAGTTTCAGTAATTTTATATTTTTTGAATGTGTAGCAATTATTAAGTCAGTGTTAATTTAATGTCTTACGGTGTCTTACGCTACTTTGATTGTCTACAGTGTCTACATTGTGTACAACTGTCTACATTGTCTTACACTGTTATCCCCGCCTAGCCTTAGATACCCGTTTATTCAATGTAGACAAAGCGTAGACAAGTTGTAGACAAATGCTAGACAAACACTAGACAACTTGTAGACAGATCTAGAACCTGGTGACCTACAGCTTAAAAATGACCACCTACCACGATCGCAAAACAGCATCCCCCTTTAAATGCTCCTTTAATTATATAGAAACTATTCTCACACCCCCGATTTTCGCCCTTTGCTGGGCAAGGGTTTCAAAGGTTTGTATCAACATCTGATACAAAATACAAACCAAAAATTGCTTGCTGACTGGCAGAGCAGATATGTTACTTTTTATCCAGCTTTTGCCGTTTATGGAAATGGTTTAAATTTTTGATATCCCGTTTATGGAAATGGGTAAACCAGCATACCTACCATTTATGGAAACGGTGAGCAGTAATTATCTAATTGTAGTAAAAAATAAAAAGCCCTGTGTCACGCGCTTGACACTACTCAATAACACCGTTATATTGATTGAAACGCATGACACAGGGCAATACACGTATCTTACCTATCATTATGCCAAATCCCAAAGGACACGAAGACTCAATCAAAGATTCTCGATTTAAGGCGGCGTGGCAGAGTGGTTCTACTCGCACCATCCGAGTTCCTCACGCCCTTGCTGAAGTTACTTTAGAATACGCTCGGCAACTTGATCAGGGTATCGAACCGCGTGACACAAGGATACAGTCTGATAGCCCAACTCATAGCAAAGTTGATCATATGGTCGGTGAACCGCGTGACACAGCAAAAATAGAAGCTGAGTTAGAGTCCATTCGCGCTAACTATGACGCGCTTTTAGAAACCAGCGCTCGCGTTACGGCTAAGCTCCGAGACGAAGTACGCAGATTGCGATCTGCACTTGAGTTACCAGAGGCTTCTGTTCTGCTAAATAAATTGAAAGCCAAGCGTAAAAAATCAACTGCTTCGCTTGCTGACGTAGATGCAATTTTAGAGATACTTGAGGAGTCCTGAGACGACACATCCCAGGGACTTTGGGCATAAACCCCGGTTCATTCCGGGGATTTTCTGGGTAAAATCTTAACAATTGATAGGTTGACAAAGTTGCTAGAAACCTGCGATCGTCAGTAATTGAGGAAGATTTATGCGCGACTGCTAAGCGATTGACCCCGCTTAACAAGTCACGGCTTCCCCAAACCGTTAGAAGTCAACGTTTGGAGCTTAAAAATTATGACATTTACAAACGATTTCCCTTGCGGACGATCGCAAATCTTTACGGCGCTTGAAGAAATGGCATTAGCTAATAGCCATTTATTACCCGAGACGAAAAAGATAGTTTATTTTGTGACAGCCATGCAAGGGGAAAGCAAAAAAATTATCTACATCGGGTTTACGCCGAATTTAAGGAGAAAATTCAAAGACCACAAGAGAATAATGGAATTTGAATTTTTAGATAGGATGGGCTATCAAATCAATATCTCTTGGATTGTACTGCCTGAGGGGACGCGGGAAAAACAAGGGCAAGTAATTCAAGCGTACTATGTACGTGCTTTTGAACCCAAGCTCAACATCCACCAAAATACCTTTGCTGCCGTTCAAGCTGAAGAATCGAAGAAACGAATTGAAAATTTGGAACAATGCAAATATGACTCCCTGAAAGAACAAGTTGAAAATTGGGAGCAGAGTGGAGATGACAAAGATACGATAATCAAGAAAATATGGGAGGCAGGTAGAGACCGCTTAATGGTGAATATTTGATTTTGCCACTGACTGCGGATGGAAAGCCTCACGCTACTGGGTATATGTGTACCCCTAGAGTCGTTCAGTGGCACTACCACCTGCAGAACGCGGTCAAATACTTGTCCTGCGGTTGGTTCAGCTAGTTGATTCCTTAAGCGAACGTTCAGAACCGATGCTCTAAAATTAACTAGCTGAACCAGAACTGAACGCTTCCGAGAACGGGGAATTAGAACGAGCTGAACGGCTGCTGGAAGTCATATATAGCAACGACTTACAAGATAGCGCTTCCCCTTCCAAACATCCTTATTACCCTATGTATTTGGAAGTTTGTAAGTTAGTAGAGCCAGTTACAAGCGTTGAGAGTTTTGTGACAAATCTTAGGTCGAGCAACTGGCAAAAATTTTGAGTGGCGGGCGTTCTTGCCTAAATTATGGATTTAACGCAAAAGCTCTAGGAACGTCCGACGCCAAAATTTTACCGAAGGGGTGCCAGTTGCGATCGGGCAAGCCGTAGAATATTAATTGCTGGAACCAAGCCTGGGCGACTGGGCTTTAGCATTCCCAAAAAAAAATGGCCGCTGTTTGGGCGGGCCACCTAAATAAATACTTAATTTCAGTCTATCAGCGCGTGTGTTGCAGCGCAAACCTATCCGACAACCCGCCCAAAAAAAGCGGTCATACATCCTGATTAGGGCGCTGTATGACCTTACAAACAAATTTCCACAGTCAAGTATATAGTCCCGCCGATCTTGCCTATCAAGACTGCGTGGTCAAATCTGGTATTGCTCCTGACATTTATCCTCTCAACTTTGACCCTGCGAGCGGAAACCCTGCTTATGACTTGCTTTACCGCGACACCGACCCCACAACCAACAGCGGCATCAGCATAGAAGCGGCTCGGAATCTTGCCCGGTGTACCGGAAGTGCGGGATATTTCCTTGACAACAATTTTTACCTGCCATCCGATCTAGCAGGAAACACAAAAGCGGCCAGACACGGGATTATCAAATCAAAAGGAATTTACCGACCAGAGGGCCTTCCTGCGTATGGCTGGATAAGTAACAACCGCTTTCGGCAGTTAGGCGGGGCGCCGATCGCTCTCGACCTAAATAAAAATACAGGCGTGTGGGAGCCTCGCAGATATCACCAGCCAAAGGGCAAGTCCTTAGAAATATTTTTTCCTCGCATTACCGTCCGTGTTTGGAAATTAGTAGCCGAAAAAGCTGGCTTATCAATGCCAAAATTCCCGGTTATTGGGGTTGATGGAGAAGCGCTGCAATTTTGGGAATGGGTCAAGGCTACCAACTGCCCGATCGTCATCACTGAAGGGGAAAAGAAAGCTTGCGCCCTGATTTCTCGCGGGTTTGCAGCTATTTGTATTCCGGGAATCACTACTGGCTACCGAGTTACGGAGAAAGGGGACTGGGTACGGAAGGCAGACGGGACAGAATACCAGAAAGCAGTTGCGTGGGAATTGCGATCGGAACTCCAAGCGCTTGACACAGCAGAACGCGAAATCACAATTATTTTCGACTTCCGCGAGGGTGATTATTCCGAAAGCCCAGAATTTAAGGCCGCCACAACCACAGCGAAACTGTTCAAAAGTGCGATCGCCAAAATTGCACAGTTGCCTGGGCCGGATAAAGGTGCTGATGATTTTTGCGTAGCTGGTGGCGACATCGATGCAGTAATTTCGGCGGCTCCGACAATTGAGGAAATCCAGAAACAAATCCTAAAAGAGTTCAGCAAAAAAAATAGACAGAAAGCTTGGGCGCTGACTCACCCTGTAGCGTGGGAGTGCAACCAGCGCTATCTTGACATTCCCTACCCAGATTCAGGACTAATTTGCATAAAATCTCCCAAAGGCACGGGGAAAACCTACGCGCTCAAAAAATTGGTTGCCAAAGCTCAAGCCGAAGGTCGCAAAGTTTTAGTCGTCACGCACCGAATCGTTCTCGGTCGGGCTATCTGCTCCGTTGTAGAAATTCCTTGGATTGAAGAAATGAACAGCGACGCCGACCGCAAAATTGAGGGAAAATTTCTAGGACACGGATTGTGCATTGATAGTCTGCATCCTACCTCTCAAGCGTCGTTCGACCCGAAGGCTTACGAAAATGCGCTAGTAATTTTTGATGAAGTCGAGCAAATTTTCTGGCACGCCTTACACTCCTCAACTTGCAGGGAAAATCGGCCAACAATTCTTTCGAGCCTCAAAACTTTAATTCAAACTATACTCAGGTCTGGCGGACAAACTGTGATCCAAGATGCCGACTTAAGCGATATCAGCATTGATTTTGTCCGCGAATTTGCCGAAACCGATATCAAGCCTTGGATTGCAGTAAATCACTGGCAACCGGAACAGCCGTGGCAAATAAAATTCTACGACACCCAATATGTTAAGGGCTGGACTAAAGACGATCCGTCTGGACTCCTTAAGGATTCAGTTAATGAGGTAAATTCTGGGGGCAAAATCTGGGTTAGCACCGATTCTCAGAAAGCCAAGAGCAAATTCGGCAGCAAGAATTTAGAAAAGTATTACCGCACGCGCTGCCCTGGCAAGAAAATCCTCAGAATAGATGCGGAGACTGTCGCGAACCCTGAACACCCAGCTTACCAATGTGCTGAGAAAATCCAAGGTTCCGGGAAAGCCAAAGAGAAAATCAAAGACGAGCTGGCAGCGCTTTACGATATCGTGATTTGTTCGCCGTCGCTGGCAACTGGGGTATCCGTTGACTTGCGCGGGCATTTTACCGCCGTGTTCGGCATTTTTCAAGGGGCAATTTCTGATAACGAAGTGCGGCAAAGTCTGGCACGAGTGCGGGAACCAGTGCCAAGATTTGTCTGGTGCCGCCAGATTGCAGTGGGAAAAATTGGCAACGGGGAAGCAAATTATAAGGAAGTAGCCAAGTCGAAGGAAAAAGACTGTCGCTATAATTTGCAACAGCTCAGAGATTTTGACTTAGACCTTGACAAAGCTCACAACCCAACAGTTTTGAGATTTTGGGCGAAGTATGCGGCCCGGATAAATTCTTCAATTTGGGATTTTCGGGAGACTGTACGAAAAGGTTTAGTCGCCGAAGGACACATCATCACAGATTGTGGAGATGATGACCGCGACACTGCGGGGGAAATTAACGCGCTGAGAATTCTCAATCAAGTTGAGGAAGCCGTTGCCGTGGCAGAAGCAGAAGATATAGATCGGGAGCAATTTGAGAAGCTCGAACAGCAGCGCAGCAAAACCGACGCCGAACGGTATAAAGAAGAAAAATTTAGGCTTAAGGAAATTTACAAGGCAGAAGTTACGCCAGAGCTCAGACAGCTTCATCAAGATAAATGGTTTGGAAAAATTCAGCTTGAATATTTGCTGACTCACAACCCAGATTTTCTTTGGATGCGCGATCGCAAAAATATTGACTCCCAAATAAAGAGCGGCGACGGGCAACTCTGCCTCCAAGATGTCCGGCAATCCATGTGTAAAGTGATGGTTCACAAGTTTCTAAATACTTTGCAGTTCTGCGACCCGACAAAAGAATGGAGCAACAAGTCGCCAGAGGTTCTTGAGTTTGTAGGCAAGGCTTTGAAATTTGCAGCAGACATCAAAACTTTTACGGGCATCAAAGTCAGTCGAGAGAAAGTGGCAAAGAATCCGATCGGAGTCGTCGGGAGTTTTCTTGGGCAACTAGGACTCAAGCTCACCACAGGCGAACAGCGTCGCGTAGGTGAAGAGCGGGTGAGGTTTTATAAGTTTGGCGGTGCCACTTCTGCGAATGTTTTCGACAGGGCTGGCAATAAAGTTAAGGAGCCTGAAGGTTTGCGAGCGCAAATTTTTGAAGCTTGGCAAAAGCGAGATGAATTAGCTTTGTCTGAATTCCAGCAACAGAGCATCGCAGCAGTTGAGGCTGATGTCACAGTAGACCTCAAACCCTCTGCCAGCAAGGTTCGGCTCAAAAAAGACGTGTATTTGGAGTCTGTCACAGCAAGTCCTATAGATATAGAGAATATCCCTAGTGTGACAACAAGCCCAACCGTAGAAACTCCCATAGAACCAACGCCAGAACCGCAGCCGGAACCCATCGGCAGAATGGGATGGGTCAGTCGATGGGGTCAGTGGATTCGAGCTTCTTTCTTGGCCGCTACGGACGGCGCTCAGTACAGAATGCTGATACAGGAATTAGGAAAATGGAGCGAGGTGTTGGCATGGCCTCATCAAATCCGCTGGGAGGATCCAACTTTAGATAATCACGCCCCATAGGTATAAAGTCTTACCCAGCCATAGCACTTTTAAACCCAGGCTCAGGAGATGGAACTTCTCCACCTAACCTCACACCTTTTTGGAATTGTAACGGAATGTAACGTTTATCTCTGGCCTTGCGATTTGGGCAGTAGCCTGATTCGCTAGATTCTGCCTAAATATCTGCCTGGTTTGGAAAAAATGGTTACATTACCTGATTAGCAGACCAATTTAATTTTGTGCCATCCTAGCAGAGAAATTATTTAGGAAAAGTAAATCAATTATTGACATAAGTAAATAATTGTGTATTAATGTTACACAACATATTTATATAAAAATAAAAATTTTCATGGCTAAGAAAAACCCCATGACCCAAGCGAACGATTCCGTTATCCGCCTCACTATCCAAGATTTGCCTACGAAAGTGGTTGAATTGTCAGAAGAAGAGCAAGAACAGATTGTTGGAGGTGATGTAAGGTTTGCGGCTGATGCTCCGCTATCACTGAATACGAGCTTGAGCAGTAATTGTCCGAGCTTTACTATTCGTGTGAATGACTACTACTCCCCTTACTATCTAACTTCTTCCTCCTTTAACTCTTGGCTCAGGATATGAGGGTATACTGACGTAGCCTCGGCACCTCCAAGCCCTAGATGGGGAAATTTGGTTATGCCCGCCCAATCTCTCCGACCTGACAACTTTTCTCGGCGATCGCCTTTCTCACATACGCTGGCCCAAAGCTACAATTTTCGTTCCGCTCTGAAACTTTTTCACTCGGCGAACATTGTATAAGTTTGTGCTGGGATGCCATCGCTGAAATCTACAATCTTCGTTACGATCGCCAAACTTTTTCCTTGTGAACATCGTATAAAAGGTTTTTAAAAAGCGATTCCGTGCTTCCCCTGGTTTGCATCTGAGTGTTTTTTAAAAACCAACCTAAAATCAGATCGATGATTATCTGGGAAATACCCCATGCCCGCCTAACCTTTTTGGGATTGTAACGGAATGTAACGTTTATCTCTGGCCCTACGATTTGGGAAGTAATCTGACTCGCTAGACTCTGGCTGGTTTGCAAAACCACATTACCAAACCCGGCTCTGTCTCAGAATACGTCCATCTCTTGACGAAGGGGTTCAGTTTTCATCAATGGTGAAATAGAAGTGCCAGCCATTTATGGAAATGGTAATGAGTAACAAAGCAGACTTACGAAAGCTGTAGCAACTCAAGCCCAGGCTCAGAAGATGGGATAAAACTGCTTTCACAGAAGTTTCTGTGTCTTAATTAGTAATTAAGGCTCAAACTCATCATTATTAAATTAGTTTTACTTATGATATTTTTTTTTGTAATAAATGTATTTTGTACTACATTTTTAACTTTTAGTTGATGTAAACCCTACTGGCTGTGGCAATTACAAAAAAAATGGGCGTTGCTGAATCAAGGTATGAATGCCCCAGGAATGGGAATATCGTGAAATTTCAAGTAATGTATTAATAACTTAATAGAATGCTTGAGCATTTTCTCACATTTAGAATAACAAAGAGTCTTGC
>Ga0247774_1001835_pt1 | contig 10631 bp, 11 predicted proteins | sample UWRJL001104B6_FD_179933 | JGI IMG/M metagenome (GOLD analysis project Ga0247774, IMG submission 179933) | Plant litter microbial communities from Arlington Agricultural Research Station in Wisconsin, United States - UWRJ-L001-104B-6 | ecosystem: Environmental > Terrestrial > Plant litter >... | reverse complement strand
CGCTGGGTTGCGTCGCACGAAGAAAGGGTTCGAGATTGGGCAGAAAGCCTGCTTCTTATTTTTGCGTTCGCTCAGGTGACAGGGGCAGCATTCGGCTCGGACTGGCGCAAATGTCCTATTTACCAAGACACCAAGGGAAAAGAGACGCTGTAGAAAAACACACAAAGACCTCAACTTAAAAACAGACGCTTGAACAAAAATAATAAGCAACAACAATTGTGTCGTTGATCGTGGTGGGAAGATGAAGAGAAGGAAGACTCAGGGATGCGTTGGCTGTCGGCCGGTCGGAGTTGATGAAACAGGGCGAGGAGGAAAATCTGTTCGAGCAGGGGTGGTGGTGTCCCGCCTGGTGCACGCGCGCCCGGGTTTGGAAGTGTCGGGTCGAGCTCTGCGCTCCGACAAACCACCCTAGGAAGGCTTGCTATTCGCTCAAGCGACCGAAGCACTCGAGCCAAACGGTGGTACGCTTCCTTGCGGAGGACTATTTCTCGGTCGAGGCCCTGATCGTTGATCTACGTGGGGATTTTCTCTTCGCTCTCGTCGTTCGGACGATGGGTTGAAAGCGAAAATGAACGAGGCAGACAAAACGGGGAGAGAGGCCGATCGACAAGTAATATGATATCAGAGTCACATCGAGGTTCGTAAACGAACCACAAGGCTCCCGTTCGTTGTCGGCGAGTCAAGCCTTTCACCCTGCATTGGGCGTGGCTTGTAATCATAGGATAAAGACCAGGCTTTACTCTTCCCGGATATTCCAACCGCTCATCAATTATAGGGCAGCCTTGGTGTAGCCAGTCCTTTTTGCTCTCGGTCGATAGGGCTGTGCAGTGGGCATTGGCGTTGCAGGACTAGCTAGCAGTACCGAAAGTGCGGTCCGGACTTTTACAGGCCTCTCCGTTAGTGATGTACTTTCCGACGGCGCCGCTCTGGTCCATATCAGGACGGGATCCGTCGGCGGCGACTGCGAAACTCCCGCAAAACGGCCGCTTTTAGTCGTGTGTCTGGGCCATGCATGACTTGTCGAACTCTAACAGTCGCGCAACAAAATCTGCGGTGGAAAGTCCTAGACATTAGCGCATCCGCTGACCGCCCCGAGAACACGCCGTCTCTCTTGTGTGGCCGGAATTGAATTTGGCAGCGTCAAAAGCTGAATTCCACATGCTTATTTTTGCTGTTCAATGGCTCCCTCGGTTTGTTTCCTTTGACAGGTCCCAGCCGCACTATTTCCATCACGTTCTGAACAGATTTCTGAGCTAAGCGCAGCCCAACAGCCCGAAGCGCTGAGCTTCCTACCCAAAAACGAACCAACAACCGCCGGCGCCAAAAGCTGGGGGATTCAGAACCTGCAGACACCAGCAAGTAGGCGCGCTTGTTGTGACGACAGGTGGTTGCACGCTTTTCCCCAGCGTTGCAGTTCCTGGCGCCAAATCCTTCTTCCCATCTTGGTGGCCAGGTTTTCCGACCCATTCCAGGAAGACACGAATATCATCCTTCGCCTACGAACGATGTGGCCTTGACAGAGGACACATTGATGCCTGTCAGATTCGGGATCTCAGGAGAGGCGGCCTCATGCGTATCCACAGGGCCTACTCCGGGGCCCCAAACGCCATCCGCAGGTTGGGATCCATGTAGCCATGGATTCTCACGGCTAGGCCGGTCAAACGTCAATGCCGCCATTCCAGAGATCGACAGGTGCCAAGCCTCGCAACTCCCCATAGCGGGGTTTGGATCGAAATGTTTGCGCACTGCCTTTCTGGTCGTTTCTGTCGAAACTCTAACGTTTTCTAACACATCAACAGCACAAGCACTCGCCGACCATTCTCCGCTGCGAGTAACTGACCAACGCGTCAGGCTGGGGCTAAACAAGCTAACGCCTCATGCGGCCAATCCCACGCATGAGAAATCATATATGACTGTACGGATAATGCGGATGTTGTTGGGAATTCCTTCCCACGTATTCCCGCTCCCCATAGCCAAGGCAATACCTAAAGACCTCAAGGCTGCGTGTATTTGCCCAATGTAGCCCGCTTACTCGGCAATTCCTCTGAAACCATCCCCTTCAGCTTTGGGGTCGAAAAATTGCAAGATCGCGCAGTGCGGCTTCGCCTCGCCCATCCAGCCGGAGCCCCCACTTGCAAGGCTGCGCCACACATACAAACCCCCATAAGCCTGAACTTGAAGGAGGCGTGGTTCAACCTTGCGAAGTTCGAATCTTGATTCCAAGTTGAGCGGCGGTAGACCGCGTTGGTGCATTTCAATATTTGTTTCTTAGTTCGACCCGTTTGTTGTTCAATAGGGGTTCCCCGAACCCTGTATGTAAGACCAGACGTGATGCGAGACGTTGATGAACGGCGAGGATTCCACCTGGTACAGGATCCCAGGCGTGAGATATCGCGGCGGAGGAGGCGGTGATACCTGTCTGTATATTTGTACACTTTGCATTTCACATGATGGGTATCTGTGTCAATCAGGCCCTGTTTGGGTTTTGAGTCGTTTGTTTTGACTTCAATCGGAAACTGAGCTGCGCTGCTGGGGTGCTCATTCTTGGCAATTCGTGAGAACCTTCATCCCCATGTCTAAATATCCAAAACAAAAGAGAAATATCGTAAATATCGTCAAAGTCCTCCTACATGATCCAATCACGATAGAAACTTTGCGGTCTCTACTCGTACACAACTTCATCCCGCTCAGACTACTACTCCGTATTGTGTAGGTGTTGTTGTCAACACGTGGGTATCAAATAGGTAAGGCGTACGGGCGGGTCTAGGCGCCGGTATTCGCGTCGCGAACGTATGCCAAGACGCTCGGATTAGACAGACCACATGAGCTGCACGTCAAACATTGGCGTCGCCCCTTCCAGGTGCGTCAGGTACGCCGATAGCTGTGCATCTTGCTCAATTGAGAGGGGCATCTCATTGCCCTTTCCATCCTTGAGTATCCCCTCCACGCGCAGACATATCGCGCCATGAATCTTCTCAGCTGCGCGATGCCTGAGCTCGTTCAAGCTGTGTGAGCTCAGCGTCGTGATCCACATGGTCTGGTTCGTGACGATGGTCGAGTGCGGGTCCAGACGCAAGTAGACGGGGATTGTCATCGACTGCGACGCAACGGCGTGATGGGTGTGGTGATGGTGAGGGTGATGGTGAAACGCTGAAGGGACGGTGAATTGCGGGACGTATTGCTGGTCTACAAAGGTGGCCGAGGCATCGTGCGGGAGGAGTAGCGGTCCGCCCATCTGAGAATCAAGTGATAAACTGGCTGGTGAGTCTAGCATGGCGGGTAGCAGACGGTGGGGTGAGTGCGCCTGAGATAAATCTCCTCCATGGAGGGTTGGTGTTTGCGATGCAAGGGGAACAACAGGGACGTGCATCGGGGTAGTAGCCGGGCTTGGGACGAGCTGTATCGGCGGGATGGGGGGGACGTGACCAAAATCGCCGCTATCAACCGTATCATTGCTCCCAACGTGACTGGCCGGCGACGGCTGATGCAAATCATGGTTGATATCCTCTTCCTCTTCCACCTCGGCATCCTCCAGCATTTCATCGTCTATGTCCATCGGCGGGCTTAGAGTTCCGTGGGTAGCAGGTGTCGGGGAGCGGCCGGAGACTCTCTCCTCAGCTGACACGTTCCGTCTTGCAGCTCTCCTCGTCTTGTCATCCCTCGCCCTCTTCATCACATCGCTGGCTATGACCTCTAGTGCTTTCAGCTTCTCCTGATGTTCGGGCCCACCGTGGGGCTGCAGGATGCGTTGTATCAGTTTGGAGCCCTTGAACCACCTGTCCTTCAGCTTGTTCCATTCGTCCTGCCCGACGCTCGACTTGCACCGAACGGCGGCATCAGTGATGATTTGGAAGAAGGCTGTTCGAAGTTGACGGGCCTCTTCCGGGTCGACACCGAGAGCTTGTTTTGCTTCGGCAAGGGTCATCCGCTTCTCTAGGACGCGCATCCGCTTCGTCACGTCTGTGCAGATGACATCTAGAGCGAGCTTCTTTTGATCCATATTCTCTGGGCTGGTCCAAAAGGGTGCGTGCAGCTGAGGAACATCCCGTATCAACGTTTCTTTCACCTTTTCCCATGTTTCGGGGCCGGACATGGTCTTTTTCACAACGTTATTCTCCTCGCATATCCTCTTGAAAGATGTGCGCATGGCCTGGTAGCCTTCGTTATCGAGGGAAAGAATAACCCTTGCTTCATCGATAGTCGTCTCTGAGGGATATCGGGGCGGTCCCGGCGGATCTGCCGGCTCCCCCTTCCACCCTCGAGTCCGCCTTCGTCTCTTTCTTTCGTTTCCTTCCGATCGTGCCCTGGCTTGTTTTACAGTTTCGGTAAATTTTGCCTCTGGCACTCCCGTGCTTGGCATGAAATCGGCATCTAGATACGGCGTCCCCTCACGGCTTGCATCCGTCGACATGAGAGATTTGGTCTGCGAACTCTTCATGCTCCCCCTGCTGGACGGTCTCGAATCCAACCGCTCCTGGGCCGGGGCCTGGACCTGGGCCGTTGCTGTAGCCATGGCCGCCGACTTGTCTCCGTGTGGCTTCCGCAGATACATGTGGTTCTGCGTCCGCACCTGCATGAGTCCCCTGTTGCTGATAGAGTAGCCATCTTCCTTGAGTCTGCGCAATATGTCTTGTTGGCTCATATTTTTCTCCCAGAGCTCTTTCACGCGCGCCACGAGCTGATCATTCTTGTATGCGGGGTTCTGCTTCGAAGGGAATTGCCACTTCCGAAACTGCGTCTGAAAGGCTCGTTTGCTGGAGTCGGTCGCATCTTCGTCAGCGCGGACAAGGTTTCCGGAGCAGAAAAGAGGGAAGGAAGCCGAAGGGACTGTGTATGCATTTCTGCCACTTGTGCCAGTTGAAATAGTAGACGAGGGGGAGGCGGAGGATGAGGAGGAAGAAGAAGAAGAATGGGTGCGTGCGCTTGAATCATGCAAATAGCCCTGATCCATCTTCTGCCTCCCACCCTTATGGCTATGCTGTTCCCAGCCTCGGCCATGGAACGCAAAATTCCAAAAGAAATACCTCGAGTTAAGAAAGACGGCTAACCGGAGGCACCGGCCAGTATAAGGGAGCGGACCAGCAGGCCCCGCCCTTCCGAATGACTAACTGGCTGCCCACTCATGCCACTCTAACTAGCCCTGGTAGTCCCTTTTTTCTCGTGCATTGCTCATCCCGTGCTCCACATCTTGTATGGCGAGCGAGAGGAAGGGGGCAAAACCCAGGCACTTAATGGCCCGTCTCTAAGCACACAAAGGGTTGCGCAGGATATGGAAGCATGGTGCGTGGCAGTCAGGCACGCGTGCGGGAGGAACCTGCCTGGATGACTCACCTCGGCGTGAACTTATGGCGGGTTTTTAGGTGCTCCATAATGTCCTCGAGGGACTTGTTCTCGTCGATGTACAGCTGGTAACATATCTGCTGGTAGGAGTCCCAGTCGTAGCCCATCGCGGGAGCTCATTGCTTCTTCGGGTTGCGCGGTCGTTGTTCGTGATGAGGAGCTTCGGGTCGACATATGGAGATTCTCGAATGTCCCCGCCGCGCCAAGCCAGCTTGTTCGTGCAAGGGCCTGTGGAGTTTTATCTCCCGCGCCCACGTTATTGTCCCGATTCCCGAACGGGACCCAACATGCTGATTAATCAGGATGTACGCACTCTATGCACTGTGCGGCGCACTGGTCTACGAAGATATACTGAGGCCCATGCTGGTGCTAAACTACTAATTAATCTAGTTCAAAAGAGTTTCTCTATCACCGGAGTCTAGTTGTCGTGGCCTTTAAGATGGTCATCTTTGACCATGGGGTTCCGATGTCGAATGCCCCTAAAGATGCCCATTCCACGCAGATTGGTGACAGCTAGCGAAGGGGGACGGCAGTCCCAAACTGACCTCGACATCGCGAAGTCAAGGCCCTCTGGTATAAACAAGAAATACCTTCTCGCTTCCTGGCCAGATCAAAACGCCCTCGAACTACCCTCTCTTAACTTCTAATCTCCACCTAGCGCGGCTAGTCCTTGATATCCCTCCAGAGAGCTTGCTAAGTAGGCTCTCTGCGTAACAATCCCATCACCCCTCCTTCCTCCTCTCCTACCGCAAGTCTCGCCATTCTCATCATTTTAAATCACCCCAATGCCCATAATGTCTTCACCGACAAGATGGCCATCTCCCTCATCTCGCCTTTCACCCTCTGACCCGCGCATCAAGACCATCATCCTCACCGGCCCCGGCTACTTACAACCGGATCTTTGCGCCAGCGTAGGACTCTACACCCCTCAGTCCTCATCCTCCACGCGAGACACCCACCGTGTCGCCCCCGTAATCCACCGCTGCGCTAAGCCCTGTCATCGAAGCGCTGAACGAGTCTGTGGTGAGGAGCCTGCGCCGGGAGGCCACCTCTTGCGCCTGCTGGAGAGTAAAGTGTTTACCACGTATTCAGGGGGTGTTGCAGGGAGGGGTCTGAGAGCTACCCGCAGAAGCGGGAACCCAAGGCTTGAGGGCACCATTGAAATGATGGGTCTGGGATATATGCTTAGTGGGAGGAACTTGAGGGAAAGGAGGACGAGGCGGAGGTATCAGGGTGAGGTTCGAGAGATAGTGCCTTTTACAAACAGGCCTGGTGAGCCTTGTTAAGCAAGTTCCCAAACCGACAGGAGCCTCGGCTCGTTCAAATCGTTTCTAGACACCAATCTAGTTTCATATAGTGGTTTCAAGGCCCGTCACGATCATAGTTAGAGGAGAAACTCTAAACGACCCCTGTCGTGGCAGAGAAAATGATTTGACATGATTCAGAGCACATCACATAGTGTATATGGAAAGCTATCTACTTCGTGGCAGCCTAGAATTGTCCATCAACTTCAAAAATTAGAGAGCAGTGGAAATCATGGAGGCGAAAGAGACCGCAATACGTCGTTTATGCTCGTTGCTCGTCTAGCCTTGCAGTTTTGCGGCATCTTATCTAGCCAGGGGTATCACCGGAAAATGAAATCAGCCAGACCTCCCCCCCTACAATCCAAGCTATGTTGCGCGCACATCTTCATCATTCTCACTCCCCTTCACATCTTCACATAACTAGGCACACCAATCCAAGGAAGCCATCGTCCAAGTAAAAATCCGGGTGTGTAAAGGTATATTTACGCAGCCCCTTCTCCTGTGCCTGTAGTTCGGCAATCCAAGCGCCTCTTCTCAAATGAATCTTTGCAGTGAAGCCCTTTTGGCACGTCTGCTTCTGAAATCATAACGAACCGCCCTAATCTTCCTAGGCAGTAGCCAAAGTTACAAAACCAAAATAAAAATAAAAATAATGGAATCTTTGTCGGCCTCAAAAAAACAACCGTGACGCCATCGCTTTGATACCGAACTCCGACTGGCCCTCGCGTGCCTTTCTCTCAACCCTTGGACCAAAACGGATATCTGCTCTGCTCCATCCGCTATCGTACCGTGTGCCATCCGTATGTGTACCGAGAAATCATGGTCCCAAACAAACCTTTCGTTGCAATAAACCAGCCGTAAAATCGTCAAGTCGTGAATGGAAGAGAACATGTGCGGCGAGGCTGCAAGACCACGTCGTGCCTCGACATCTCTCGGGCCGTGATAAAAATGACTCTCGTCGTCAAAATGGACGTTGTGAAGTGGGTGTTCGCCTTAACGCCTGAATCGTGAACCAAACCATCAACCTCTTGTGTCTCCTCTTTCCAGGTGCACCGTCAAAATAACCTCGGGTCAGTCCGAAAGTAAAGCCCGAAACTTCTGGTGCCAAACGAAGACGAAGAACTGCCTGGACGGGCAACATCAGAAGTGCCAGTGCTGCCATACCCGATAACCATCTCGTCGTCATCGCCCAGGTCCTCGGCGATCGTCTGGACCTTTGCATCGTCCGTAGTCTCCTGCTTCTCTCGGCGGCCGTCAAATCCTGACAGCCCGCTTCCCTTAGTCTTGAGTGATGGCCTGCTCTTCCTGGACAGCAGCGACACCTTACTCTTGTTCTTCCTGTACACCACCTCATCCTCAGATCGATTTGGGTTGTAGGCGTGCTCGGAAAAGGCCCCGCTGTGATTCGTCTGCAGCACAACCTTGATCCGGCTCGCCTCTTGGTTCAGTTTCATTCCCTTCTCCTCTCCGTAGAATTCCTCGTAGTTGAACCAATACATGCCCCGTGGAGGCTTCCTCAACTTCTTCCTCAAACAATGCTCGTTGACACCAGTTGCCGCAACAGGTTGGTTGACCTCCTAACGCTTACCAGCCCTGAGGAGCTTCGTGCGCAGCCACAAGATGAACGACGTCCACGCCGATGCCGTTTTGCGCTTTGCCGTGGTCATCCGTCGCGGTTGGGTCCTCTCAAAGTGGACCGTATCAGCCAAGGGGCTGGCTCCTTGAGTTGCCGTGTCGTAGCCGCTGCTGGCGAAGGCGAGCTTTTCGTTTTCCGCCATCTCAGTGGTTGCCGTGTGTGCAGTCGTAGCCGTCGTCTTGCGCGAGTATGAGGGTCGGGTGATGGCGGCGTCGGCGCTCAGGCTGTTCCTGCCGCTGGCGAGACTGCCGCTGTGCGCCTTGACCAGAGCCTTCTGTTTCTTGACCATTTTCTGGGCCTCCTTCTCGACCTCGACGTCTCGTTGCCTGGCTGCCTTCTTGTCGCGCAGGGCCTCCTTCAAGGCCTCTTTGTCCTCAAATTGGCGCCGGGCGGCGCGAATCTGCGCCTGTCGGACGGTTGAGTCTACCTCGGAGCGCGAGCGAATGCGGAAATTCATCTCGAGGGAGCTCCGGATGGGGGAGAGCGAGGGTGCTACGGACGATGACGGTGATTGAATGGGTGGCGATGTCAGGCACGGGCCACCTATTGCTGTCTGGATCGTAGATGCTGGCGAGTCGAGGCTCGAAGAAATGGCATCGAGACGAAGGTCGGATCGACTAGACGTAAGCCCCTGACCGAGGCGTGTGACTGGCGCCGTGTTCGATCGGTGTGACGTATTAACTCGCAATGCTGGCGGAGACGTGAGATCCGATTGAGAATTGGTGCGTTGGCTGGCCAGTGAACCTCTTCTTAGGGAGGAAGGATATGGCCCGGCGGGAACTACCGATGCGTGGGCGTTATGAGATGAAGATGGGTGGTAACTTCTCTGGGGGTAATTGAGAGGGTCGATGTCATCGTCGCCCTCAGTGATTGTGGGTGAATAGTCACGACCGCCGGAAATATCGAACGAGGCGAGTGAATTGGCGTACGATAGAGAGAGCGGAGGTGTCGAGGTGCGCGGCGTTTGCTGGAAAGGGTGGACGAACGAACCGTTGCGGCCACCTAGCTGACCACTTGAGGTCGTGGCAACCGAAATATGGGAAGTTCCGCTGGTGCTGCGGGTATGCCCATACTTGCGCGGACCAAACGCACTGCTGTTCCCTCCGCTGTTTAGATCCGTCGCCGACAAACTAAAGCTCACATCCCGCGCAGACCGAGCTGCGGCATAGAAGCTGTCACCACTCCGACCTGACTTCGCGCTGGCACCTGCCCCTCCGTTCGCACCCCAACCATGATTTCCATAGTGTATTGCTTCCTCCCACCCTCTATCCAGGTCTAGCGAGTTTTTTTCCGAGTGGCTCGTCTTTTTAAGTATCGGTTTTACCGCCTTACTCCGGGACTTGACAATCTTAGCTGACCCCAGGATCGAAATGTTTGAGACCGACGCCATGGTGACGCTTGTTCGTGGACTATTTCCGTCGCTCTCCTCACGCCTTCCAAGCCCTTGTCTTACGGAGAAGAGCCTCTTTACCAGAACAATCTCTCTTCGGCCTTCTCTACTACCCGTATCAATCGATGCGGGCGGAGCCAGCTGGACCAGACAAACTGCCGGCAATCCTCCACCTGAATGGATTCAGGTGGAGGCTCAACTCCAATTCTGCAAGACCCGTTAAACGAGAGGTCTCACGGTTTGTCGGCCGAATGGCTCAAACTCGGGGAACCTAGACGACGAATGTCGCACACATTGGAGCGAAGCGGATCGGCGGCGACATGGAAATTCGTCGTCGTTCGGCGTTCGTCAGGGAAATCGACAGGAAAACAGCGTTTCTGGATTGTTCTTTCTTTCCAGCATTCGACGACAGGCGAGGCGTGCTCTGTTGAGAACTCTAAGTTCAGGCGAGTTCCCTTCAAAGGTTAAAAGCGGTTTTGGAACGCTCGACCGTCGTAAAGGTGAGACGGAAGAGGAATAGAGCGAATTGCCCGAGTCGTGGCGAGGCAGAAATGGCCTGTGATTACGAATTGTTTTGGCGACAACGCCGAGGCGGAGTTGTCGGCTGGGGATGGTCCTTCTTCCAACGACCACAACAAAAGTCACCGCCCGGGAGGGGCAGAGATGTGCCCAGTCGCTGCAGATTGCGGCAAGCACTCCGGCGGGAGAGCGGTTTGATTCGGCGGAGGAGACGCAGAGGCAAGAGAGGGGGGGCAGCGGTAGCGTAGGCACCACACACACCAGGCGAGTTGCGCGGCGACTCCTTGGCTTGGCCTCCCTATCCAGCGAACGACAGGCAAGTGGAAGGGAAGTGAGGGGAGGGAGCGGGCCCAGCGGACAGGCGGGAAGAGTGTCAGGCTAGTGCGGTGTTGAATGTTGCGTTGCTCCAGCCAATGCCAATGCCGTCCTTCCCCACTTGTGC
>Ga0247774_1001834_pt1 | contig 10633 bp, 6 predicted proteins | sample UWRJL001104B6_FD_179933 | JGI IMG/M metagenome (GOLD analysis project Ga0247774, IMG submission 179933) | Plant litter microbial communities from Arlington Agricultural Research Station in Wisconsin, United States - UWRJ-L001-104B-6 | ecosystem: Environmental > Terrestrial > Plant litter >... | reverse complement strand
CGCGAGGTGGCGCGGGACCTGGCGGAGAAGGGCGTTACGGAAGATGAGCTCCAGCGCGCTCGCGAACCGCTGCTCGCCGCCATTCATCAGGGCCTCGGTGCCAACGGCTACTGGCTCGAAGCGGTGTTGTCCGGTGTACAGGAATTTCCGGATCTGCTCGAACGGCATCGCGAGCGCGAGGCCCGCCTCAAAGCCGTCACCGTCCAGGATCTCAACGCGGTGGCGAAACAGTACCTCGCTCCCTCACGCGCCTTCGAATTCAGTGTGCTGCCGAAGAAGTCGTTCCCACAGAAGTAGGCCATGAACAGCACACACAACGACGGCATCGTCCGCATCGAGCATCTGTCTCACCGCTATGCCAGCGCCTGGGCGATCCGCGACATCAACATGGAGATCACCCGCAATGGAGTGGTGGGATTGCTCGGATCCAACGGCGCCGGCAAGTCCACCACCATGAATATCCTCTGCGGCGCACTGAACCAGACCGAAGGGAACGTGTTCATCAGCGGCATCAGCATGCGCGAGGATCCACAGCGAGCCAAACAGCAGATCGGCTTCCTGCCGCAGGATCCGCCGCTGTACCTGGACCTTACCGTGGATGAATACCTGCGTTACTGCGCAGGACTGCGGCTGATGCCTGAGCGCGCCATTCCTGCAGCCGTCGCCGAAGCCAAGAGACGCTGCGGCATCGAGCGTTACGGCGAGCGCCTGCTACGCAACCTCTCCGGCGGATATCGGCAGCGCGTGGGCATCGCGCAGGCCATCGTGCACAAACCCCGCGTAGTCGTGCTCGATGAGCCCACCAACGGACTCGATCCAAACCAGGTGGTCGAGGTGCGGACCCTGATCCGCGAGATCGGCCAGGAGCGCGTGGTGATCTTCTCCTCGCACATTCTTTCCGAGGTGCAGGTGCTGTGCCGGGAGATCCGCATGATCGAAGCCGGGCGCATCGTGTTCGCCGACAGCATGGACGCCTTCAACAACTACGTGCAGCCGCACAGCCTGCAGGTTCACCTGGAAAATCCCCCGCAATCGGACGACCTGATGGATATTCGCGGTGTTACGCGCGTGGATTTCATCACCGACCGCCGCGTGCGGCTGCATTTCGTCGGTGAGCAGGACATCGCCGAGCGGGTCGTTGCCGCCAGCGTCCGGCACGAGTGGAAGCTGCGCGAGATCAGCTTCGACCGCAGCGCCGTGGACGAAATCTTCAAGCAGCTTTCCACCAGCGCCTCCCGCTAGCTCCAATGAAAACGACCCTGAAGATCTGCGCGACCGAGTTGCGCAACCTGTTTTATTCGCCCATCGCCTGGTTCCTGCTGATCGTGTTCCTCATCCAGTGCGCGATCAATTACATGGCAGCGATCAGCGTGCCGGTCATCGCGCAGGAGATCGGCGGCCCTTCGCTGCGCTACCTGAATGCCCTGACGGACCGGGTATTCGCCTCTCAGGACGGATTCTTTGCCGCGGTCATGGCGAGCCTGTATCTGTACATCCCGCTGCTCACGATGGGCCTGATCAGCCGCGAGACGGGCAGCGGCACCATCAAACTGCTGTTGTCATCCCCAGTGAGCGTGCGGCAGATCGTGGTGGGCAAGTACCTGGCGATGATGGTCTACGGGCTGATGATGACGGCCATCATCGGCCTCTTCATGGTGGCCGGCGCGTTCAGCATCGTCCATGCGGATGTCGGTGTGCTGGTCTCGGCGGCCCTGGGCTTCTACCTCCTGGTCTGCGCCTACGCCGCCATCGGGCTGTTCATGTCGTCCCTCACCACCTACCAGGTGGTGGCCGCCATCAGTACCTTCGTCGCCATTGGCGCGCTGAACTACATCGGATCGGTTTGGCAGGACGTCGACTTCATGCGGCAGGTGACGTACTTCCTGTCGATGCGCGGGCGTGCCGAGCACGTGCTGATCGGTCTGATTTCCACCAAGGACCTGGTGTACTTCCTGGTCATCATCGGCGTCTTTCTCGGCATCACCGTTCATAAGCTGCGCGCCGCCGTGGAATTGCAGTCGCCGGCCGTGCGGGTGGGGCGATATGCGGGAACCGTGGTCGCCGGCATCGTGGTGGGCTGCATCTGCTCGCTGCCTGCCATGACGAGATATATCGATCTCACGCGCAACCAGACCCGTACGCTCGTGCCGCAGGTACAAGAGTTGATGGCGGAGATGGACGGCAGGCCGCTGGAAGTCACCACTTTCGTCAATGTGCTCGACCAGACCTTCTGGCTGGGCATGCCGTCACAGCGGAACAACCTGGAGTCGTTCTGGGAGCAATACCTGCGCTTCAAGCCCGACATGGATTTCAAGTACGAGTACTACTACGACGAGCCCGTGAGCGATAAGTATTTCCACAGGAACGAGCAGTACAAGGGCAAGACGCTGAAGGAAATTGCCGACATCGTTCTCAAGGCCAGCCGCACCCGGCTGCCGGCGCTGAAAAGCCCGCAGGAGATGCGCCGGATCATCAACCTGGAACCGGAGCTGAATCGCTTCGTCATGCGGCTGAAATACGGCAACCAGACCACCTTGCTGCGAATCTTCAACGACCAGTACGTGTGGCCCGGTGAGACCGAGGTGGCCGCAGCCATCAAGCGCCTCCTGCAAAGTCAGATGCCAAAACTCGTGTTCGTCACGGGCCATCGCGAGCGCGACATCTCGCGGTCGGGAGACCGCGATTACAAGACGCTGACGAACTTGAGCACCTTCCGGTATTCATTGATGAATCAGGGCTTCGACGTGCATTCCGTGGCGCTGGACTCGGAGGAGATTCCCGCCGACGCCACCACACTGGTGCTGGCCGATCCCACAACGGAACTGGGTGCCGCGGCGCTGTCCCGCCTGGAACGTTACATCGACGGCGGTGGGAATCTTTTCATCGCTGGCGAACCTGCCCGCATCTCCGTGCTCAACCCACTCCTGAAGAAACTGGGTATTCAGCTGGCTGAGGGCACCCTGGTGCAGCCGAGCCCGGATCAGCAGGAGAGCCTGGTCACCCCGAAGATCACGCCGTTCGCGGTGGCTTTCACGCGTCTGTTGGCCACCAGCTTCAAGGAGGCGGAGCAGCCGGTAACGCTTCCGGGATCAACTGCAATTGTCGATCTCCAGACTGGTGTCTTCACCGTGCACCCTTTGCTGGTGACGCGCGCGACGGAGAGCTGGCTCGAAAAGCAGCCGCTCACGGACGCGGCTCCCGCGACGTTCTCTGCGGCGGCTGGCGATGAACGCAAGGGCTTCATCACCATGGTGGGCCTCACCCGCCGGGTGAAGGGCCGGGAACAGCGGATCGTGGTGAGCGGCGACGCCGACTTCATGAGCAACGCCGAGCTGCAGCGGAACAACATCGCGACTTACAATTTTCTGTTCAGTACTGCGCTGTTCAGCTGGCTCGATGAAGGTCATTTTCCCATCGACGCGGTGCGTCCGCCTGCGCTGGACAAGCGGGTGACTCTGGGCACCGACCGGCTGGAACAGTTGCGGGTGCTGATGGTCTGGATACTTCCGGGCCTGCTGCTCGCCTTCGGCGCCGTGCTGCTGATCCGGCGCAGAAGAAAGTAAGGGACGCGGCCATCGTCTTCGAGACGGACAAGCAGACGCTCGGCGACCTGAATATCTTCGGCGGCCGGGGGGAGGGCGGCATTTACGACCTCTTCAACCGCTGCCGCACGCGCGGAGGCGGCGTGATACTCGAGGAGATGTTCCGCCGTCCGCTGTGCGATGAGGACGCGATTCACCGGCGAGTGCAGACGCTGGAAGGTTTCGTGCGGCGTGCTGTGGACTTCCCGTTCGAATCGGCCGACCTCGATGCCGCCGAGATCTACCTCGACGCGACCGACGAGCGTACCCGGCTGGGCGCGCAGGCCACTTCGACGCTGAGAAGGCTCGGCAACCTCATTGCGCGGGACGTGCAGACCAAGCAGATTCACGTGGGCGTGACCGCGTTGCTGGCGCTGTTCAACCAGATGCGTACGTTCATGGCGGGCCTCGACTTTCCGGCACAGCACCCTTATCAGCACGTCCGGTCGTCGGTGGCGGCCTTGATGAACGTGCCAGCTTTCGACTTCGCTCATGGCGGAAAAGGTGGCGCCCCGGGGCGTGAAGCGATGGAACAGCTCGACGGGCTGCTGCGCTTCGAGCACCGTGAAGAAGTGCGGCGGCTGCTGTCCTATATCTATGAGCTGGACGCATTGCTTGCCGTTGCCAGCGTCGCGCGCTCGCTCGGATATGCATTTCCGCAGGTGCTTCCGGCGGGCAAGCTGAGCGTAGCACTGGAAGGCCTGTATCACCCTCTGGTCAAAAACGCTGTCGCCAATTCCATCGGCGTCACGGACGAGGCGAATGTCCTGTTCCTCACCGGCGCCAACATGGCCGGCAAATCTACGTTCATGAAATCCCTGGGACTGTGTCTGTATCTGGCGCACATGGGATTTCCTGTTCCGGCGCGTTCGATGACGTTCTCTGTCCTGGATGGCATCTACACCACCATCAACCTGCCCGATGATCTCGGAACCGGCGCCAGCCATTTCTATGCCGAGGTGAGGCGCGTGAAGAAGGTGGCAGAGGAGCTGGCCCGTGGCCGTAACATCGCCGTGATCTTCGACGAGCTGTTTCGCGGCACCAACGTGACAGACGCCGGCGACGCCACTGTGGCTACGGTGCGTGGCTTTGCGCGCAAACCGCAGAGTCTGTTCGTGATCTCCACGCATGTCATTGAAGCAGGAGCGCGGTTGAAACAGGTGTGCGGGAATATCCGATATATCTGCTTGCCCACGCGGATGGAGGACGGCCAGCCTGTATATACCTACACGCTGGAGTCTGGTGTGAGCAGCGACCGCCACGGCATGACCATCGTGCGCAATGCCGGCATCCTCGACATCCTGGAACGCGGGCAGCGCCGGACATCTTCGGCGTGACTTTCACCGCGGACAGACAGACGGCCGATGATCTGAACCTGCTGGGGCGCTTCAAGCCCGGCTCCGTTCAGTCCCTGTTCGGGAAGGTGGTGACGGCAGGCGCAGAGCGCGTGCTCGAGGCGATGTTCGCCCGGCCCCTGGGGACTCCGGCGGCCATCAATGCGCGCAGCGCCATCTTCCGCTACTTCCACGAGCACGAGCTGACCTTGCCTTTCGATCGCGAGGCCATCGGACTCATCGAGGATTACCTGCGCTCGCCGGCGCCTTCAGCCCTGGTGGCTTCCGCAGTCGACATCCTGCGTCTCAAGCTCACCGCGACGGTTCTCAAGGACGAGCAGTACCACCGCCTGTATGAAGGGTTCAAAACCACGGTCGAGATGCTTGCGACACTGGACAGGTTTCTGGCGTCGATTGACCTCGAGCAGGTGCAGTCCGCACGCAGCATCTTGCACGACAAACGGCTGAGCTGGATCGATGGAGTGCACGCACGGCACCCGCTCTCATGGCTGGAATTTGCGCGACTGGACCGGCTGGTGCGCGGTGCCCTGCGCGAGGAGATGCTGGCGCTTCTGGAGCTCGTCCATCAGCTCGACGTGTACATCGCCGTGAGCGGCGTCGCCCGCGAGCGGGATCTCTCGTATGGCGAAGCGCTCGATGCGGACAGGAACCTGTTGAGCGCGGCTGCGCTGTGGCATCCAGGTGTGAGAAAGGCGGTTCCCAATTCACTGTCGGTGGATGGCCAGACCAACACCATTTTTCTCACCGGTGCCAACATGGCCGGCAAGTCCACGCTGATGAAGGCGGTGGGCATTGCCGTCTACCTGGCACACATGGGCTTCCCGGTAGCGGCGCGGGATCTGCGCTTCTCGGTGCTGGACGGGCTGCATTCCTCGATCAATGTCGCAGACAACCTCCAGGGTTACAGCCACTTCTACGCGGAAGTGATGCGAGTGAAAGGCGTGGCGCAGGAAGTTGCCGCCGGCCGGCGCCTGCTGGTGATCTTCGATGAGCTGTTCAAAGGCACCAACGTCAAAGACGCCTCCGATGCCACCCTCGCCGTCACGACGGCGTTCTCACAATATCGCGACTGCTTTTTCATCGTCTCGACCCATATCGTCGAGGTGGGAGAGGCGCTTCGGCCGCTCGGGAATTTCCGTTTCCTTTACCTGCCGACCGTGATGGAGGGGCGCGTGCCTCGGTATCCATACATCGTGGAGACGGGCATTTCGTCCGACAGGCAGGGGATGACCCTCATCGAGAATGAAGGGATTCTGAGATTGCTGGGGGCGACCTGAGCGCGCCACCGGCCAGAAAGTTCTGGAAAAGGAGCGTCCACACTACCCCAAAGGGTAGTAAAAAGGCCGTTGGACCTCGCGATGCGACGTGCGTCGAGTATCGATAGCCTGCGGCAACCCTCCGCGAATGGCGCGTGCGCAAGCTATCGGACCTACGGGGTCTGTGATTCTGCTGCTCGGCAGCGGAGCTGTGTCCCTCGTGTCTCGACGGTTTTCAACCGGCGGAGGTCGTTTGATCTCGTTTGGTCCGTTCACGCTGCTTCCTTCCGAAAGACGACTGCTCAGGAGCGGACAGCCCGTGGACATCGGCAGCCGCTCGCTCGACATTCTGGTCACGCTTCTCGAGCGACCCGGCGTCGTGGTCGACAAACGCACTCTGCTCGCACGCGCATGGCCGGGCCTGGTCGTCGAAGAGGCGAATCTTCGCGTTCACGTCGCGAGTCTGCGCAAGGCGCTGGGCGATGGCGTGGACGGCGCGAGATACGTCACGAACATCCCCGGTCGCGGATACTGTTTCGTCGGCTCGGCATCGCAAATGGTGGAATCGTCGCCGCCGATGCCGCAGGTAATCGTTCCGGCGGCAGACCCGTCCGCATCGCAGGCGCGCGCACGGATGATCGAGCGCCGATCGAAGCTGCCGCCGCCGCTGGGGCGGATGGTGGGGCGCGATGACGACGTCACCGCACTGAGATCGGAGTTGCTCGACCACCGTTTCATCAGCATCGTGGGACCGGGCGGCATGGGCAAAACCACCGTCGCCATAGCAGCGGCGTACGCGCTCGGCGATGAGTTTCCCCACGCGGTGGTGTTCGTAGATCTTGCTGCCATGGGTGAATCGGCGCAGGTAGCCGGCGCGGTCGCTGCGGCGCTGGGCCTTGCGTTTCAGATCGACGATCCGGTTCCGGCGCTGATCGAATTTCTCGGCGCCCAGCGTTTGCTCCTGGTGCTGGACAATTGCGAATCGGTCATCGAAGGTGCGGCTGCGCTCGCCGAGCGCATCTATCTGGGCGCTCCGCAGGCCTATCTCCTGGCGACGACGCGCGAGCCTCTGCGGGCCGAGGGAGAACACGTCTATCCGCTCCGGCCGCTGGAATATCCGGAGGAAGGTCGCGTCGTTACGGCCGTCGAGGTCCTGGCGTTCCCCGCTGCCCAGTTGTTCATGGATCGTGCACGCGCTGGCGGTGCACGCTGGAACCTGACAGATGCAGACGCGGTCACGGTCGCCACGATCTGCCGCAAGCTCGACGGCGTGGCGCTCGCCCTCGAGCTGGCAGCCGGCCGCGTCGCGGCTCACGGCATTCGTGGGACAGCCGACCTCCTGGATCTGCGTTTCAAATTGTTCTGGGAGGGACGGCGCACGGCATTGCCTCGTCACCGGACACTCCGGGCGATGCTCGACTGGAGCTACAACCTGCTGACCGATGATGAGAGGCAGGTTCTTCGACGACTCTCTGTGTTCGTCGGCACCTTCTCGCTTGAGGCCGCCGTGGCAGTTGTCGCGGAAGGCGCGGGCGGCGCAAGCCGGGGCGCGGTGTCTCAGACGCTCGCGAATCTCGTTGCAAAGTCGCTCGTGTCCACCCATCAGCGTGACTCTCAACTGCGCTTTCGGCTGCTGGAAATGACGAGGGAGTTCGCCGCAGAAAAGCTCGAAGAGAGCAACGAGGACGCGCTGATCGCGCGGCGCCACGCTGTGTACTTCTCACAGCGATCAGCCGATCCGCGCGAAACCATCGGCGATGTGGACTATCTCGGCAACGTTCGCGCGGCGCTCGAATGGTGCTTCTCACGCGACGATGCTGCGGCGATCGGATGCGACCTGGCGATCCGCGTGCTTCCCATCTTCCTGCGCTCGTCGTTGCTGCGTGAAGGGCATCACTGGAGCGAGCGAGCAATCGCAGCGCTGTCCGTGGCGGAGCGCGGAACGGTGCGCGAGCTCGATCTGGTGGAGGCGAGGGCGATCTGCTCAATGTTCACGATGGGCAACGACCCGGCCGTGCGCGACGCTATCGAGCACGGCTTGCGGCTGGCCCAGGCCATTGGTGACGACGTGCGGCAGTTGAACCTGCTGGCTGGACTGAACATCTTCTGTACCCGGGTCGGCGATTTCGGCGGGGCGCTGGCCAGCGGCGAGCGCAGTATGGCGATCGCCCGCGCGCTCACGGATCCTGCCGGCGAAGCCATGGCAGACTGGATGCTCGGCGTCGCCCACCATCTGCTCGGCGATCAGCGTGCCGCGCGCATGCATTGCGAACGTGGGATGAATCGCGGCGCCGCACTCGAGGCGACCCAGCAGCAGCTGTTCGGCTACGACCACCGTATTCGTGCGTTGATCACGCTGTCGCGAGCGTTGTGGCTCGGGGGCTGCGCGGACGAAGCTGCGAATGTGGCGCGTCAAGCGCTCGATGAAGCTGCGGAGCTCGGTCAGCCGGTGAGCCTCTGCATCTCGTTCATCTATACGACCACCGTCTACCTGTGGCGCGGGGACTGGGCGTTGGCGCAAGAGCTTGCTGGCAGGGGACTCGCCGAATCGAAAAAGCATTCTTTGGCGCCTTACCATGCGGTATTGACCGGCCTGCTGGGCGAGTCACGACTGCGTGAGGGCAATGCCACTGCGGGCATACGCTTGATGCGCGGATCATTGGACGCGCTGGCGAGCGAACGGCACGTGGTGCTGGCCCCGGGAATCGCGACGGCACTTGCAGAGGGTTACCTGCAGATCGGTCAGGTTGATGAGGCGCTCGCCGCAATTGCCCAGGCGATCGATCAACGCTCCCATAGCGGCGCGGCGTTCGACATGGCCGAAATGCTGCGTGTGAAAGCGCGAATCCTGTTCTCGCGCTCGCAGTCGTCAGTGAGGGAAGCACTGGCGCTCTTGAGTCGTGCCGCGGAGCTCGCCAGCGCGAATTTCGCCGCGGCGTGGGAATTGCGAATTGCGACGACCGGATTGCAGATGCAGCCCGCGAGCGCCTCGGCCAGGCAAGCCTTGCGCGCGGTTTATTCCCGATTCACCGAAGGACTCGACACGGCAGATCTCGCGATCGCACGCCAACTGCTGAGCGTGGTTGGCGAGCCGGCGCCCGCTGTCGGCTAGCGAGGTGCCGGCAGACCCAGCGTCATCGAGCCAGTCGAAAATGACCTGATGCGGAGGGCACGGCACGGCTGGGCCCTCGGAAATCTAAGCGTTGTCCGATTGGGGGCGACTGTCTGGCCACCTCCGGGAGTGCGCTCACCGCAGCGTGTAGTCGGACAGCTCGACCGTCACGGTGTTGAAGCCGTAGTCCGGCGAGTTATCGGGCTTTCGGGCATACACGCTGCGCCGACTGGGAAATTTGAAGCCGTCGACGTCGACGTAGTCCGACAGGAAGTGCGCAGCTGGCGAGTTTGCCCAGACGTCTACCTCGTAGTCGTGCCGGCGCAGCAGGCCATCTGCTGCGAAATAGAATCGCTGCGCGCGCGTGTGGGTGTGAACTTCCTTTGGAAAGCGGACGCCGAGACCGCGCAGCGTCTGCCCGTCATGCGTGATCGACGGAATCTCTGTGACTTCGTAACCGGGTTCCGCAAACAGGAACGGCACTGCATGGTACGTCCACATGGCGTAGCCGTTGAAGTAAGCGAGATTCAGCGGATCCCAGGGCGTGCTCTGCCCGCGATCGCCAAAAGCGTCCCGACCGTGATCCCGCTCGGCGATCAGCTTGCCGGCACCGTCGGTGATCTCGACGTGCTCGGGCGCCCACGTCATGGTCCAGTCGGGATTACCGAACCCTCCGACCTGCGTCCACTGACGATGAAAGTCGGTCGTTGCGCGACGAGGCGTGCGATCCATGTCAATGCCTTTCAGCGCCCACAGCTTGCCGCCTGTCACGATCGTCGAGGCAAGCCCTTTCAGCTCACGCCAACGCGCGATGCCGCCATGCGCTTCGAGCGCTTCGTCGAGCAGCGGAATGGATTGTCGGGTCATGGGAAATTCCTTTGACTGGCGTCGTGAGAGAAGCAGGGTAGCGCTTGTCGACATGGCTTGAATGTCATATACACAACCTTTCAGGACATCGAGGGCTCTCGCCGTGCATCGCATCGCATTGGTTCTTTCGCCGGGATTCCAGGCAATCAGCCTCGCAGCGCTGTCTGCATTCGAGATGGCGAACCTGTCGGTGGAGCGAGCGCCCTACGACGTGCGGATCCTGTCGGCACGCGGCGGCGAAATTTCCGCATCGCTGCCGGGACTGGCACTGCGGAGCCGATCGATCGACACAGCGCGTTACGACACTGTGATTTTCGGCGGCGGTCTCGAAGCCTCTGCGTCTCCGCCCGCCGTGCTCAAATTTGCGCAGCGTTCGCTCGCCCGCGCCCGCCGTGTCGCTGCGATCTGCACTGGCGCCTTCGTGCTCGCCGAAGCCGGAGTGCTGGACGGACGGCAGGTAAC
>Ga0247774_1001833_pt1 | contig 10634 bp, 7 predicted proteins | sample UWRJL001104B6_FD_179933 | JGI IMG/M metagenome (GOLD analysis project Ga0247774, IMG submission 179933) | Plant litter microbial communities from Arlington Agricultural Research Station in Wisconsin, United States - UWRJ-L001-104B-6 | ecosystem: Environmental > Terrestrial > Plant litter >... | reverse complement strand
CCCGACGCCGCCCGTACGCCCGACGCCGCCCGTACGCCCGACGCCGCCCGTGCCCGCGCTCTGCTGGTCAACACCTGGCTGGCCGTCACGCAGGGCGAGATCGGCGTCGCCACCGCGATGCTGGAGGAGAGCCACCGGATCGCGGAGGACCTGGGTGATGACCGGGTACGCGCGGAGGTCGTCCTCCACCGCGGACTGATCGCGCTCGACCGGGGCGAGGCCGACGCGGTGGTCGAGCTGTGTGAGGAGGCGGTCGCCCGGCACCGTACGGGCGATCCGGCCCGTCTCTCGCTGGCGCTCATGTGGCTCGCCTCCGGGCGCATGCTCCGGGGCGACCTGCGCGACGCCGTCGCCGCCGGCCAGGAGGGCATCGCGCTGTGCGAGGCGCACGGCGAGGGTCTGCACCGGGCCTACCTCATGACGATGGTCGGCGTCGCGTTCTGGCGTCAGGGCGAGACCGGGCGCGCGTCCGCGCTGGCCAAGGAGAGCCTGACGTTCCACGGTTCGCTCCGCAATCCGCGCGGAATCGGGATCAACCTGGCGCTCCTGGCGTGGATCGCCGCCGCCGACGGTGACCACGAGCGGGCAGGCCGGCTGCTGGGCGTGTTGAACAACTTCGCCCGGACCCCCGGCGCACGGCTGGCCATCGGCGCGCCGATCTCCGGATACCGGCATCTCCAGCCCTTCCAGGAGGAGTGCGAGGCCGACGTCCGCCGGACCATCGGCGAGTCCGGAGCCGACGCGGCGGCCCGGTGGGGCGCCGGTCTGGGCGCCGGCGAGGCGCTCGCCTACGCGCTGCGGGACGAGCTTCCGGCCGGTCGGCCGGGCCCCGACCGGCCGGCCTCCCTCACCCGGCGGGAGAGCGAGGTGGCCGGGCTCATCGCCAAGGGCCTGAGCAACAAGCGGATCGCGGGTGAGCTGGTGATCTCCCAGCGCACCGTCGAGGGCCACGTCGAGCACATCCTCGACAAGCTCTGCTTCACCTCCCGTACCCAGATCGCGATCTGGAGCCAGGACAACGACAAAGATCACTCAGGCGGCGGCCGTCGCCCTGACCCCTGAGCCGGGCCGGCAGGCGCCGGATGAGCGCCGGGGGCCGGCACGGGTGGCCGCGTGCCGACCCCGACGGTCCTCACGGCGCCGGGCGCGAAGGCCCCGCCGCGAGGACGGCGTCGCGACCAGGGGGCGACGCCACCGCGATGACACCCACAGGGGTGGCGCCACGCGAGACCGGAGAGGCGGAAAGGTGCCACTTCCCCAGGCGGATCAGGCCTCCTGATGAGGCGTCCTCGGTTACGAGCATGGCGTACGGAACGGCGCGGAGGCACGGGGGAAAACACCCCTACAGGTACGTGTTTCCCACCCGCAGGCGGCCGGCGGGCGCTCAGTCGCCGAGAATCGCGTCCACGAAGGCCTCGGGGTCGAAGGGCGCCAGGTCGTCCGGGCCCTCGCCCAGCCCGACCAGCTTGACCGGCACGCCCAGCTCACGCTGGACGGCGATGACGATGCCGCCCTTCGCGGTGCCGTCGAGCTTGGTCAAGGCGATGCCGGTGACGTTGACGACCTCGGCGAAGACGCGGGCCTGCCGCAGGCCGTTCTGTCCCGTCGTCGCGTCGAGAACGAGGATCACCTCGTCGACCTGAGCCTGCTTTTCGATCACCCGCTTGACCTTGCCGAGCTCGTCCATCAGCCCGGTCTTGGTGTGCAGGCGGCCGGCCGTGTCGACGATCACCGTGTCGACCGCGTCGCTGATGCCCTGCTTGACCGCCTCGAAGGCGACGCTCGCCGGGTCGGTGCCCTCCTCGCGGCGCACGACCCCGGCGCCGACCCGCGAACCCCACGTCTGCAACTGGTCCGCCGCCGCCGCACGGAAGGTGTCGGCCGCGCCGAGCAGGACCGTACGGCCGTCGCCCACGATCACCCGGGCGAGCTTGCCACAGGTGGTCGTCTTGCCCGTGCCGTTGACGCCCACGACGAGAATGACCGCCGGCTGGGCGCCGTGCGGCTCGGTGCGCAGCGACCGGTCCAGGTCCGTGCCGATCTGGGCGAGCAGCTCGCCCTTGAGCAGCGCGCGTACCTCGGCGGGCTCGCGGGACCCGAGGACCTTGACCTTGGTGCGCAGGTCATCCACGATCTGGCGCGCCGGCGCCACGCCGACGTCCGCGGTGACCAGCGTGTCCTCGATCTCGTCCCACGCGTCGTCGTCGAGAGCCTCGCGCGACAGCAGGGCGAGCAGGCTCTTGCCGAGGGCGTTCTGCGAGCGGGCCAGCCGCGCGCGGAGCCGGACGAGACGGCCCTCGGAGGGCGGCGGAAGCTCGATCTCCGGCGCCGGGGCGACCGGGACGTCGACCGGAGGAGGCGCGGTCGCGACCTCGTCCTCCAGGACGGCGGTGCCGCCCGTCGCGGTGGTCTCGGGCGGCGGGGGCGCCTGGCGCCGTCCGCTCCGGCCGCGCAGCAGGAACAGACCGGCGGCGACGACGGCGAGCACGACGATCGCGATGGCGAGGATCAGGTATTCCATAGCGTGTCCCAGTGTCGCAGAGCCCGGGGACGGTCAGCGCGATCGGGGCAGGGGCGTCCGCGCGGCGGGCAGGGAGTCGTTCTCGGAGTGCTCCCACTCCTCGACGTTGCGCAGCAGGGCCTCCAGGTAGGACCGCAGGTGGGTGCGGTAGACGTCGCTGAAGGTCCGCAGGTAGGCGATCTCCTGTTCGAGGTCGCGCCGCTCCCCCTCCGACAGCGGCTCCTTGGAGGGCAGGACCTGCTCGGCCGCGGTCGAGGCCTGGCGGTGCGCCTCGTCCAGGACCATGACGGCCCGCGCCTTGGCCTCGGCGAGGATCTCGTCGTGGCCCCGGCGCGCCTCCTCGGCGAGCTCGCGGCTGTAGCGCTGGGCGTCGGCCACGTAGTGGTCCGCGGTCTCCTGCGCCTTGGACAGGATCCGGACGGCCTGCATGTGGGCGTCCTCGGCCTGCGCCGGGGAGACGCCCTGCGGGCTGCCGGTGATCCGGTCGCGCAACCGGCCGACCTCGTGCTGCATCGCGGCCTTCTCGTTCAGGACGCGGACCAGCTCCTGTTCCACCTGGCCGAGGAAGGCGCGTACCTGGTCCTCGTCGAAGCCCCGCCGCCCGAGTGGGGCGCGGCGGAAGTGCACCGTCTGCAACTCGGCGGGTGTCAGCCGCTGAGCGCCGGGATTGTCTGGAGTCATCGCTTCCCCTATGCGTCCGCGAACTTGTCCGCTCGAATGCGGTCGGTCCCCATGCCGAGGCCTACGAGCCGTTCCACGGTCGCGTCGACCATCGCGGGGGAACCGCACACGTACGCGTCGTGGTCTCGCCAGAGGCCGTGCCGGGCCACCACCTCGGCCAGCTCGCCCTGCTCGGCCCCCTTTTCGGCCTGCTCGTCGGAGACCGCGGGCACGACCGTGAGCCACGGGCTCGCGGCGGCCCGCTTGGCCAGATCGTCCAGGTCGTACAGCCCGTCGGCGGTCCGCGCGCCGAAGAACAGATGCACTCTCGGCGGCGCGGGGCTCAGCGCGATCCGTTCGAGGATCGCCTTGAGCGGCGCCAGGCCCGTGCTTCCGCCGATGAGGAGCACGTCACGGCCGGATCGCTCGTTGAAGGTCATGGTGCCGACCGGCGGCCCGAGCCTGAGCCAGTCGCCGATCCGGATCGAGCGCACCAGCACCGGGCTCACCGGTCCCCCGTCCACCAGGCGCACGTGGAAGTCGATCGTGTTGTCGGGGCGCGGCGCGTTGGCCATCGAGTAGTAACGCCAGGTCCTCGGCCGGACCTGCACCTCCATCGACACCGACTGCCCGGGCTCGTACGACAGCGGCCGGTCCGTCACGACCCGCAGGACGGCCAGGTCGAACCGCCGGCGCTCGTGCGCGATGATGCGGGCGTTCCACCACGGCGGGCGCTTCGTCGCGTCCTCGTCCGCGGCCTCGACCATGACCTTGGCGACGAGCGTGTAGGCGTCGGTCCAGTCCTTGGCGAGCTCGTCGCTCCACGCGGCACCGGAGAAGTACCGCAGGGTCGCGACCAGGCTCTTTCCGACTTCCGGATAATGCAACGCCTCGACCCCGAATTTCCGGTGGTCGGCGCCGAGCTGCCGTACGAAAGGAACGAGTTCCGTCAGGTTGTCGACCTGGGACACGATGCGTCCAAGTGCGCTCAACAGACGGTCACGTTGGTGATTCATTCCGATCGGGAACATGTCCCGCAGTCCCGGATTCCGCAAGAACAGATCCGAGTAAAAGAACAACGCCACAGCGTCACCATGCTGGGCGACCTGCGCGAAGTTGTCCTTCAATCCTTGAGCATCCACGCCTTCTCCTGAGGGGATGGCCTGCGTGAGCGGGCGCCGACCGCGCCGGGCACGTGGCTACCCCTCCTCACCGGCCTTCACCATGACCTCGGCGACCACGCCGTAGGCGGCGGTCCAGTCCTTTTCCAGCTCCGGGCCCCAGGAGGGTCCGCTGAAGTACCTGAGGGTCGCGATGAGGCTCGCGCCGACCGCCGGGTAGTGCTCGGCGCTCACGCCGAAGCCGCGGTGGGAACGGCCCAGCTCCTGGAGGTAGGGGATCAATTCGTCGGGCTTGTCGACCCACGCGACGATCTGCGCGAGCGCCGAGAGAAGAACCTTGTGCTGCTGCTCCATCGAGGCGGGGAAAAGTGACCGGTAACCGGGATTTTGCTCGAACAGATCCGCGTAAAAGTAATCGGCTACTTCCAGACCGTGATCGGCGACCTGCGCGAAGTTGTCCTTCAATCGCTGAGCGTCCATGTAAGGGTCTCCCTATCGGTGAAGACTCCAATTCCTAACGACTCATCGGACGATACGCAAGCGTTACACGAAGGTGTTCAAGGGACAGATGAGCCGAAAGCGGCATACGCAGGGGCGATGCCGGTGCGGCGATTCGCCGGGCGTGTCTCGCCGGCATTCGCCGCACGTCAGGCGGGCTCGGGCTCGCGAAGACGCTGGCTGATGACCTGGGTCACCCCGTCGCCGCGCATGCTCACGCCGTAGAGGGCGTCGGCGCCTTCCATCGTCCGCTTCTGGTGCGTGATGACGATGAGCTGCGAGGACTCGCGCAGCTCTTCGAAGATGCCCAGCAGGCGCTGGGTGTTGGTGTCATCGAGCGCGGCCTCGACCTCGTCCAGCACGTAGAACGGCGAGGGACGTGCCTTGAAGATCGCGACGAGGAACGCGATGGCCACCAGTGAGCGCTCGCCGCCGGACAGCAGCGACAGGCGCTTGACCTTCTTGCCCGGTGGCCGGGCCTCGACCTCGATCCCGGTGGTGAGCATGTCCTCCGGCTCGGTCAGCGACAGGCGCCCCTCCCCGCCGGGGAACAGCCTCGAGAAGATGCCCTCGAACTCCCGCGCGGTGTCCTCGTAGGCCGCGGTGAACACCTCCTCGACCCGCTCGTCCACCTCCTTGACCACCGTCAGCAGGTCGCGGCGCGTCTTCTTGAGGTCCTCCAGCTGTGAGGTCAGGAAGGCGTGCCGCTCTTCCAGGGCGGCGAACTCCTCCAGCGCCAGTGGGTTGACCTTGCCCAGCTGGGTCAGCTGGCGCTCGGCCTGTTTCGCGCGCTTCTCCTGCGTGGCCCGGTCGTACGGCTCGGGCACGGCGTCCTCGTCCGCGTCGGGCGGTGGCGGAACGAGCTGGTCGGGACCGTACTCGGCGACGAGCACGTCCACCTCCAGCCCGAACTCCTGCATCGCCCGCTCCTCCATCTGCTCGAGCCGCAGGCGCCGCTCGGCGCGCGAGACCTCACTGCCGTGCGCGACGTTGAGGAGACGCTCGTGCTCGCCGGTGAGCTCGCGCACCCGGGTGCGGATGGTCTTCAGCTCCTCCTCGCGGGCCGCGCGCGCCTGTTCGGCGGCCTCCCGCTCGGCGACGGCCGCCGCGATGGAGACCTCGATGCGGGCGAGCGCCTGCCGCGCGCCTTCCACGACGGCCTGGGCGACGCGGGCGTCGCGGGCGAGCCGTTCGCGGCGTTCGGCGGCGCGGGCGCGTTCGGCTCGCTCCTGCGCGGCCGCGCGCAGCAGCTGGTCGGCCCGCCCGGTGATGGCGGTGACCCGCTCCTCGGCGGTACGGACGTTGAGCCGCGCCTCCATCTCGGCCGAGCGCAGCTCCTGGCAGCGGTCGGCCAGTTCGTCGCGGCGCGCGGAGTCCTGGTCGTCCTCCTCGATCGGCTCGGCCTCGGCGGCCTCCAGCCGCTCGCGCAGGCGGTCACGTGCCTCGGCGTCGCGTTCGCGGGCCTCCCCGGCGGCGCGCACGGACTCGGCCAGGCGTTCGGTCTCCTGGCGGGCCGCCTGCGCCGCGGCCTGGAGCCTGGCGACGTGCTTGGCCTCCTGGGCGGCCTCGGCGGCGGCCTCGCGCACCTTGGCGCGTACGCGGTCGAGTGCGGCCTGCGCGCGGTTGACGCCGGCCTGGGCCTCTCCCACGGCCGCCTGCGCCGCCTCCAGCACCGCCTGGGCCCTCTGCTCGGCCGTCACGGCCTCTTCGAGCGCCTCGGCGGTGTGCTCGGCCCTCTCGCGTGCCGCGGCGAGCCGCTCGGCGGCCTCGTCGCGCGCGGCGCGCATCTGCAGGGGGCTCTGCCGGCCGCCGCCACCGCCCAGCGCCCAGTGGGCGCCGAGCAGGTCGCCGTCGCGGGTGACCGCACGCAGCGCGGGCGCGTCGCGGACGAGCGCGACCGCGGCGGGCAGGTCGTCGACGACCACGACACCGTCGAGAAGGTGGTGCACGGCCGGGCGTACGGACTCCGCGGCGGTGACCAGGTCGATCGCGTAACGGGCGCCCCCGGGCAGAGCGGGGCGCTCGCCTCCCGAGGCCGGCCCGTCGCCGACCACCAGGCCGGCCTGGCCTGCCTCGCCGGTACGGAGCATCGTCAGGGCGGCCTCGGCGGTGTCGAGCGAGGCGACGGCGACGGCCTCCGCCGCCGCGCCCAGCGCGGCGGTGACCGCGACCTCGGCGCCCGGCCGTACCGACAGCAGCGAGGCGAGCGTGCCCAGCACGCCGTCGAGGCCGGCGCCGAGCAGGATCTCCCCGCCGTCCGCCGCGCTGCCCAGGGTCAGGTCGAGCGCCTCGACCCGCGCCTGCAGCGCGGTGACCTCCTTTTGCGCGGACTGGTCGGCGCCGCGCGCCGCGCCGACCCGCTCGTGCGCCTCGCGCACGGCGCGCCGGGGCGCGTCGACGGCCTCGCGTGCCTGGTCGGCCGACTCCTTGGCCATCTCGAGGATCTCCTGGGCGCCGTCGTGCTCGGCGGCCAGCTCCGGATCCTCGCTGGTCTGCGTCTCCTGGGCGGAGTATTCGGCCTCGGCGACGCGCGCACGCTCGCCGGCCGCGGCCCGTGCCTCGTCCAACCGGCCGATCTCGGCCGCGGTGGCCTGCATCTTGCTGTCCAGCGCGTCGACCTGGCCGCGCAGCCTGGCCAGCCCCTCGCGGCGGTCGGCGGCGGCGCGGGCGGCGGACTGGAGGCGGCGCTCTTCGAGCTCCAGCGCGGACTCGGCCTCCGCGCGCTCTCCCACCGCCTGGGCCAGCAGTTCCTCGACCGCCTCCAGGCGCTCGCCGAGCACCTCTTCCTGCTCGCGCACCTCGGCGGCCTCGCGCTCCATGTCCTCCGGATCGCGGCCCCGGCGCTCCTCCCCCTGCGCTTCGGCGGCGTGGCGGTGCCGCTCGGCGGCGACCTCCCCGACGCCGCGCAGGCGCTCCCGCAGCGAGGACAGGGAGTACCAGGTCTCCTGGGCGCGGGTCAGCAGCGGCGCCTGTTCGGCCGCCTCGGCCTCCAGGAGGGTCTCGCGCTCCTGCGCGCGGCCGAGCGCCTGCTCCACGGACATGTGGCGTTCGCGTACGGCCGCCTCGTCCGCGGCCTCCTGCTTGAGCCGCCCGCTCAGCGTCACCAGGTCATCGGCGAGCAGGCGGACGCGGGCGTCACGCAGGTCGGACTGGATGACGGCGGCTCTTCTGGCGATCTCGGCCTGCCGGCCGAGCGGCTTGAGCTGGCGGCGCAGCTCGGCCGTGAGGTCCTGGACGCGGGTGAGGTTGGCCTGCATCGCGTCCAGCTTGCGCAGGGCCTTCTCCTTACGCTTGCGGTGCTTGAGGACGCCCGCCGCCTCCTCGATGACCGCGCGGCGTCCCTCGGGCCCGGAGTGGAGAACCCGGTCGAGCTGCCCCTGACCGATGATCACGTGCATCTCGCGGCCGATGCCGGAGTCGGACAGCAGTTCCTGGACGTCGAGCAGCCGGCAGGAGTCGCCGTTGATGGAGTACTCGCTCTGCCCCGACCGGAACATCAGCCGGCTGATCGTGACCTCGGTGTAGTCGATGGGCAGCGCGCCGTCGGTGTTGTCGATCGTGAGCAGGACCTCGGCGCGGCCGAGCGGCGGGCGCGAGGAGGTGCCCGCGAAGATGACGTCCTCCATCTTGCCGCCGCGCAGCGACTTGGCGCCCTGCTCGCCCATCACCCACGCCAGGGCGTCGACGACGTTGGACTTGCCGGAGCCGTTGGGTCCGACTACGGCGGTGATGCCCGGTTCGAAGCGCAGCGTGGTCGAGGACGCGAAGGACTTGAAGCCGCGCAGGGTCAGGCTCTTCAAGTACAAGCGTCCACCGATCCTTTCCGGAAGCGTCCGGCGCCGGCCCCCACGGGTCCCCCGGGGCCTGGCCTCAGCGAACGATACCGGCCGGGGCCGCCGCCACCGGCATCTGACATCCCCAAATGTGCCACGATCGATCGCGATGCGTGGTCTCTCTGGGAGAACCGCCCCCGCCCGGCCGCCCCGTGCCCGCCGGGCACGGGGAATGGACCTGTTCCTCAGCCGGACGCGGGCCCTGTCGCCCTAGGGCGGCGCCCCGATCGCGGCGGGCGGGAATTCATCCGGCCGCGCAGAGGAGCGGCTGACCTGGGGAGAACATGATCACACGCGCATTTCCACAGTGATTGCCTCGCCATTGCGGTCGGCGAACAACCTTTGAGTAAGCGCGCCCGATCACAATTCAGGGCAGCAAAAAGGGACGTCATGATCGACGTCCCTTTTAAGGAGCGGCCGGACCGTCAGGTCAGAGCCGGTTCGCGGTCGTTGGCGCTTAGCGCCATGACTTCGTTGTCGGCGACCGCCGCGAGCGTGTCGTTCTCGGACTGGAGCCGTACGAGCTCGGCCTCCAGGTCACGGACACGTTGCTGAAGGCGCCGCATCTCCGCAACCATGCGGGGGTCCGGACCGCCGACGTGGCCGAGTAGAGCCTTCGCCATGATTAAGGGTCCTCCACGCTGAGTGACCAGCAGGAATGATCGCGCACTCGAGAGCCATAAGATGCGCGCTAACAACTAGGGTCGCACCGGCCCGAGAGCCGGTCAAGACAGATGTCACAGACACGTAACAACCTGTCTATCCGAGTTTAGCAGACTTCTACGAGCGATCACCGTTCGACGAAGCCACGGAGATCGCCACGAGGGTCCGTCCAGCGTTCGGCGACGCCGTCGACCATTCCGGGAGTCCCCCCGCCGCGCAACAGCGCGAGGAGTTCGTCGCAGGCGTCGCGGGGGCCCTCGGCGATCACCTCGACCCGCCCGTCCCGTAGGTTGCTCGCGGAGCCGGCGAGCCCGAGCTCGAGGGCTCTGGAACGTACCCACCACCGGAAACCCACACCTTGGACGTGACCGCGGACCCACGCGGTCAGCCGCGTCTGCTCCTCCACGATGGGCGATCCTAGCCCGGACGGAGACGGTGATCCGTACCCGGCCGGTCGCGGCACGACGCCGCTGGGTGACGGACCCCGCCACCGCCGATCCGTCGATGGCGGGTTTGTCGGTGTCGTTCCGAATGAGAAATAAGTCGTGAAAGTTGCACTGCTAGCACCGCGGCACGACCCGTTCAACCCGCTCGGCCGAACCCAGATGACCGGACCCGGACGGCCCAGAACCCTGATCAGGCGCGTGCGCGCCTGGGACGAGGCTGACAGGTGGGGCAGGTGTAGGAGGAGCGGTTCATGAAGGCGTCGCGCCGGATCGGGTCGCCGCACCGCGCGCAGGGTTCGTCCTCACGGCCGTACACGTTGAGTGACCGGTCGAAGTAGCCGCTCTCACCGTTGACGTTGACGTAGAGGCTGTCGAAGGACGTGCCTCCCGCGACGAGGGCGGCCGCCATGACCTCTCTGGCGGCCGCCAGGACGCGCGTCGCCTCGGGCCTGGTCAGGGTCTCGGTCGGCCGCGCCCAGTGCAGCCTGGCGCGCCACAGTGCCTCGTCGGCGTAGATGTTGCCCACCCCGCTGATCAGCGACTGGTCCAGCAGCGCCCGCTTGAGGCCGGTACGGCGCCGCCGCAGCGCGCGGAAGAACGCCTCCTCGTCGAAGGCCTTCTCCAGCGGGTCGGGGGCGATGTGCGCGATCGGGGAGGGCACCCCGTCCTCTCCTGTGCTCGCGAGCATCAGGTGGCCGAAGGTGCGCTGGTCGACGAAGCGAAGATCCAGGCCGGAGTCGGTGAAGGTGAACCGGGCACGCAGATGCTTCTCGTACGGCCGGTCGGGCGCACCCACGATCAGCTGTCCGCTCATGCCCAGGTGTGCCAGCAGCGCCTCGTCGCCGCCGACGGGCAGCCAGAGGTACTTACCGCGCCGCCGCGCGCCGGAGAC
>Ga0247774_1001832_pt1 | contig 10635 bp, 10 predicted proteins | sample UWRJL001104B6_FD_179933 | JGI IMG/M metagenome (GOLD analysis project Ga0247774, IMG submission 179933) | Plant litter microbial communities from Arlington Agricultural Research Station in Wisconsin, United States - UWRJ-L001-104B-6 | ecosystem: Environmental > Terrestrial > Plant litter >... | reverse complement strand
ACGCTGCGGGGTGACGTTCGTGAGGTGCAGGGCGGCCACCCGGTCCGGGTGTTCGGCCGCGGAGATTTCCGCGACGGTGCCGCCCACGTCGCCGCCGGACACCGTGTACCGCGAGTAACCGAGCTCATCGAGAGCGTCCGCGACGATCCCGGCGATCCGGTTGGGGAACCCGCCGATGCGGCGCTCGTGCACCGCCCAGTCGTACCCCTTCGCCCAGTGGTCGAGCAGTTCGTCGAGGTGGGTGCCGCCGATGATGCGGCCGCGACCAAGCAGCGAATCCTGGAGCACGCCCGACGCCGGTTCGCCCAGCACGGGTACGCGGCGGTCAAGGGCGTGGCCGACGCCGCCGGAGTGTCGCCCAACCTCATCACGCGCTATTTCGGCGGCAAGGACGGCCTCTTCCTGGCGGCGACCCACCATCCAACGCCTCGCCGACGGATGATGCGACGGCAAGGGGTACGGCCGCCTGAACGCCAACGTCACCCGCCGGGCAGGACGTGCCAGGTGGTCAAGGCATCCAGCAGGCCGTCCGTGGTCGGCAGGCGGCGCAGCTCCGCCGGGGTGATCCAGCGGGCGTCGGCGGCGTCGTCGCCGGCGCTCAGCTCTCCGCCCGTCACCGTGGCCGCGTAGTCGTGGATGTCGTACGTCACCCCGCCGGGGCCGGGGCGTTCGACCGAGCCGATGAGCCGGCCCGGTTCGACGCGCAGGCCGGTCTCCTCCGCCAGTTCGCGTACGACGGCCTCCGCGTCGGACTCCTCCTTCTCCACCCGGCCGCCCGGCAGCGACCACAGGCCCGCGCTCGGCGGCCGGCCCCGCAGGATCACGAGGAGACGGCCCTCGGCGTCATGGACGATCGCTCCCACACAGCGCACCCGCATGCCCACAGGATGCCCGGGATCGGCCATCGCGCACACCCAGCGGTCGCAGACCATGAATTCGCCGGTCAACGCGCTAAAGTGTCCCTACAGCAAAACCGGTTAAGTAAACCGGGTGTGGGGAGACCGAATGAAGCGTCCCACGATCGCGGACATCGCTCAACGGGCCGGAGTGACCAAGAGCACGGTCTCGTTCGCACTGAACGACCGCCCCGGTGTTTCCGGCGCGACCCGCACCCGCATTCTCGACATCGCCAAGGAGATGGGCTGGCAGCCGAGCCGTACGGCACGCGCCCTGTCCGGCGGGCGCGCCGGCGTGCTCGGGCTCGTCGTGGACCGGCCGGCGCGGACGCTCGGCATCGAGCCCTACTTCATGCAGCTGATCTCCGGCATCGAGGGCGCGCTGTCCAACCTCGACATCGCGCTGCTGCTCCAGGTCACCGAGGACACCTGCGCCCAGCAGGCGACGTACCGCCGCTGGTCGGCCGAGCGCCGCGTGGACGGTGTCTTCCTCGTCGACCTGCGCGTGGGCGACGAACGTCCGAAGGTCCTCGCCGAGCTCGGCATGCCGGCGATCGTGGTCGGCGGCCCGCAGGACCTGAACGGCCTGCCCGCGCTCTGGAACGACGAGCGTGCCCCCGTCCGTTCCGTGGTGGAGTACCTGGCGGCGCTGGGGCACCGGCGCATCGCACGCGTGTCCGGGCTGCCCGGTCTCTGGCACACGGTGCTGCGGGAGGAGGCGTTCGCGGAGGCGGCGCGCGACATGGGAGTGACGGCCTCCAGCGGCACCACCGACTACACCGGCGACGCCGGCGCCCGTACGACGCGGCGGCTCCTGTCCTCTTCCGAGCCGCCGACCGCGATCGTCTACGACAACGACGTGATGGCCGTCGCCGGGCTCGCGGTCGCGGCCGAGATGAACATCCGGGTGCCCGACAGGCTGTCCATCGTCGCGTGGGACGACTCCATCCTCTGCCGGCTCGTGCACCCGTCACTGACCGCGGTCAGCCTGGACATCGCGGCCTATGGTGCCGAGGTGGCACGGAGGCTGGTCGAGCTGGCGGCGGGCCGGCCGGTGGAGAGCGCCTGCCACGCGACCGCGGTCCTGGCGCCGCGCGGCAGCACCGGGCCGGCGCGGTGACGGCTCAGCCTTCCCCGGTCCGCTCATCGGCTCCCTTACCGGTCCACTCGTCGGCGAGGAGGGCCCAGACCACCGTGTCGTGAAGGGTGCCGCCGAGCGGGAACGACGCGCGCAGGACGCCCTCACGGGTCATCCCCAGTCGCCGGGCCACCGCCATGCTGCGCTCGTTGGACGGTAGCGTGCGCCACTCCACGCGCGTCATGCCGCGCTCACCGACCGCCCAGTCGATCATGTGGCGGACCGCCCGGGTGACCAGTCCGCGGCCCTCGGCCTCCGGCGCGAGCCAGACGCCCACCTCGCACATGCCAGAACGGGTGTCGAAGACGCGGAACAGCGTGCCACCGGACAGCACGCCGCCGACCCAGATCCCGTAGAGCCGGCCCTCGTCGCGCGCCTGCCGGTCCGCGTAGTCCTGCAGCCACCGCCGCGCGCTGCCGGTGTCGTGGACGATCTCCACCCACGGAAGCCAGGGCGCCAGGTGGGCGCGCGAGCGGTCGGCGTGCGCGGCGAACTCCGCCGCCTGCCACGGCTCCAGCGGACGCAACTCCGCGTCTTCGGCGAGAGGGTACGCGAACACTCAGGGCCTCCGATCCGTACCAAACGTTTGTTATGTACCCTAGCCCACGACGACAGAAGGAGGGACCCGGATGCCCGCCCCCGGTGATCACGACGCCCGCCGGCGCGACGTCTCCGTCGCGGTCTGGAACGTCCTCGCCGCCCGCGGCTTCGGCGGGCTGACCCTGCGCGCCGTCGCCGCGGAGATGGGCGCCTCGACCGGGCTGCTCACCCACTACTTCCCGACCAAGCGCGCCCTGGTCCGCCACGCTCTGGAGATCGCCGAGGAGCGCACCGACGACCGCGAGCGGCGGGTCCCGGCCGAGGAGGGCATGGAGGCGCTGCGCGCCGCGCTGCTGGACGTCCTGCCGCTCACCGCCGAGGCGACCGCGATGAGCCGCGTGTGGGTGAGCTTCTGGGACGGCGCTCTCGGCGACGACGCCCTGGCCGCCCGGCAGAAGGCGCGCTACGAACGCTGGCGCGAGCGGCTGCGCCGCCACGTCGAGGCCGCGCAGCGGGCCGGGCGACTGCCCGCCGCGGCCGATCCGGGCGAGCTGGCCGCGACCGCCGCCGCCTTCGCCCATGGGCTCGTCGTGCAGGCGCTGTTCGCCCCCGATGATTTCCCGCCGGACCTGCAGATCCGCCTTCTCGACACCTTTCTCAGTGCCCTCGGCGCGCTGTCCCAGAACGGCTGAGCGCTTCGAAAAGTTTCGAGTTCACTCCGGACTGTTGACGCTAAACCGGTTTAGTGATCCGATGCATTAACCGGATCGCGGAACCCCCTGCGAAGTGCCAGGTTTCGCGCTCGGTCGGGGCGGCCTCACGACTGACGGTTGATGGGAGACACAGGTGAAGGCACGCGGAACAGCGGCACTGGCGGCGAGCGTGATGCTCGCGGCCGGGCTGGCCGCCTGCGGGAGCGGCGGGGGCGACAAGTCCTCCCCGAAGACGCTGACCTACTGGGCGAGCAACCAGGGGCGCAGCATCCAGCAGGACCAGCAGGTGCTCGAGCCCGAGCTGAAGAAGTTCGAGGCCAAGACCGGCATCAAGGTCAAGCTCGAGGTGATCGGCTGGCCGGACCTGCTCAACCGGATCCTCGCCGCGACCTCCAGCGGCAAGGGACCTGACGTCGTGAACGTCGGCAACACCTGGTCGGCCTCGCTTCAGGCGACGGGGGCCTTCCAGTCGTTCGACGACGCGACGATCGCCAAGGTCGGCGGCAAGGGGAAGTTCATTCCCTCGACACTGACCTCGACCGGGGCGGCCGGCAAGCCCCCGGCGTTCGTGCCGATCTACGGCCTCGCCTACGGCCTGTTCTACAACAAGAAGCTGTTCGCCGACGCGAAGCTCAAGCCGCCGCAGACCTGGCAGGAGCTCGTCACCGACGCGAAGAAGCTCACCGTGCCCGCCAAGAAGCAGTACGGCGTGACCGTGCAGGGCGCCAGCTACACCGAGGGCTCGCACTTCGCGTTCATCTTCGGCGCGCAGAACGGCGCGAAGCTGTTCCAGGGCGGCCAGCCCGGCTTCGACTCACCGCAGATGGTCGCCGGCGTCAAGCAGTACGTGAACCTCCTGGCCGGCGACAAGGTCGTCAACCCCGGCGACGCCGAGTTCGTCAACTCCTCCGACATGCTCAAGGAGTTCGCCACCGGCAAGGCCGCGATGATGATGGTGCAGAGCTTCGCGACGGCCGGCGTCGAGGAGAACGGCATGAAGGCCGGCGAGTACGGCGTCGTGCCGATTCCGATGCCCAGCCCGCTTCCGCCCGGCGGACGCAAGGTCGCCAGCCACGTCGCGGGCATCAACATCGGGGTGTTCAAGAACACCCAGAACAAGGACGGCGCGCTCAAGCTGATCGACTTCTTGACCGGCTCCGACGAGCAGAAGATCACCAACGGCGTGTTCGGCTCCCTGCCCGTCGTGCAGGACGCGTACAGCGACCCGAAGTTCCAGACCCCGGAGACCAAGACCTTCAAGGACATCCTGGCCAATTCCGCTGAGACCCTGCCGATGATCCCGGAGGAGGCGCAGTTCGAGACGCTCGTCGGCAACACGGTCAAGCAGCTGATCGCCGACGCCGCCGCGGGCAAGCCGGTCGATGACCAGGCCATCAAGGACAAGCTGGCCGCCGCGAACAAGAAGATGCAGTCGGGCGGATGAGCGACACCATCACCGCTACCTCGGGGGACGCGCCACCGCGCGCCCCCCGGGGCCCCCGCCGCCGGCGCTTCAAGCCGGGCCGGAACCTGCTGCCGTACGCGCTGGTGGTGCCGGCGCTCATCGCCGAGCTGGCCATCCACATCGTCCCGATGCTCGTCGGTGCGTGGATGAGCCTGCTGCACCTGACCCAGTTCTTCATCCGGAACTGGACGGCGGCGCCGTACGGCGGCCTGACCAACTACCGCATCGCGGTGGACACGAACGGACCCGTCGGCAAGGACCTGCTCCACTCGTTCTTCATCACGGTCGCGGTCACCGTCCTGGTCGTGGCCGGCGCCTGGCTGTTCGGGCTCGCCGCCGCCGTGTTCCTGCAAAAGCCGTTCCGCGGTCGCGGGACCCTGCGCACCCTGTTCCTGGTGCCGTACGCGCTGCCGGTCTTCACCGCGGTCATCACCTGGCGGTTCATGTTCCAGCGCGACAGCGGCATGGTGAACAACGTGCTCTCGGACGAGCTGCACCTGGTCCACGGCCATCCGTTCTGGCTGCTGGGCGGCAACAGCTTCGCCGCTCTGGTGATCATCCACATCTGGCGGCTGTGGCCGTTCGCCTTCCTCACCCTCACCGCGGGGCTGCAGAGCGTCCCCGGCGACCTGTACGAGGCGGCGGCGATCGACGGCGCCGGGTTCGTCCGCAGGCTGCGGTCGGTGACCCTGCCGCTGCTGCGCCCGGTCAACCGGGTACTGCTGCTCGTGCTGTTCCTGTGGACCTTCAACGACTTCAACGTTCCGTACATCCTGTTCGACCAGCCGCCGGCCAACGCGGACATGATCTCCATCCACATCTACAACGCCTCGTTCATCACCTGGAACTTCGGCCTGGGCTCGGCGATGTCCGTCCTTCTGCTGGCGTTCCTGCTGATCGTCACGCTCGGATATCTGGGCGCCGGCCGGCTGAGGAGCCGTCATGCGTGAGTCGTCGGCGGTGCGCTGGGCGCGCCGGGTCGTCCTGACCCTTCTGACGGTCTTCACCGTCCTGCCGCTGTACGTGATGGTGGTCTCGTCGATCAAGCCGCTGCAGGACGTTCAGGGCGCCTTCACGTGGATCCCGACGCACGTGACCTTCCGTCCGTTCATCGACATGTGGCAGACCGTGCCGCTGGGCCGTTATTTCGTCAACAGCCTGATCGTCGCCCTCTGCGCGACGGTCTGCTCGGTGACGATCGCGATCTTCACCGGCTACGCCGTCAGCCGTTACCGCTTCGCCGGCCGCGGCACGTTCATGACGGTCGTGCTGTCGACGCAGATGTTCCCGGGCATCCTCTTCCTGCTGCCGCTGTTCCTGATCTTCGTCAACATCGACCGCTACACCGGCATCACGCTGTACGGGAGCCGGCTCGGGCTGATCATCACCTATCTCACCTTCGCGCTGCCGTTCTCGATCTGGCTGATCGCCGGCTACTTCGACACGATCCCGCGCGAGCTGGACGAGGCCGCGCGGGTGGACGGGGCGGGCCCGATGCGGACGCTGTTCAGTGTGCTCCTGCCGGTCGCCGCGCCGGGCATCGTCGCGGTCGCCATCTACGCGTTCATGACCGCCTGGGGTGAGGTGCTGTTCGCCTCGGTGCTCACCGACCAGTCGACCCGTACGCTCGCGGTCGGCCTGCGTGAGTACGCCAACCAGGCGCAGGTGTACTGGAACGAGGTGATGGCCGCCTCGGTCGTCATCAGCCTGCCCGTGGTGGTCGGCTTCCTGGCGCTCCAGAAGTTCCTCGTCCACGGCCTGACCGCCGGCGCGGTCAAGTCCTGACGGGAGCCGGCCGGTCCGGCCGGTACCGCGTCGTGCCGTGTGCCATCGCGGGCGCGCGTGGCACGTCCCTTCCTGAAAGGCATCTCCTTGCACCGCAACTTCGCCAAACTGGCCGGCGCCGCGTGGCTCGGCGTCAACTTCTGGTCCCGTACCGGCGGGCCGCTGATGTGGCGATCGTATGATCCCGGGGTCATACGGGAGGAGCTCGACGTGCTGCGTGAGCACGGGCTGAACACCACGCGCTCCTTCTACTACTGGCCCGACTTCATGCCCGAGCCCGATCGGATCGACGAGGCACTCACCGAGCACTACGCCGACTTCCTGGAGGCCCACGCCGAGCGCGGCATGGCCACCATCCCGACCTTCATCGTCGGCCACATGTCCGGGGCGAACTGGGACCCGGCCTGGCGGGCCGGCCGCGACCTGTACGCGGACGTGTGGATGGTGGACCGCCAGGCGTGGTTCGCCCAGGAGATGACCCGCCGCTACACCGGGCACCCGGCGATCGCCGGCTGGCTGATCACCAACGAGATGCCCCTCTACGGCGGGAAGGCGCCGGCCGAGCAGGTGACCGCGTGGGCCCGGTTGATGGTCCAGGCCGTACGCGCGGGCGGGGCGAAGGAACCGGTCTCGATCGGCGACGGCGCCTGGGGCGTCGAGGTGACCGGGGAGGACAACGGCTTCTCCGTACGCGAGCTGGCCGCGATCACCGACTTCGTCGGCCCGCACGTCTACCGCATGGAGGACGACCTGGTCCGCCAGCACTACAACACGGCGTTCATCTGCGAGCTGGCCGGGACGTACGGCCGGCCGGTCGTGCTGGAGGAGTTCGGCTGCTCCTCCGACTTCGTCTCCGACGACAACGCGGCGCACTACTACCGGCAGGTGCTGTACAACAGCCTGCTCGGCGGGGCGACCGGCTGGCTGGGCTGGAACAACACCGACTTCGACCTGGTGGACCAGCCGCCGTACAGCCACCACCCGTTCGAGCTGCACTTCGGCCTGACCCGTACCGACGGCACGCCGAAACCGGCCCTGGAGGAGATGCGCCGCTTCGGCCGTACGCTCGCCGACCTCGACCTGGCCGCCTGCGAGCGGGCCGACACCGACGCGGCGCTCGTCGTGCCCTCCGTCCTGGACGCCGCGTTCCCGTTCACGGTCGCGGAGGACCGTACCTATGCCTTCGGCACACTGCGGCAGGCGTACGTCTCCGCGCGGGCGGCCGACCTGGCCGTCGGCCTCACCCGTGAGACCGACGGCATCGCGCCGGACGCGCGGCTGTACCTCGTCCCGTCGGCCAAGCAGCTCACCGGGCCGGCCTGGCATCGGCTGGAGGAGCTGGCCGAGGGCGGCGCCGTCGTGTACGTCTCGTACTGCGCCGGCCCGCACGGCTGGCAGCGCGGGCCGTGGTACTCCCACATGAACGCCATGTTCGGTGTCGAGCACCGGCTCAAGTACGGTCTCGCGGACCCGATCGAGGACGAGCTGGTCCAGCTCGCCTTCACCACGGCGTTCGGCTCGCTGGCGGCCGGCACCACGCTGACCGTACGCGCCGCCGGCACCGAGCACAGCCGCTCCTACCTGCCCGTCGAGCCGACGACGGCGGAGGTCGTCGCGGTCGACGGCCACGGGCGGCCGGCGGTGCTGCGCCGGCGGCACGGCGAGGGCTGGATCGTCCTGTGCACCTATCCGCTGGAGCACATGGCCGCCGTCACCCCGCGGGTCAACCCCGAGCCCACCCACCGGCTCTACGCCGCGCTCGCCGACCTCGCCGGGGTGCGCAGGCCGGTCACCGTCGACGATCCGCGGGTCTCGGCGGACGTGCTCGTACGCGCCGACGGCACGCGCTTCGCCGTTCTCGTCAGCCAGGCCGACGTGGAACTCAAGGTCACCCCCGAGATCATCGCCGCACCCGAGCACGAGGAGGTCACGCTCGGGCCGTATGGTGTGCTCGTGCTGGAGCTACGACCTTGACAGACGTACGTGAGGCGGCCGCGGCGACACCCGCGGCCGCCCAGTCGAACCCGCCCGCGACGAGCGTGCTCGCCGTGGACGTCGGTGGTACCAAGCTGGCCGCCGCGCCGGTCCATCCGGACGGCCGCGTCGGCGCGCTCGTGACGCGGCCGACGCCGGCCGGCGACGCCGAGGCGGTCTGGGCCGCCCTCGTCTCCGTCGTCACCGAGGCGATCGGCGACGGTGAGGTGTCCGGCGCGGGCATCGGCTCGGCCGGCCCGCTCGACGCGGTCGCCGGCACGGTCAGCCCGGTGAACATCGCCGCCTGGCGCGGTTTCCCCCTGCGCGACCGGCTCGCCGCGCTGCTGGGCGGCCGCCCGGTCGTCCTGGTGAACGACGCGGTGGCCGGCGCGGTCGGCGAGTACCACTACGGCGCGGGCCGCGGCGTCCGCGCCATGCTCGGCATGGTCGTCTCGACCGGGGTCGGCGGCGGCCTCATCCTCGACGGCCGGGTGTACGCCGGGAAGACCGGAAACGCCGGGCACATCGGGCACACCGTCGTCGACATCGCGGGCGATCCCTGCCCGTGCGGGGCGCGCGGCTGCGTCGAGACGATCACTTCGGGCCCCGCGATGGTCCGCTGGGCGCTGCGCAACGGCTGGCACGGCGCGGCTCCCACCGGAGAGGCGCTCGCCGCCTCGGCCCGCGACGGCGATCCGGTCGCCCTGGCGGCGTTCGAGCGGTCCGCGCGTGCGCTGGGCGCTGGGATCGCGTCCGCCGCGGCGCTCTGCGACCTCGACCGCGTGGTGATCGGCGGCGGGGTGGCGCGGGCCTGGGACCTGCTCGAACCCCCGCTGACCACATCGCTGGGCACCTACGCCGGGCTCGCCTTCGTACGCCGGGTGGAGATCGTCCGCTCCGAGCTCGACGGGCAGGCCGGCCTGCTCGGCGTCGCCGCCCTGGTCCACGACCCCGAAATGGCCTGACATGGAACTTCTCGACAACCCCATCCAGGAGTACGCCTGGGGCTCCCACACCGTGCTCGCGGACTTCCTCGGCCGGCCCGGCCCCACCGAAGAGCCGCAGGCGGAGCTGTGGATCGGCGCGCATCCCGCCGCGCCCTCGCGGCTGCGGTCCGGACGGCCCCTCGGCGAGCTGATCGAGGCCGATCCGGAGGCGGCCCTCGGGCCCGCGTCCGTGTCGGCCTTCGGCCCCCGGCTGCCGTTCCTGCTCAAGGTCCTCGCGGTGGCCGAGCCCCTGTCGCTCCAGGTCCACCCGGACCGGGAGCAGGCCGAGCGCGGTTTCGCCGCGGAGCGCGGACCGGCCGGCGACCCCGCGCGCAACTACAAGGACTCCTGGCCGAAGCCGGAGATCCTGTGCGCCCTGACCGACTTTCACGCACTGTGCGGCCTGCGCGACCCGGCGGAGAGCGCCGCCCTGCTGGGCCGGATCCCGGCGCTGGCCCCGGTGACCGCCCTGGTCGCCGCCGGCGACCTGCGGGCCGCGGTCCAGGCCCTGCTGACCTGGCCGGCCCCGAAGGACGTGGTGGCCGAGGCCGGTGCCGTCGCGCCCGAGCCGTACGCCTCGCTCGCGGCACGCAACCCCGGCGACATGGGGGTGATCGTGGCGATGCTGCTGAACGAGGTGCGCCTGCGGCCCGGCCAGGCGTTGTACGTCCCGCCGCGCCGGCCGCACGCCTACCTCAGCGGCACCGGGGTCGAGCTGATGGCCGGCTCGGACAACGTGCTGCGCGCCGGGCTGACGCCCAAGCACGTCGACGTGCCCGAGCTGCTGGAGGTCGCGTCGTTCGAGCCGAGCCCGCCCGGCGTGCTCGAGCCGGAGAGGCACGAGGGCGAGGACGTCTACGTCACACCCGCGCCGGAGTTTCGCCTCTCGCGCCTGGACGCCTCCCGGCGGCCCGTGCTGCCCGCGGCCGGCCCGCAGCTGCTGCTGTGCGCCGAGGGGGACGTACGGCTGCGCCGCGACGGTCAGGAGACCGGACTCCGCCGCGGTGACGCCGTCTTCGCGGGCCACCGCGGCGGGCCGGTGGAGCTGAGCGGCTCCGGTTCGGTCTTTCGCGCGAGCCTTCCCGTCAGGGGCTGAGGCGCTCGGCCAGCCAGGCCAGGGCGAGCGGATAGCGGTACT
>Ga0247774_1001831_pt1 | contig 10635 bp, 7 predicted proteins | sample UWRJL001104B6_FD_179933 | JGI IMG/M metagenome (GOLD analysis project Ga0247774, IMG submission 179933) | Plant litter microbial communities from Arlington Agricultural Research Station in Wisconsin, United States - UWRJ-L001-104B-6 | ecosystem: Environmental > Terrestrial > Plant litter >... | reverse complement strand
GCTCGGCCAGTTCGCCGGCGCGGGGGCCGCGTTCATCGTCCTGGCCTGCGCATTCTTCTTTGCGCCGGAGATGCTCCTGGGACCGGAACTGACCACCCTTCGCCGCAAGTTGAAATCGAGGGCGGCTCCAGCCGCTCTCCCAACCGTGGAAGATCGCATGACTGTCGAGAAGATTGCCGTGATCACCCGTCTCACCACCCAGAATGCTGGCAACGAGGCGTTGTCGCGGGAGCTCATCCGCTTTCTCAAACAGCAGCCGAACACCGAAGTGCGCGCGCTCGACCGCTATCCGGTCCAGCTCGAGCACCTGAAGATGTCGGACCTGGGCACGACACCTGCCGACATCGTCGCGGGCTTCGAGCGCCTGGTCGAGCAGCTCGTGGCGAAAGAAACGGGCCGGAGCAAGGTGCTCGCGCCGCTCGCCGATGAAAAGCTGGTTCGTCTCGCCGCGAACCCGAACGAGCTGCCCCCCTGGATGCGCCGGATCAAGCGGTTCATCGGTTTCCGCCGCAACCTCGGCGCGCTGGGACTCATCGGCCGCGAAGAAGCCCGCTGCACCTTCAACACGCTGGGCTGGGCCGACCTGGTGGTGTGGAATCCTGCCGGGGAGTTTCATCCCAGCGGCAAGCCGGACCAGACGTTCAGGCTGCTGCTGCTCATGGCTGTCGCCAAGAAGCTCGGCGCCCGGACCGCCATCATCAATCACAGCGTCGAGATCTCGGACAAGCGGCTGGAGGCGCTCGTCGCGCTCGTCTACCGCAAGACCGATTTCATCAGCGTGCGCGAGCAACCCTCGGCAGATCGGGTGCTGGCGCTGAACGTGCCGGCGGATCGCGTACACATCACGCCGGACCTGGTGTTCCTCGCCTCGACGTCCACCGTGCCACCCATCACGCCACACGCCGATATTCCGGCCGGTGCGATCGGCCTTTCCATCAACGGACTGGAAGCGTTCAACGGCAGCGACGAGTGGGACACCCTGCTCTCGAAGCTCAAGGAGCTGGGCCGCCCGTTCGTCTTCGTCTCGAATGCGGCCAATCACGATCTGCAGCTGTTTCGCACCCTGGCACGCAAGCATGGGGGCCACGTCGTCGAGACCCAGCCGGACTACGTCGCGCTACGAAGCATCTTCTCGCAGCTGGGCGTACTGATCAGCAGCCGCCTGCATTCGTCGATTCTCGCCCTTTGCGAAGGCACACCGGTGGTGACGATCGAGCCGTCGATGTTCAAGGTGACGGGAATCTTCGAGCGCTTGCGCTATCCCTTCCCGACGAAAAACGTCGCCCTGATCGGCTGGTCGCAGGCGGTGATTCAGGACATCCAGACGATCCTGGCGCGCCGGGACGAGTTCGCGCAGGTCGGCCACGAGCTGATGCGCGCACAGGTGGCCGCCATCCTGGAGCAATACGCGAAGATGTTCAGCCTCGTCGGCGTCAGTGCTTCCGCACGAACACGAACAGCGACTTCGCCATAGCCATCGGCAGCACCGCCATCACGGCCATCCAGAACCGGGCGAGAAACAGCCGGTTGAAGTGATACGACGGCGTGCCGTTGTAATAGAACGAGTAGTCGTCGAAATCCCGGCCGAACGCCGTACGGATCGCGCGGCGTGTATTCATTCGATAACACACGGGGAATACGTCTTTTTCGGCACGACCGCCGGTCGGCTCGGCCACCTTCACGATGCTTGCGTGAAAGCGGTTCGGGACGAGGCGCGCAGCCAGCCCCACATAGCCATTGCGGTTCGGCGTCCACGCGCAGAACCATCCGCCCGGCTTGAGCACGCGACGGATCTCGCGAACCGCACTATCCGGATCCGCAACGTGCTCGAGCACGGCGTAAGCGACGATCACGTCGACACTCGCATCGGGCAGCGGAATCGTTCCGTCGGCGCCGAGCACGTGCGCTTCGTCGAGATAGGGATTCTGCTTCACCACCGGATCGGGATCGACGCCGATGTAGCGCTTGCAGCGGCCCGAGAAGTTGATGAGCCGGCTCATGTAGCCGCTCGAATTCTCGATCTGCGCGCCGCGCCCCGCGCCGTAGTCGAGCACGACGGAGTCCGGCGTCAGCAGGTCGGCGACGAGGGAATAAAAGAGGAACCGTCCTTCCGCACGCGAGAAGCTGCCGATCCGGCGCTCCGGATAGATGCGCGGAATCACCGAATGATTCGCCAGCGGTGTCACGCTACTCATGGGGTCGTTCCTGTCTTGGGCTGTTGAGGCTATCGGCTCACTGCTCGAGCCGTGGCACGGGCGCCTTGGGCGACTGACGGTGGTAGATGCGCACGTAGTCCACCTGCATGTCGAACGGGGAGACCGCCTTCGCGACGTCCTTTTCGTACAGGGTCAGGCTCACGAGCGGATACAGCGGCAGCTTGTATTCGTCGAACGTGGTGAATCGCGACACCTCTTTGCGGTCCACGTACATGATCACCCACTGCGGCGTCACGAGAACACCGTGGGTGTGCCATCCCGTGCCGATCTCCGGCATCCCTGTGTAGTTCGAGCGATACCAGTGTTTGGCGAGGCGCCCGGGCGTGATGTATTTGCCGTCCGGCGGCCACAGGTGCACGGTCTGATGGTGGCCTTTCGGATCGCCGCCATACCATTCCACGACGTCGATCTCGGGGCGCACGAGTGATTTGTCCTTGTGCTCCGGCTGCGATTTCAACCAGAACGCGCACCACGCACCCGGCATGGCCGGAAACTGGATGCGCGCCTCGAAGTAACCGTACTGTTGCGCGAAGCCGTTTCCCTGCGGATCCACCGTCTGGATGTTGCCGGCGTGCCAGCGACCGTCCGACGCCTTGCGCGCGCGGATCGTCAGCACGCCATCTTTCACCGAGTAGATGTCGTTCTGCGCGCTCGGCGCGTCCCACACCGACGAGCCGACGTCGGAATGAACCGGCGCCTTCCACAGCGTCGTGCCGTTGGAGCCGGAGATCTGGAACGAATCGAACTCATCTGCGAAGGTGAGCTTGAAGCCTTTGAGATCGAGCGGCTCCCCGCGATGCTCTTCGCTCCATTGAAAGTCGTCCGGGTTCGCTGTCTCCGCGACAGACGGAGTCGCTTCGAGACCGGTATATGCGAGCACACAGGCTACTGCGATACATTTGGTCATGCCGGTTCGGTTCCCATGAAATGTTCGGTGCGTTCCCGTTGGGGTCTCGCGCTGCCGCCGCCGAGTGCGCAGACGAACGGCAGAGCGCAGATACAGAACTGGGTCAGCTCCTTGCTGGCTTCGAAGGCGCAATAGACGATGAACACCGTCACGAACAGCAGCCGGATCCTGTTGATCTGCCACTGCCCGCTCGCCGTCAGCCTCGACCACTGAAATAAAATGGAACCGAACGCCGTGAGCCAGCACATCACGTAGAGCGATAGCCCGACGATGCCGTTTTCATAGAGCGCGCGGTAGAACTCACCGTGAATGTTCATGCGAAACACCACGGGCACGCTCGAATACTTCAGGATCGCTTCGGCAAATGCCCCGGTGCCGATCCCGAACAGCGGCTGCTTCTCCCACATCGATTGCGCGATTCGCTTGCTGAATTCGCGCTGCGCGGTGCTCAGGGTCATGGGCCGGTTGTCGTCGAGCAGGCCGCTCAGCGTGGCTTCCTGGTGCGGCCGGTCGGATGTGATGGCCGAGATGCTGTCGACCTGCCGGGACAGATACCCGGTCTTGTCGGCCGACATCACGAACGCCAGCACGGGCACGAGCACCGCCAACGCGATCGCGTAGCGAAGCATTTTCATCGGCCCTGCCCAGATGGCGAGCGCCAGCACCGCCACGATGTAAGCCTTGCGCTCGCCGGAAAGCAGAATCACGACGGCAGCCGCGCAGGCCGCCAGCACGAACAAAAACTGCCGCCCAGGCCGGCCGAATCGGGCGACCAGCAACACGATGAGCAGCGGCAAGAGCGTGAACACCGTCTTCGGCTCGTTGAGCTGCTTCCAGCCGACGAGCTCGCCGTGCGCCACGTGCCAGGAAATGTTGTAGACGAGCACGGCGAAAATCAGGGTGGCAGCGATGACCAGCATCCGGTCGGCAGAGCGCGTCCGGTAGTAGCCGAAGATGACGAACAGGAAACCGAAGACCAGCAGGATCTGGACGATCTCCTTGAGCCCGATCGCGAGGCTGACGAACAGCCCGGAAATCGAGTAGCACAACAGGTACACGATCAACGCGCCGAGGACGGTCGGCGACGGCCTGGGGCTTGCGAATCCCTTCATGCCGGCAAGGGCCATCGTGATGAGGGCCAGCAGGTCGCAGAGCTGCACTTTCACCGGCACGATGGACTGGTGAAAGCCTGCGAACATCGATGCGATGGTGAGCGCGAACATCACATCGACGAGCGTCGACGGCGCCTCGAGTGGCCGGAAATCGGCGGCTTCAGCGTGCATCGAAGCCCGCCTTGGAATCGCTGCCGTCCAGATCCGACGCCACCAACGGGCCAGACGCCAAGGCGGAGCTGCGGATCAGCAGCTCATTGATCTCACGGTAGACGCGACGAACCACCGTCTCGCCGTAACGAGCCTCGACCATGCGGGCCGCAGCGGCGGCGCGCGAACGGAGCGCTTCGCGATCCTCCATCGCTACGACGATCGAATCGGCCAGCGTCTGCGGCTGGACGTCCGATATCACCTGCACTGTCTGGTCGCTTGCGTAGTCCTGCAATCCACCGATCACCGGTGCGGCGACGGGAATGCCAGCCTGCATGGCTTCGAGCACCACCAGGCAAAGCCCTTCGTGATGGCTGGACAGCACGAACAGATCGGCGCGACGGCTCGCCCAATCGGGTGCGAATCCGGGAAACTCGATGCGATCGGCGACGCCGAGCTCCTGTGCGCGCGTGCGGCAGGCCGCGAGCTCCGGGCCTTCTCCGTACAACGACATCACGACGTCGCGTCCGGCTTTCCGCAGGATTGCGGCGGCTTCGACCAGCGCGACCTGATTCTTCACGGACGTGAAACGGGCCGCGTTGACGACGCGAAAACGGCCGGCCTCCGTGCGATCCGCAGCGGCGCCGTCCCGAGCGAACGAGACCAACGGCACGACTCGTTGCATGCGGGGCATCGAGCGATAGAGCCTCGCCAGCGCATGATGCAGCGTCGTCTCAGCGTCTGCGAAAACCCAATCCACCCGACGCGAGGTGAGCCGATAGCCGATCTCGTATGCGCGCTTCGCGAGATGGGTGTTGTGCTCGAAAGAAACGAACGTCGTGCGCCTCGAGGACAGCAGGCTCAGGCGCGCCAGCAGATTGGCCTGCGGCAAGGATGCAATGACCACGTCCGGAGCGCATTGGCGCAGCAGCTTCCACAGCCGGAACAAGATGAGCGGCATGTGCTTTTCGCGCATGCGGGGCACGTCGAGCAGGATCTGCGGTGGCTGTCCCAGCTCGCCCAGCCGCTTTTCGAGCCCGCCCGTGCCACGCACGAGGCCGACGATGATGAGCCGACAGCCGGCAAACACGCCGCCACGGACCATCTGGATGAGGCCCGCTTCAGCTCCTCCGCGATCGAAGGAGTTGATCACATAGACGACGCAGCTCATGCGCAGCGGTCGCTCATGAGCTGCCCAGGGCCGCTCGCAACGAACGCATCCGCGACGCCATCACCCGGCGCAACGGCGCGCCCATCGGGGTCAGCGCCGCGACCGACATCCACGCCCGCAAGTTGGAAGGATCCAGGCGCGTGGCAAACCTCAGCAACCGCTTCGCCTCGACCTCGTCGCCCAGCACCATCCGGACGTTGCCGAGCTTTCTCGCACGCTCCGCCAGTCTCCGCGGGACCAATGCCAGCAAGCGGGGATCGTCCGCGGCTGCCTTCAACGCGACGAACGCGTGATGCGCCATGAGATCCCGTCGTCCGCCCGTGATGCTGGTGCCGCGGCTGCGCTTGTAGAGCACCGGCGCATCGACGAACGCGAACCGACAGTGGCGCGACAGGCGCAGGTAGAAATCGGTGTCCTCGAACACGCGTACCGCTGCGTCGAATCCACCGCAGGCGGTGTACGCGCTCCGGCGAAGCAGCGTGGTCGAGGGAATGATCGGCGGATCGTTCAGGAAATACGCGAGCGTGAGGTCCGGCCGCGACGTGATGTCGAGCACCGGGCCCGGCGTCGCTGTCTGCAGGCTGTCCGACCCGAACATGAAATAGCCTGAATACACGAGACCCAGGTCCGGGTTCGCCTCCAGGACGGGGAGCTGGCGTTCGAGCTTGTCGGCCGACCACCAGTCGTCGCCGTCGAGGATCGCGATGAATGGCGCCGTCGTGCGTGAAATCGCGAGGTTTCGCTGCGCCGGCAAGCCTGCGCCGCCGGGGCCGTAAAGAACGAGGATCCGGCTGTCCCAGCGCTCGATGTCCTCGAGCACTTCGAGCGTGTCTGCCGCAGAACCATCGTCTGCGATGACGATCTGGTCGATCGCATCCACGCACGTCTGGTTGAGCACCGAACGCACGGCATCGCCGATGTAGCGACCCTCGTTGTAGCACGTGAGGATCGCCGCCACCCGGCGCTGCGGATGAGGTGGAGCACTCACTGGTGGTAGTACTTCATGAGCGCCGGGTAATAGCGCCCGCCGAAGTCCTGCTTCATCACCTTGCGGATGTTGACCTGGGTCAGCAGCAGGCCCGCGAAGTTGCCTCCGACGCGATGAATCTCCTCGATCGCTTTCAGCACCACCGGCAGCGGCGTGCTCGACCAGCGGGTCACGAGCACGACCGCATCGGCTTGACGCGCAATGGCCAGTGAATCTGCCACGGCCAGCACCGGAGCGGAGTCGATCACGATGAGATCGAACGCGGACTTCAGAACTCGCAGGAACGCCTCGAACGACTGCCCTGCGAATCGATCGTGCGGACCCGGGTCTGCCGACGACAGCGGCAGGACGTAAGGCCGCCGCGCGCCGCCGGAAATGATGGCTTCGCGAAGCTCCACCTGCCCGCGCAACACTTCCAGCAGCCCGACCTTCGCGTCCAGGCCGAGATAATTCGACAGCGAATGGCGGCGAACATCGGCGTCGATGAGCAGCACACGCCTTCCGTCGAGCGCAGCAGCCTGCGCGAAAGCGATGGATGAAACCGTCTTGCCTTCCGCGAAACTGCCGGACGTCATCTGCACGACCAGCGGCCGATGCGCGTCACCGACGTGCTCAACGGCCACTCGCAGGTTGCGGAAGGCTTCCGCGAACTGGGACATCGGCTTGCCCGGAACGATCTCGGAAATCGTGACGCGCGCGCCTGCGACCCGCATGTCGCGTCGTTTCAGGTGGGGAACGAGCGCCAGCACCGGCGCACCCGTGCGGCGTTCGAAGTCTTTCGGTCGGCGCAACGTTCCGTCGAACAGGTGCGCCAGCAGAATGGCAAAAGCGCCAAGGGCGGTGCCGACGAGGAGCGCCGCCGCGACGATCGCCTTCGACTTCGGGCTGGTGGGCTCGATGGGCGGCACTGCTTCTGACACGACCCGCGCATTCACCTGATCGCGCGATTCCTGGCTGGTGGTCTGCTGCAGGCGGGCGCGCATCGAGTCATAGAGCTGCCGGACCGAATCCGCCGTTGCCTGCAGCTGCACGAGCTTCAACGTTGCCGCGTTGTCGGAGGCGAGCTGCTTGCGCGATTCGTCGCGCGACACCGACAGTCGCGCGACCCGATCGCGCGCGATTTCGACTTCGTTCGTGAGCTCGCCGACGGTGCGATAAGCCTCCGTGTTCATCTGTTCGAGCACCGCATCGATCTGGCGGGTGAGCTCGAGCATCTGGGGATGCTTGGCGCCGAAGGTGGTCGACAGCTGCGCGCGCTGATCGACGAGCGTCAGGTACTGGGTGCGCAGCTGCTGCATGACCGGCGACGACACGACTCGCGCGGCCTCCGCCGCCCCGGACGTCTTCAAGGCACTTCGATATCCCGAGAGTCGGGCCTCGGCATCGCTCAACGACTGCCGTGCCGATTCGAGCCCGGTGTCGATACTGGTGAGCTGGCTCTCCGTCGAGGTCGTTCCCTTCGCTGTCAAAAGGCCTGCGCTGGAGCGATAGGAATCGACTGCCGCTTCCGCACTCCTGAGCTGACGACCGAGCTCGTCCACTCGAAGACGCAGCCACTGGCTCGCATCCCGCGTGGCCTGCTGTTTGATGCCAGCCTGGTATTCGATGTACGACCCGGCGATTGCATTGGTGACCTGCGCGGCCTGATCAGCGACCGGATCCGTGTAACTCACCGAGATCGCGGAGGTGAGACCCATCCTTTGCACGACCAGGTTGGCCAGCAATACGTCGATGAGCTGCGACCGTGTGACCGGCGCGACGACCGGATCGCTGCTGACTCGTGACGCCGCTGGACTGCTGCCTTGCAACGCCGCCCGCGCAGCGTCGATGCGATGCGTGAGCCAGGTGCGGAAACGGGTATTTTTTTCAGGGAGCGCTGTCAATCCGAGCCGATCGACGGCCATGCCGATGACCGTGCGCGACAGGATGAGCTGCACCTGCGTATCGATGACGGCCGAATCGGCCGCTACATCGGGCATGACCTCCGGCGAATCCATGACGACCTGCTTGCGCGGGTCGATGACGATGGTGGCGGTCGAGGTGAATTGTGGCGTGGACAGGTAGATCCAGGCGGCAGCGGCTGCCACGACCGGAACAAACACGAGCAGGAAGAGCCACGCGCGCCGGCGGACCGCATCGAAGATGTTGCGAACGTCATCCGAGAAGGCATTCGGCGCCTCGCTCGCACCGACGGACCCTGCATGCGGCACGAAACGCAGGCGCTTTTCCAGAATTGGCACGCGACGAGTGCTCGCTTCTCCAGCGGCATCCCGATCCGGCAGATCCCCTATCGAAACGAAAGGATCAGCAACACCCAACTTGAGCTCCCCTTCACGTGGATGCGACGAGCGACTCGTCTTGTGCGCATCAGGATGCAACACGGATGCCAGCGACGCGCACCGAGGTGCGCGTGCCGAGCGGCGTTATCACGCACGGCAAGCTGAGCAGAATGCGAAGCTCGCGCTCTCATCGTGCACGGTCTCGAAAAAAGGCGCTGTTTTAGTGCCGGAACCCTCGATTCATTGCGACACGACAAACATCGCATCGAGTCATGCAGCGAGAGATTGCGTTTCCCTGCGACTGCATTTCACGCACACGGACGTTACGATGCACTCACTCGCATCGGAGTGCAATGTAAGCTCGCGATATGTCGGCATGACGATTGCAGAAGAGGCAGCAGGAATGGAGGAGCTCTATGATGTGTGCGGCTCGGCTCGATCATAGCGTCGCATGATTATCGCTCACGTCATCACGCGACTGCTGCTCGCAGGGTCCGAAGAAAACACGATCGCGAGCTGCCTCGCGCAGGCTCGCTCCGGACATGAAGTACTCCTGATTCACGGCAACGAATGGCATCCCACGCAGCTGGCCAACTGCGGCCGGGACGTGAAGCTCATCGAGATCCGGGATCTCGTGCACGAGGTGAATCCGCGCAAGGACATCCGGGCCACGCGTGCGCTGCGTAGCCTGTTCCTGAAAACCCGTCCGAACGTCGTGCACACCCATCAGAGCAAGGCCGGAATCATCGGCAGGTGCGCAGCCCGCCTCGCCAACGTTCCCGTCATCGTCCATGGCGTACACATCCTGCCGTTCACCGGCACGGGACTCGCGAAGAAAATGATGTATTTGACGGCGGAACGCGGGGTCGCGCGCTTCACGAACGCGTTCGTCAACGTCAGCGAAGGCACTCGCCAGACATGCCTGGATCATGCGGTCGGACGGCCGGAACAGCATTTCGTCGCACATTCCGGCTTCGACATCGATCGGTTCCGGAACGCGCCGTGGCCCGACGACTGGCGCGCGATGCTGGGCGTGCCGCCGAACGAGAGCAAGCCGCCCGTAGTGCTGATGCTCGCAGCCCTCGAGCCGCGCAAACGTCACGTCGAATTTCTCGAAGTGTTCCAGCGCATCACTGCCCGCAATCCCGACGTACGCCTGTTGCTGGCAGGTGAAGGCTCGACGCGACCCGCGGTGGAGCAAGCCATCGACACACTGAAGCTCGGCGCTAACGTGCGGCTCATCGGATTTCATGCGCACCCCGAACAACTCATCTCACTCGCCGACCTCACCGTCCTCACGTCGCTTCGCGAAGGCTTGCCGCGTGTAACTGTGCAATCACTTGCGGGTGGCAAACCGGTAATTACTACAGTGTTGCCGGGCATCGAAGAGGTCGTTCAGCACGGGGTGAACGGCTTGATCACTCCCGGGGACGATCTTCGTGTCACCGCCGATGCGGTAGCAGACCTGCTCGCCAGCCCAACCCGGCTCGAGCGAATGCAGGCCGCAGCGGCCAGGACGGATGTGTCGACGTGGCGAGTCGATTCCATGTGCGCAACGCTCGCCGACATCTACGATCGGTTCGTTCCCTCCGAGGCGCCGATGCCTGCGGCGGAACTGCGTTGATGGGCTGGAAAAGGCTGCTTCGCGCGATTCTGGCGGCAACTTCGCTCGGCGTGTTGTCCGCGTGTTCGGCCTTGCCGCCGGCTCCCGAGATCTCGCCGACGGACATCGCGGCTCAATACCGTCTCGGTGCCGGCGACCAGATCCGCATCACCGTCTTCAATCAGGCGAATTTGTCCGGCGATTTCGCG
>Ga0247774_1001830_pt1 | contig 10637 bp, 7 predicted proteins | sample UWRJL001104B6_FD_179933 | JGI IMG/M metagenome (GOLD analysis project Ga0247774, IMG submission 179933) | Plant litter microbial communities from Arlington Agricultural Research Station in Wisconsin, United States - UWRJ-L001-104B-6 | ecosystem: Environmental > Terrestrial > Plant litter >... | reverse complement strand
AACTGCCTGGAATTGACCCCAAAGACATTGACGTTCAAGTGACTCGCGAAGCAATTTCTATCTCTGGCGAACGCCGCTACGAAAACACTGACGAGCAATCTGGCTACGTCCGCTCTGAATTCCGCTACGGCAAATTCCACCGGGTTCTTCCCTTGCCCGCACCCATTCAAAACGACTCTGTGCAAGCTGAATACAAAGATGGCATTCTAATGCTAACGCTGCCCAAAGTGGCTGAAGCTCGCAATAAAGTCGTCAAGATTAATTTGGGCGAAATTGCTGGAACTCCAGCGACTCCCGCTTGGGAACAGGCTAACCAATAACCATCGGCTGTGCTTAATCGAGTGAGGCAAATTTTCCTTTCATTGAGCCTGATTGGATTTACTTAACAACAACGGAACTGAAAAAGTTGATACCGGGAGTTACCATTGCTCTCGGTATTCTTTGTTTGGGAAAGCCGAGCGAAAAACCACCTACAACTGTTCTGAACCCGTAGTGAATATTGCTGTTTTACCGACCAAATTTCCTGTTCTGTGGACAAATAGCTCACACAACTCAACGCTTGGTTGCATCGGGATGTGCTGTCACTATTTCTCGCGATCTCTGTTTCGGCATTATCCAAATGACTGTACCTCGGTTTTCCTCTGAGTTTGGGCTATACATTTCCCGCAATTTTTTGTTGTTTGACAACCTTTTGAACTAAGCTTTTACTCACCGCAAATATTGCTGCTGTTGTTCGGATCGACAGCTTTTGCTCTTGTTGGCTACTATTTTTTTTCGCAAATATACTGAATATGCTTTCATTGGTGTATTATTTTTTTTATCTCTTCTTATTGTACCTCATAAAGCCCGGAAGTGCTGTATGGTATAATACCTGTAGCATCTGATAAGTTTCTTAACTCGACTTTGCAGGTTAGAAAGCTTGGAAGTAATTCGGGAACTACTGCGACAGGGTTTGGGAAAGCTCTACCAACGAGACCACAGGAATGGGTGACGACCAAAGGTGTGGTGTGGCTAACTCGTAGTCCGTTACTATAAGTGACTCAACTTTCCAATCAGCATTCGGGTCTAATCCCAACCAGGTCATAACTTCCTGTAAATGCTGAGAAATCCAATCGACTCGCTCTTGATGCTTCTCAACAGCAGATTTTTCCTTTCCTCTTCCTTTGAACAACTCAGCAAGCTCATTTGCCATCTCATGAGGTGCGCGTGCCAGTTCAAAGTTTTTACATTCAATTACTCTCAAACGCAGCCTTTCAGGATCGGCAACTAAAACATCAATATCACCTAACACTCCCTTTTCTCCTTTGATTTCAAGCTTGCCAATTTTCTTGACACGCCGACGCACAATTAGTTTTGGATCTTGCTCCAGTAGCTCTGCTACCTGGTCATTGAATTCCTCTCCTTCTTCATTTCTCAAATCACTCATTACTTGCTTCATCTCCTTGCTTTGTGCTTTCAGCCGTCCATTAAGACAAAGGTAAATGAGATATTCACTAGCTTTGTACAGGTGACGTATTCCCCAAATAACTTCAAGCTCGCCATCGCGCTCACGAAGTAAAAAGGGACGACGCAGGTAAGAAAGTGGACGATTAAACTTCCACGGGTAAACATCTGCTGGTTGATACGGTGAGGTTGGCTTGAGAAAATCAGAACGTGGCTTAAGAGATAGCAGTTCAATAGCTTGGCCAACCCGTTCCAGCGTCCAACCTAGCTGGTTAGCTAAACGACCAATTAAATCTTTCAAAGGAAGAGAGGCGACGCTAGGATGAACCTTACGACCTATATTGATCGCTTCGCCAAATAATTCTTGTAGCTCTGTGATTGAGTAACCAAACTCAATGGATGCAGCTGCATCCATTCGAGGCGCAAGATCGGGTTTCTCAGGGGAGACTTTTGCACTTCGCCAATAACCTCTGAATTCTCTTGTTGCTCTAACAATTTCACCGCCTGAAAAAACAGACAGATAAGTATTTCGTGCTTTTTCATACTGTTTTCTGTCCCTTCCCAATCTTCCCGATGGAAGCATCGCTAGCTTAATATCAGCCAATAAAAAGTGAATTAGGTCACTTTCAAATCCGAATGTAACAACTTGGGATGCAAGCGCTTGCAGACGATCGTAAACGCTTAAACTAAAAGGTCTTATACCAGCAGGTGGTCGAGAAACAACATATTCAATCACAAAGCGGCTTGCTAGTGCTGCCTTATAGCGATCCGGCATTTCCTTGCATAACTTCTCTACCATTTCTGGTTCTGAACTAAAACAAGCTAGCCGAGTTGGTATAGTTAGGCGATGCTCAGCCACTTCCTGCACAATTGCCTCATGGTAGGCAATTAGATACTCCAAAAGATATTCAGAATTGAGTGATGCTACCAGTTTTTTTAGTTCACAGTAGAGGAAACCAACGGCTTTTTGGAGAACAGCAGTTCGCTGATTATCAAGAATAGAACCTTCTTGGAGTTTTTCGACTAAACTCAGATAATTACCAAGCTCGTCTAGAAGTTCATCTTCATCAGCTTCTTGTACCTTTCGATATGGCAACAGCCCACTCTTATCAAGATCGGGATTGATAGCACTATTTAAAAAGAAAAGTTTCTTTTTGAGGCCTAGTGGGGCATGGCAGTCAATAATCGTAGCAATTACACTATCGGATAAATTTTCACCCTCTCCGTCAGGAAGTAGATCTCGCAAACCACCCAGAATGTGATGCATAAGCTGCCTTTCACCACTATTGTCAGAACTTTGGAGCAACGATGATACAGATGATGAGATAATTACATCTAAAGTTCCACTTGCTGTGTCAGCATTAATATCAACTAACACTTCATCTGGTCTTTTTTCCGTTCTTTTTATTTGATGCCAAGCTTCATCTGGTGGAAGAAATAGCCAAATAATAATCCTGCTATGAGCAGAAACAAGAGATTGCAAAGTTCGGCTAATTGATGGTGTAAATTGCCATAGCCAGTAGGCAATAGTTTCAACGAATTCGGCGTATAAACCACGAAGCTCCTTTTGGCTCTCATCCTCGTGCTCGGAACCGATAATCCAAACTGGTAGCGGCAGCCCCTCAACAACAAAAGCAATCGGTTGACGTACTCTACTTAAAACACTCTTTGGAAAATAGATGGGAATCTTGTCTGTACCGAATCGCGACGTAACTTCAATTAGATAATCAGGTCTATATGAAGTTATAGCATGATAATCTCGTTGACGTACTACTTCTTGACGTAATGCTCCAGAGCCATCTACAGGAGCACCAATATAGTTAGGGCGAATTTCATCAGAAAAGTAGTAGCTGTAACCTTTTTCTCGATAAAGATAAAACCTATTAAGTTCGCCGAATGAAACAACCTGTGCCTGTTGTTCGAGCCGCAAAGATGCAAGAGCGTACTTCCAAAGAGCAAGTTTTTTGCCACCTTCCAACAGCGTGATTGTCTCCAAGTCGCTAGCAGTCAAACCTAGTAGCACCAGTGGTTCCACTTCTGGCAATTTCTTGAAACCAATCATTTGTAATCGTCCCAAACCTTGAAGCAGCAGTAGAAATAAAACTTCATTGACACCTGGTAAATTGGTGAATGCGTACTCGTATATTTCTTGCATTCTTGCTTCTAGTTTCACACCTATGTCATCTAGAGGCCAGCACCCCAATGGCTCTTGATAATCGTACTCAGCTAGGGAGTCAGTAACCAGAGCCACGTAAGCAACTTTGTCTGTATCAAACCCGAAGAAGGCATCTTGAAAGCAAGGGATATCAGGAGGATTAGGTGGAGAAACTGAAGTAAGCTGATTTTCTATATAATTAAGTGACTCAACTACAGTACGCCAGATAGCAACATTATAACGTTTAACAAATTCATCTTTGACTCCATGCTCAAGAACTAGGCGAACCAACTCATTCCGAGCAGCGGTTAACAGCATCCCTGGAATTGCAACAATAAACCTGTTAGAAACTTGAACAATTGGGCGAACTAACAGCTCGCCATTATCAATTTGGTAGTTCTCAATTGAAACCTTACCCAATGGCACTGTCAATTGCTCTAGGGCAGAAGACGAGACGCCATATATAGCAAGTAAATTGGCTAATTGTGGCCGACTGAAAGATAGAGATATCTTCAACTGCTCAAGGCGTTGAAAGGATGGGACAACTACATTTCCATCTGGTGTAGCGACAGGCTCCTCCCCTCTCTTAAGACCAGCACGTCTGGCTATCTCATTGCTCAGCGCCAGAACTGCCAGTATAAGGTCGTGAGCCTTTTTTTTAAACGGATGATCTGGAAATGGCTCAGTGTTTAGAAAGAGTGCATTTGCCATATGTCGTAAGACAAATGTTGGCTCTTCAGCAATCCCTGGAAAGACAATATAAGAGCCACCATGAAAGGTGAAAGCTTCAGTAAAAGGGTTGTTAAATGGGTCTTCCATCTTAACAAACGGTTCTAGATACGATAGCTCAGAGTTACAAATTTTTTCAAGTTGTTTAAGGTTGATACTCCCTCTTGCTTGAAAACCTTTACTACTAATTGAAGCTACTGCGTGACTGAGCGCTTCCAATCGAATAGTACGATCAGCATTCTCCGGCATCAGCTGCAAACCGCTTACAGTCGCAAGCAGATCGGCAGGGTCAAATGCAGAGAGGGCCTTGACAAGTTTGGTGAGAGGGGTTGACTTCATGGTGTGGAATCGTCGTGAGCTTGTTAAACCTAGTTTTCCTAATTTTGGATGATTTGAGTCCAAGGCAGATAAATAGCCAAGCTAACATTGGGTTTGGCATAGCATGGAAGTAGTGTCGGCTTTGTGGTGACAGACGTGGATGCGTGCGGGTCTGCCTTTAAGTGGTGCTGTGCGTCTTGTGATTAACTCAGGACAATGTAGTATATACTGTATTATGCTAACATAAAAATCCTGGAGATTTTTATATGAACTCTTCTAATTCGCTTCCTAGTAATTATCTCCCTCAACCCACACTTTATTTAGGTCAGCATCCCAATCAGCCCATACAACTGTACCGAGGCTTCGCTGAGTTGATTAAAGGCGAACAGGTCATTGAAGGTCAAGCAACTGTAAGCTTTGGATGGTTCCCATCTCCGTGCGTTAAGTTTGAGTTCACTCATTTCACGCCCGGCGCGAATTGATTGGGATGACGTTACTCTGAAACTGACAGAGATTGGCATCACCGTGAAAGTTCGCATTTCACAGACAACAAGTTGGGGAAACCATAGGTCTATAATATCAGGCTATCCCTGCGAAGCAATTGTTAAAGGCAAGGGTCACGAATTAACCTCCTTAGTATTTCACTTGCCTAACTTCCCGTTTTTCGACATTTTCAACACATGGGTAATGAATGAAGAAGGAGAAGAAGAAAAGCTGGAAGGTTGGTGGGAATGGGTATTTGACGGGCAGTTTGTCTTTCAGACTGGAGATTGGCGGATAGTATTAGCAACTCTTCCCGAAAATTGGGATATCCACGAGTTGCTTCAATCTCAAGGCGGCTATAGCCTAACCCATATCTGCAAACTGGAGCGGTTAGATCGAACCCCCTTCTCAATCGACGATGCCCGTGACCTGTTAGAAGCCTTTTCTTATTACCTTTCATTTGCTAGAGGACTGTGGTTGGCTCCCATGCTGATTGCTGGTTTTGATGCCGAAGGGACGCAGGTCTTTGAGGAATGGTCAGCTTGCCGTGCCGACTCTTGGCAAAACACTTATGCGTGGTTTTCTCCAGATTCAACCGACCTAGTGGAAACCTTTCCCGGTTTTATGCACCGATGGCAGGATAAAAACTGGCGGGAGTTGGTACAAGAGTCTATTCATTGGTATGTGGAGAGTAAAAAGCAAGCAGGAGGAGTAAATGGTGCGATTGTTTTACAGCAGGCAGCATTAGAACGGCTGGCATGGGTCTTGCTCGTAGAAGATAAACGCAGCCTCAGTCAAAATGGCTTTCAAAAACTCCCAGCCGCCGATCAAGTGAGACTTTTGCTGTCATCTTTGGGGATAGATTTAAAACTACCCACTGACTTAATTAATTTGACTCAGTTAGCGAATCAGCAAAATTGGGTTGATGGTCCACAGGCGATCACTGAAATACGGAACGCAATCGTTCATCCTAATCCGAAAAACCGTCATAAAGGAGGTGGAGCTTCAGAAGAAATCCGAACAGAGGCCTGGAGTCTCGGTCTGGGATACCTAGAGTTAGCTCTGCTCAAGTTATTTGATTACCCGTATGTTTAGCTTTCTTGCGCTTGATGCTAACTGACTTAAGATAAGGAGCCAGTGACAAATAATTTACGTAGAGGGTGAGAGCGCTTCTAGAGCAACCAAAGTTTAAGAAGAAGGAGAAAGACTATGAGTAAACAGAAAAACAAACCTTGGGATGAAAAATGGGAAATAGTCAAACCGATTGGTGGCGGCGGACAAGGGGATACTTTTCTTGTCAAACCTAAAGAGTCTGCAATTTTGTCTCGGAGTTTTGTATTAAAAATACTCAAAAATCAGAAAGATCCTGAAAGGCGCAAGAGAATGCACAGAGAGGTTGCTGCGTTGAGTACCCTCGATTGCCCCGGCATCCCGCGCTTGATTGAATCGAATTCCGACCAATTTGCTACCGACGTTCCGCTTTACATGGTTGCTGAGTTTATTGAAGGAAAAACGCTGTCAGAAATCCTAGACCCCGCTCAACCTATGGCGATCGCGGATGCTATCAATCTTGTTCTGAAACTTTTAGAAACCCTACAATACTGTCACAATCTTGGGATTGTACACCGAGATATCAAGCCGGACAACATTATCATCCGCTGCAACGACATCAGCGCTCCAGTTCTTATAGATTTTGGCATATCATTTAACGAATGTGATACTGACAATACTACTTTGACCCCCGCTTGGCAGCAACTGGGAAACCGATTTTTAGCACTTCCCGAACTTCAAGTAAACAGCAGCATGCAGCGCGACCCCAGAGCAGATATTACGCAATGCTGCGGAATTTTGTTTTTTGCGATCGCTGGGTCGCCTCCTGTTACTTTGCTCGACTGCGAAGGAAGAAAGCCCCATCAAAGACCGGAAAGTCAAAAAGCTTTGGCGAAACACCCTGACGATTTACTGGCTAAAGTGAATGGAATTTTTGACCGAGCTTTTGGAACTCAAATCGACTACCGTTGGCAATCTATACCCGAGCTACAAAAAGCCTTGATAGATTGCGTTTCTGCAACTGAGAACGCTCGCAATGCCGAACAATATATTGCTCGCATCCAAAATAAAGTATCAACTTCCTCTGATTATGCCCGACGCCAATCTTTTAAAGAACTTGCTCAACAGCTCGTTAAGGAGCTTTATAACGTAAGTCGAACTGTTGCAGGCGAACTTGGCGAAGGCTTTGGTACAATTCACGATGCAGATGCAATAAACTTAAAACGTCGCGGTATTGCTCGGGTTACAATAGACTGGGTTAAACTAAGGTTCTCGCAAAGTCACGGCATTACCAACGAATTTTTACCCAATAATTTTAGTCCTAATTTTACAGGATATGCAACAGGAAACGAACTCGTTTTGTTAGCAGATGTAAATGGAGAGAAAGTTGAACTATTAAGAACTCCTTTAAACTGCGAGCCAGATTTGACTGCTTTGGGCGAACGTCTCAGACTTTTCTATCTTGAAGGAGTGAGAAAATTAATAGGAGCTTGAGCTGTAGCGCCATTCGAGATCGCCGCCAATTCCAGTTTGAGACAAACCCAACCAAACCTCCAGCCCGCCCCATCATGCCCAAACTTCCCGAATGCGATGGCTGTCTCCTCGCTCGGGGAGCAATCTCCCCCTAGTCTGTACCGTCCGAAGTCCTCCACTTTATCCCGAATTACCAATGAATCGAAAAACCCCTGAAATAGATGAGCAAATTGCCCAACTTATAGCTAGCTTGCCCAGCTCGCGCCTCCTACAGCAAGCTAAGACACCAGCTCAGATAGAGGAATGGCACAAAGCAAGACAAACCCAGATTCTTTTGGCGCTCGTGCTGGAAATCTAAGTGGCTTGTTCAGGACTATTACCCGCTTGAGGAAGCTCTAAAACGGCAAGAGATTTCTCAACGAAAAGCTGAGTTAATGAACTGCTGCGTTAATGAGTACAAAGCGGGCGTGGGAGCTTTGCGAAGTAGCCCAAAAATATGTCAAAAGACGCCACGCACTTCTCCAAATCTGGACGGGTTATGTGGAGCATTTTTCCAAGCCATTAGCCCATTTTTGGTACAAATTTTTTCACCAAGCTAGCCTGAGACAATATCCATTTCAATCAGCCTATGATTTATTTGCGGAAACTTTAAAAGAAGATGCGGACAGTTCTTTCTCTGTATGTCTGGAACCCTACTATGAGGTTCCGATGAAAAAGTGGAGGCGACTAGGTAAGCAGTACACTCAACTTCTGGCTCGATCCGAGTTGGATGGCATTTACCCAGAACTTAAGAAGGCAGAGGAGCAGAGATTAAAAACAAGCTTAGTTTGGCACAAAGTGGGTTTTTCTTGGATTGGGATGGTTATGTGGACGTGCCAAATTGAGGCAAAAAATGATCCATTGCTCAGCAAGCAATTGGTTGCCTACAACAAGTCGCTGTGGGAAGCACTGAGTTTAGGAGTGTCAGCTAGCCGCGATTTGCACGGCTGGGCATGGCACAAAGGGGAATTGCTTTGCACGCATAAGGCAGGCGGCATTTACCGCAAAGCTTAACAAAACTTCAAATCTGGATCATATTTCATCCGACACCGGGGCTGAGTATCTAGATTGGGAAGGTAAATCATTAGCATTAATGAGCGGTCTACCTTATGTTCGACATTCCCATCGCTATCACCGTATCAATTCTTCTTGGTGTTTTCATTGGTATAGCCAAGTTGCGGCAAGATATAGTAATGCTTTTAGGGGGCTTGGCTGCTTTCGGTATCTATTACTTTCTGTTTCTGCATAACATTTTACTAGGCATTCTCAAGCAGGTGACACGCTCGTCGTTAGACAATGAAGGTGTCTTGGCTGTTTTGAATTACTGCTTGGGAGAATTTGTTAGCTAGCTGTGGGTAACACCCCGCTTGTGGAGGCGTTAATGTGGGACTCCCACTCCCGCAGCTAGCTATATCAAAACTTTGTTTTTAAGAGTGGGATTATGCGATCGCACTCATACAGCGATGCTATGGGAAAGCAGCTCACGCCCGCTGTGTACGTCCTTACCCTGCTACATCACCCGCACCACGTTTTTGGTACGGTTAACACCGCCGATCCTTCCCCCGACGCTTACACCGTGCAGAGTTCGCTCGGCAAGCTCATCATGGCGTTGACACAGCATTTTCGGTTTCTAGGAATAGCTTTGTACGGTTTTCTTCAATATAAGTTGCCCCTGATTCTTTCACGTTAATTCTGGCAAATACGACCAACAGAGTGGGGTTCTCCTGACTGTTCCTGTCACTTGGGAAGCGGCATCATAATAACTGTAAGCAATGAGCTTCAACCCAAACTTTCCTTATAGAGCATTACCAATCTTTGAGGTGACACATTATGTTGATGCGCTCTTGGCAACCCTTCACGGAAATTGAAACCATCCGTCAGCAACTCGATAAAGTTTTTGACCAACTGGCAGCAACGAGAGATAATTCAGAAGCCACTTGGATGCCCGCTCTGGAATTGGCTGATGCTGGAGATAACTTCGTATTAAAAGCGCAACTGCCTGGAATTGACCCCAAAGACATTGACGTTCAAGTGACTCGCGAAGCAATTTCTATCTCTGGCGAACGCCGCTACGAAAACACTGACGAGCAATCTGGCTACGTCCGCTCTGAATTCCGCTATGGCAAATTCCACCGGGTGCTTCCCTTGCCCGCACCCATTCAAAACGACTCCGTGCAAGCTAAATGCAAAGATGGCATTCTGACGCTAACACTGCCCAAAGTGACTGAAGCTCGTAATAAAGTCGTCAAGATTAACTTGGCCGAAATTGCTGGAGCTTCAACGAATCCGGCTTTGGAACAGGCTAACCAATAACGATCTGCTGTGCTTAATCGAGTGAGGCAAATTTCTCCAAATTGAGCCTAATTGGATTTACTGGCCGGGCAACGGAACTGGAAAAGCTGATGCCGGGAGCTACCATTGCTCTCGGTATTCTTTATTTGGGAAAGCCGAGCGAAAAACCTACAGATGCCGTGAACCCGCAGTGATTTCAGTTAATCTGCCAAAATATTTCACGCTTGTCGGTACCAATTTTATTGAGTCTGCGAACTTACAGAGGATTGGCGATCACATCCCATCCGAGGCTCATATGAGCTAAAGTAGCACAGGTAGACAGACCCTGCCAGCTCAAGCGCGATAGTTAAAGCATCTCAACCCGGTGATACATCAATTCCGAAAGTAGTCGCCCGATTTGATGTGAGTAAAGCATCTGTCCAACAACTGATAATTTTCTACTTTCCCAATTCCTCAATAGATAATTAGCCGATGAATATCCATACCCTCTTGAGCCAAACCTCACGCCAACGGGTGAGTGATGGAGCCGTTTTACCCATCTTGAGCGGTTGCGAATCCTCTATGAGGCAATTGGTGCTGTTCTTGCCACAATTGGGAGATTTCGACAGCCTTGAATATGCTTGGTGGTTGCAGCGGGACGCTCAACGGCTGGAAA
>Ga0247774_1001829_pt1 | contig 10639 bp, 10 predicted proteins | sample UWRJL001104B6_FD_179933 | JGI IMG/M metagenome (GOLD analysis project Ga0247774, IMG submission 179933) | Plant litter microbial communities from Arlington Agricultural Research Station in Wisconsin, United States - UWRJ-L001-104B-6 | ecosystem: Environmental > Terrestrial > Plant litter >... | reverse complement strand
TTCACAATTGTACTATCAATTCCCTTTGTTAGGTGACCACGACCCATTTTCTCCGACCCCAAAAGTACTGGTGAGCGGGATACACATGCCGTTTAGTCTGCGTTGTCACATCTTCCGTCACACCGCATGCCCCGCTGGTCATCACCCATGCAAGCCCTCTCATGCTGAACCCCGCAGTATATTTCGCAGCCTGGAAGCCGTCCTACATGTCACTGGCCGTCTTACAGGGCGTCCGGTCTCGACCGAATCTCGCGACACCTGGAAGTAAATTTTCGTATTGCAGGGGAAGAATGGGAACCACCAAAATACCCACACGGCCTTCCGAAAAATACCAGCACCAAGGCGGCCGGTGCAAGCCGAGCCTGCACCAGTCCCCAATGAAGCTTCCCACAGCTTTCTTATCATCGAAGCATATATCCTCTTCAGCTCTTGGTTGGACAAGAATGCGGGGTCGCGCGTAGCGTGGTGACACAAGGAATCCTTCGGGCGGCCTTTCCCATTCTGGGCAAGGCTGGGTTCTCTTATGGACGTAAGGCGATTGAAGCTTACAATCATGCGGGTTGTCCGCGCTTGCATGCCACCCAAAACGGTTAACCAGACAGCTGCATGCTCTGAAGTTATCCTTTGTACAACCCCTCGGCCGTTTCCAGGGCGTCAAGCGCTTCCCCTTTTTTTTGTGGCACTCCGCGGGTCCAACGAGAGTAGTTATTACCATATCTTCGTTGCCTAGCAGTTCTTGCTACGATGATTGAAGTGAGTGTCTGCTACCGTATGGAATCGGCCAAGACATGGTGGTTGTGGTGGTATCAATCATGTCTAGAATCCGTTTTTTCAACTCCCTCAACATTTCATTCATATCAGAGTTGCATAGTTATCTTGAGATTTCTTCAGACCGCAGCTGGAACAGAAATGACAGGTGCTCTAGCGAAACCCGAAACTTGACAAAAGCCCATCGTGATCTCTCATACCAGTGAGTCATGCGTGGGCGTGGATGGGCAGTAGGCAATGCTCGGAAAAATCCGTATCCAGTCATGTGGTACGCAGTGACCACGTCCAACGCCTCCAACTCGATAAAATGGAACTAAGTCTTTGGCGAACTTCTCAGTGTTGCCACGAGTAGCCTTGTCGAAATATGAATTATTTTTGCTAAAGCCGTCCCAGATGTTTCCAGGGAACATCAGGCCAAGAGCCTCTCCCAGGATCCATGTTGCGAGCAACATCAAGCTTGCCCACTTCGCCCTCTTCGTAGGCCAAGCACTAACATATGCGGCATACAGGTAACATTTCGGATAATGTAGGTCTTGTTATAAAAGAGACTCTGAAAACCAAAATCCACCTAGCCAGGGTACCAGACTCGCAGCAAACGCAATTACCTATACGTCTCTTTTCCTGCTGCCTGCCGGAAGGGGTTGGCGTCCGCGGCAGCCAACGGGCGATCGCCTTGATGAACAGCTTCTAACATATCCTCAAAATGACCTTCAAAAAAGTAGTCGTATTAGTGTCGTTGCCTTCTTTAATTTAGCTCTGTCACTTATTTCTTGAGCTTTCCTAAGATTCACTCTTCAGGCAAGCGTATCATGTCACCGATGAAGGGTGCTGAACGAATGCCATTTATTGGAGTGTTGAAACCCTGAATGGTAGACTCTGGGCAATTCTCCTACCATAGGGCCGCGTACCTCCCATACGCTGAACATCCTGTGGAAAGGGAATATCAGAGTCAGGCCATGACGCTGTAATGATCCCGATGCCAGCCTCCACAGCCGGTTCCTCGTCTTCCAGAGCATGGGCCGTTCTATGAGCTCAGGGAGTACCTCTTTCCCCTGTATCTCTCAAAGACCAATGCAGCGCGACTTGAGCTCGCCGTTGCCACCCTCGGTCTGATAACCTCTCCACCGGCACAAGATGTACTATTTTCGCATAAGGCTTAATTAGTTATAATGTCTTGGATTCTTCGGGCTTACTTATGGAAGACATGTACTATCTGTCTAGTTTCCAATACCTTGGCGGGTGCGCGCGAAAGTTATTCTAGACATGGACCCTGCAAAGCCGATCGCGAACTCTAGGAAGCCCGTGGGCTGGAATGCCGTTGGGGCAGAAGTGGTAAATCTCGTGCCCAATATAATACTGGGCGCCATAACATGTCGGCGTCTTAGCCTTTACATTTCCTAGTACCTTCGAACCTTTGTCGTGGAAAACTACCTTCCCGTTCGCTTGTTCCAGTCAGTTTTGCAGCCTTCCAGGTGGCTGCGGCATGGAGGTCGGGATTACAGGAAATAGATGAGTCGGAAAACTGAGGAACCCAATCCGATCAGGCATGTTGTAAAATACCACGCACGGAGACGCCCAGTCCGAAGATCAAAGGAAACGGAGCTACATTTGCAATAGCCAGCATGGACCTCTGGGAGATCTACCCTTCGACCTGGTAGAGACGAATTTCTCTTCCTCGGCTGACGCTCGAATACCAACTTGCAACCAGTAGAAACATAGCAGTCGAGTATGGTACCTCCTAAGGCCCATACCCGTTCCGCAACATAAGCCATACCCTCCTGTAGGACCCGTGCATGATGATTGACGATTTCGGGGCAACCGCTACTGAGAGGCGTGGGGCACCCCCTTCGACAGCCATAACCCCAGTCCCGTTTGGATGCTCGTAGTCGTTGGCCCTTTGGTGGACTTTGTCCTGTCTGCCGAAAGGCCATCTTCCGGTTCTGAGGTCTGCATGCTTCCGGGTTTCGAGCCTATCCATCCCATTCCAATTAGTCTTACAGAAATCGAGATATCCCTTCTTGTGGCTCTGGACAAAATTCACGTGTGAATCTTGTTTGACATCGTTTTGTCCGTCGTCCTGGGCTCATTTTTCTCGAGCTTCGGGACCATCTGTACGCAATGGAGCGACGGAGACCTACGCTCGATCGAGTCAAGAAACTAGACATTGACAAGGTTAGCTTCTCTGATCAGCTCTAAACTTCCATCGAAGCGCAGGTCTCCAAGAGAAGGCCGTCTTATGTCCTTTTAATTTCCCGTCGGAAGAGGCTTCAGGAAAGTTTTTAGTCAAACAGTTTGCGCGCAGTAGCTAGCAAGAATCCGAATGCAGTGATTGAGGATGCCTGGAGGAAGGTGAAAGCGGAGACGAAGGGTTTGGGGATATTGGCTGTTGTTCCAGCTAAAACGGTGATAATGATATCTCGGCTGGTTTAGTTGGAACAAGGGAGAGTCTGGGGGTAACGTAGAGACTCGAGATTCCGGCTTAAGGGCTCCTCATAGCCTGAGCACTGCTCGCGCGAGTGAAGAGCCCAAGAGCGCAACGGAAACTGCGATCAATGTTGGTGAAGCAGGGAAGTTATGGATGGAGGCGACTGGCGCCCCGATGCACCATCAGGCACGCATCTGTTCAGAATGGCAATAACTAAAGTAATACAAGAACACACAAATCCGAGGTTGCTAATTAGCATGTTGTTAGCCTAGTCGGGACGAAAACATGACTGGCGATAGTAGTTCCTCGTAGTGTTGTTAACTCTAGGGATGCCCGTAACGCGGATGGTCGTGGAAGATCGCAATAGTCAGAGCCTCCTGTTCACATCTGGGGCGTGTCAAGTGCCTCCAAACCCACCTGAGCGGCCTCCATTTCGGGATATGTGGCCACCACTCTCCGCCTCTGAAGAAAGACTGGAGGTCAGGCTAACTATCTCTCGAAGAGATCCGCCGAATTAAGGTACATAATTTCTAGCCTTCATAATGAATTGAGCACATGCATAATGGCTCTCTCATTCGATGCGCCTTCTGCTATCCTCTCGCTTCCTCTGTTCAAGAGCCACCGTCCTCCCATAGTGATTGCTGGAATCACCCTATTTTGGTAACCAGCGAGGAAGCTTGCAATACCAGAGTATTGCTCTTTCATCAGAGAGGGTTCGAAGAATACGGAAGACAGAGGCTAGATCGGACCTGCGCAGGTGGGGATGATGTTATCGTCTGTTATTTGATCGAGATATTCAAACAAGTATGCAAGAGGAACATGGTATTGCTTGTAAGAGGGTTATATGACTCGTCTGTACTATCATCGCGAATTCTAATGTCGGTTAAGTTGTCATCCTCTTCTACACTTGTCGACGACGGACATAGGGGTATTCCCTGGACCTCTTCTCAAATCGCTTATCTCTCTCTTTTCATCTCCAGCGATCGTCTATCAAATATATTAATATACAGGCTTCTTTAGGAGCTTGATCAGTTTCTCCCCATTTGGCAAAACAACAGCCCAGGTTGGAGGAAGTGAGCATCCTCTAACTCTAGGCCGATTATGATCCGTCGCCATGCCGCATAGAGATACAAAATAGGGCGACAACTTAGGAGACGTCTAGCGCGCGAAGAGAACCCCGATATCAAGGATACGATATTCTCTATCGCTGTCATTATTTGGGTCAAGGGAGGAGAAGAAACCCATAGCCCTTGGATCCAAACTGTCCGTCCGGATTTGTACCCCGGCACGGAGCATGGGACCTTTATTGGTTGAGAAACACATCACAAATCTCAGCACTCGCGATATTTTCTTTTGCATGCTTTGCTTTGTCTGGGTTGTTTTAATTGTATACGTTGGCTGATTTGCATGGGCGAGTCTTATCTCCAAACCTTGACATGCAAGAAAAAGCAAGGAGACTGAGAGAGCTGACAATACGATGAACGAAAATAAAGTTTCAGGGCTAGTTTCCTCCATCTGTGCGACGCCTATCATGACTAAAAGGATCTACCTGTCATATCTCTCATTTATTAAAGCGCAAAATGCCGCTTTTGTGCAGAGTGCTTCCCATCACAAAGCCATTAAGACGGGATGTGAGACGGCGGGGTTGCAGGGAACAGAAGGGCAAAAGCAAGATGAAAGCTCGAAATGGCAAGGAATGGCCGGCATGAGAGAGAAGTTGTCTCGAACGCATGGTGTGACGAGATCTGAATCTCAATTTCTTTCCCTCCGCACACGCTTCTAATATTGCTATATATGCTTCCAACACATTTCCAACGCCGCTGCGGGCGTAAATCCGAGATTCGGGATCCTTGTTTGATATGTTGCCATTGCTCGATCCGGAGGGCTGGCGGTCGGTGTGTGGATCTGGACCTGCTCATGCCACGCGAGCATACTACGAAAACCTTGTGTGCTAGCGCCGAGGGTGAAAATGCCTCGGTGCCGACCCTTGGAGTTTGCTGGCCCGTAATTTGTTTTCAGCCGAGTCATGTCCGTTTCGGGCCTGACGTGTTTATGTGTCGGGTCGACGACAATTGGGCCAGGGAACCGACTCGGTGACAGACCGAGACCCCAATCGGGGAGGTGACGCTGTCACGATATTATGTATCTGAGACTATCAAGATTCTGTACTTCCCATCGATTTGTGCCTTTATATTCTCTTATTTTCTATTAGGACATTCGAATGTCATCGGGTGAGTAGATAAACCAAGTACTCAGAGAGCAAGCACCAGGTATAAATTTTTATAAATCATCGTTCCAAACCCTCTCAACGGCCGGGATATTTCATAAAAAGCACAGGAAGGCCAACGCAACCGGCGAGACGAGGGCGTCCGGAAGAGGTATGAACCGGTCGACGAGCTGGAGGGGAATCAAATGCCGCTGTCGCGGGCGTTGTGGCCTTCTGGTTTTCCTTGCCTTAGATCTCCGCACCCGCGAGAAAGGCACTCTGTCGCCCAAGTCAAGGCAAGCTAACCTGGCCAGTTGAGCGCCGTACACGGGTCCTGTTGTGGTTGAGAAGCAATCTTCAATGGTGTTTCATTTCTTCGTAACCTATCATACCTGGGGCTCTTGTTAAAAGAAATTAGGGAGTGCCGCTGTTAAGTACGATAGGGCATGATGCGCTGCAATGATGTCGCAGCAGCGAGCATGTAAAGTGTTGTACTTTTTTGTCAACCCGCCAGCCGCCATGCGTCGTTCATCTGATGCTGATGTGGAGAGGTGGAGCCTGGTGTTAGGGAATGGTACCCAAAACCGTGATATAGCCCACTAGCGGAAACCGCGAAGGAGAAAGGACTGGAAGGATCTCGGGTGTTGTATCGAGAGCCAGCGCCGGAAGCGTAGCTGCCGGTTCTGTTACGATCCGCTGTCGATAAGCCCGATAGCCGGGACCCAGCGACCCGGTTCGTGGATCGGGCGACCTAATTAGCTCCAATCCCTCCCATCCAACTTTCTTGACTAACCCACGCAACCTTCGGTGATTACAGTCCCCTGAAAAGGTGAGAAAAAGGAACCGGACTTGGTTGCTTTCAAGTCCTCAAAGGCTCTATGGTCATTTTTTCGCGTTGGCACTTGCCGTCCGTTGCCCATCCTTGGGCAATTCAAGCAATCTATTGCACGTCAAGAATCTCTATCGAGTGGTTTAAGCGGGGCACGGATGGGGCGGGCTATCGACGCGATGTAACTATAACCACGCATTTGCTACCGCGCTGCCGGGCGACACTAGTCATATGCCGTACTTAGTTTCGCAAATCGAGATGGTGCTACCCAGCGCCATCTGGTGCTGTTGTGTCATGATAATCTAAGATGGGCCTTGAATGGTCAAACACGAGCTTGTTTTTTTTTTGGGCCTTTCGAGAAGAGTATTTGTCCCGCGTCACCGTATTCGGGGAAGTCGAGTCGCTAGTCCGGAGCCAATGAGACTTGCCGAGGATGGCTTGCTCCTGCTACATGCTTGATCACTTGGACTGTTAGTGAATTCAATGGAAAAGGAAGAAAATTCCCCCTGCGTGCCCCGGCCGCCGCGGCTATTTTGAAATCCGACCGACAATAGTGTCCGCCGCCTGCCACTTTGGAAAAGATTTTACTATCTTCCATGCCGGGCAGCGTTGCATCTAATTTTTCGTACATGCCTCAAGCTGATCATTACATGCAGTCGGCCTCGACGTTGGCCTCGACGTCGGCACCCGGCAGGTTTCCGGTACGCCACATGGTACATGTCTTACTTTCCGAGGTAAGTGAAAGGAATAAGCCTCATTAGGTATCGAAGGCCAACCATGTTTCGCTGCCCTGCGTAAGGATCCCATCACACACGATGGCGTTGGTTTCCATGGTACCCCCCCGCCCCGTCCACGGTAAAGAAGAAAAGAGTGTTCGCCTTCCAAGGCCCTGGAGCTGGTGCATTTCTTGTAACGTCACGATTACCCAACTGTTACCCACGCCCGAGAATAGTAAGCAGGCATCGGGACATTCTGGCCAGGCAGCTCTGCATGTCTTGATCTCGGAACTCTCGTCGCGAGCAATTGTGGAGGGACATTCGGCCCGTGCAAGTACGCTTTCTACTAGCCGAACAAGCGCCGTCTTGACCGACATCGATCGTCTTTCTTGCTGCGCAACCTTGCTGTCCATCATTTCATCACCGCTCTCCGTGTCTCGGACGCCCGAATGACATCCTGTCGGGTCCCCAATCTAGTCGTGTCAGAGTCTTGTGGACATAATTTGAATGTGCAAAGCCAAAAAGGTCTGAATGTAACCGAATAATGGTAATATTATCTTAAACCAGCGACGAAAGCCCAAACATGAAAAAATGGGGGCAAATGAGTACCCACGCCGATCCAGTCTTTCAACGCCAGGTGGCCCTTTGGGAGCCTGACAGCTTCAATTGCCGCTCTTTAGACTAGCTTGAGATATTTTGTGTTGTCCTGCAGCCCACCTCTAATACAAAGAAAAGAAATGTCGACGAGGAATCAACTAGTGAGCACAAGCGCAAAGAAGAAAAGGAGAATACCGATCGAAAGTTCCGACCCAATTTGCTCCAACGGACGGCGGGATCGAAGGCTTTTGCGTAGAGGGGCGCGCGGGGCTGTTTTGCGAGGCTTGCAGCAACCAGTGACACAGGGAGTGTGTGAATCAAGTCCGAAAAGCCGGTCTGTCTGGGCACGAGGAAAAAGAAAGTGCGAGAACTGCAGCTATCCAAATAAGGTGTGTCTATTGTGTTACCGCCTAGTTATTCGTCAACCGGCAATCATCGACAGTCCATATCGAGGGTCCGGCTGCGTCAGGACGCGATGGATCTCTTCCTCGTCGAAGACATCCTGAAAGATTTCGAAGTCTGATGGTGAGCTGTGCTGGTTGCTGCTGCTTGAGCTGTGTGAAGAAGTGTCCTTCGCCTTTCCCTTGCCTTTGTGACTGCTGCTGCTGCTGCTGTTTCCGTGGTGATGGTGACTGCTCGACTTGCTTTTCTTCGCGATGTCGTCAAGGATGTGCTTGGAAGTGCTCTGCCGGGTGTCCTCAAACACAAATGCAACCCAAGCAAATTGGCCTCTGATCTCGGGGTCGTAAAGAAACACCTCCCGCCACAGCTCAGCTAGTTCACGTGGGGGGTTCCTGGCACCGTTCCCCAGGCCAAAATCGCCAATGACAATGTGGCGGTATTTGTTGTACACGGCAATGCGCAGGGCGGCCCGGATCTTGGTTTTGACAAGATCACGTTCTTCAGCGAAGGAGTATTTCGTCCCCGAGGTGCTAAGTTTGGGCCACCGCGTGGGGACAATGGAGATGACGGGAAGATTGCGCCAGTCTTGCGGTTCCAAGGGCTCGCAGCCGTCGCCTGGCCCGCGGAATACAGTGACAAAACTCGACAGGATGCCCCCCTCACATGGAATCGGGTAGTTTGACGGGGCGCCTTGAAGGTATGGAAGTGAAAGCGCGGCGGCGAGGTTGCTTCGCCGACAGAGACGCTCCTCGTAGCCAACGACGCCAGTCTCCCAGTCTCCCCCTGGTCGTTTTTCGTTTGCGGCGCAGACGAAGGGGATGCGCACCTCGTCTCCCAGACGCTCGGTTTCAACACCAGCCATGATAGTGGCAATGTCGACTGCATCTCCCTTCATGACTTCGAACTGAGGAGGGTCGAGCTGGTCGGGTGCCTGGAGGTGGAGCTCCTCCATGGGCTTTCGATAGAGGTGAGAGTAGGCAGGCCAGTGAGGAAAGTTCTTCTTGATGTATGGGATGTAATACTTCTTTGCCTCGGCCGCGATTTCGGAAGCCTTTGGCTTCGAGGAGCGAGACGACTTGGATGGAGGCATACTGGGCAGGGGAAAGATGGCAGTTGCGCAGTCAAGGGAAAGATAGCTTGGGTCATGTGGCAGACTTGGAGTCGGTCGTCATCGCCTTGAGAGAGGAAGCAACGTAGCTTTATATGACGGACGGCCAGCCTTGCTGTTTGAGACCGCCGGTGGTATGATTCAAAAGAGATGAGCTTTTGATATCGGGAAGCGAGAGTTCAAGCCGTGTGCGACCAATATAGATGAACCACCGACATGTCTAGAACAAGAAAAATGGGAAAAATACAGAGGCGAGAAAGAAAGAAACCGAGTGGCCAAAATGAGGACTCGTCATGTTTTTTTCTATTGCTGCAAATATCAAGGTCTCGGAAAGCAAGGATATGTCTTCAACACTTTGACGAGGGAGCTAGACCTTCATATAGTTTCCGGGCACATGGACTTGGAAGCAGCTTCCTGCAGCAAATCGACGTGCCACACAGATCCCTGCGCTACACAGCAACAGCCATCTTAGATAGGAGGGATCAAATCTGGAACGATGAAACTGGGCGGGATGATTGTGCCGCGAATGAAAGCGGCGCTACCACACGAAAGGTTTAAGATTGGCGAGGCGGGATCTAGCGACAACCCAGATGACGAGACCAGGGAATCTTGGTCTTAGTCGAAGAGCAGATACAAGCGCCACCGCGGCCACATGATGCGTGAGAGGTTCGGCAGGGGCATTTGGGACAGACGCCGGGGCTATTCTGGTATCCCGTGCACGTCTACCAACACTGACGAGGAGGCTTACTCGTGACAGAACAGAAAAGGGTCAAGGGGCGTGTAAGAGCGGAGCCTAGGAGCCTAGTGCTGGCAAGATTGGGCCGCTTCTTTGGCCGAATGATGCATGGGTCCCGTCCTAGGTCAGTACACCAAAGCCAAAGACGTGCTAGGGTTGGGAAAGCCGCGTTTTCCCGGCCCGAGATAAAAGCAATATGGAATGTGGCGCCTTTGGGGAGTCGAGCGAACAGAGACGAAGGTTGGCCAGGCGAGCTGGTTTGGTGAGCCCAACGGGGTTGCACGATGCGAACTTCAACTTCAGCAGGCGAGAGCGCTTCAAATTTGGGCTGGCAAGGACCTTCGAAAATGAGGTGACTTATGCCGAGGGTTTATATAACACTTGAGAAGTTGCAACCTGGATTTCATGAACCGAACCGGTGAACGATAGGGAGCCACAGAGGATTGTGTGTCTGCGGATAATATAGGGCTGCGTTTTCGGGTGGAGGCCCAGGCTGCACACCGTGTTCGGTAATAGGCACTGCTGCAGGTGGGCAGCCATTAGAAACGTATGTGTGTTCGGCAGAAGCAGTCGAGCGGGTCGGATGGTGGTCCAAGCTCCCAAGCTCGAGAGGGTGCGTAAAGAAAGTTTCGTCGCCCACTCGGCTCACCTCGAAATCGACTGCTAGTTTCTCCTCGCCGAACTAAAGAGGCTCAATTGGCTTGGGTCAGTATTATTCTAGGTGGATAATTATGTTCATAGCCCTTTCCCTCGGTTTCTTATAGCGCAGCTGTCGTTAGTCCTTGGATCCGTGGCGCACAAAATGCAGCGGATCGTTTTGTCGCGTCCATTTGCGACATTTCCACCATTTCC
>Ga0247774_1001827_pt1 | contig 10643 bp, 6 predicted proteins | sample UWRJL001104B6_FD_179933 | JGI IMG/M metagenome (GOLD analysis project Ga0247774, IMG submission 179933) | Plant litter microbial communities from Arlington Agricultural Research Station in Wisconsin, United States - UWRJ-L001-104B-6 | ecosystem: Environmental > Terrestrial > Plant litter >... | reverse complement strand
GTTCTTGCCGAAGCCGCTCGTGCAGAGGACATGAAGAGGCGTCTGGCCTCGTCCATTAGTGCAATGATCTGAGGCTCCGACGGCCAGCAGAACACGGATGGTCCCGGGTGCCCGCCAAAGAAGGCATCTAGCAACGGAGTCCACCCCTCATGGGCACGTGCATTGACTTCAGCTCCGGCATCTATGAGGAGCTGCACTGCCCCGACGCTACCGGCTGTAGCAGCCAAATGGTGTAGAATGAATCCCGTGGTCGTTGTGCTGTTAGCCAGCGATTTCACGCACGGCCGCTCGAGTTCCCTTGCCAAATCGAGTAGCAGCAACCCACAAACCATCTTGTGAAGCCCCGAGAATTCTTCCTCTTCGACAAGGTCCTTGATAGGAAGTAGATTTAAATACGCCTCTGAACTAAGCTCCTTAGCTAGAAATGGGCGGAATTCCACTTGCAAGGCCATTATCCCACGAGAGGTTCTCTGGAAGGGATCGGTCCCGAGGTACCCCAGAGCCCGCATGAGCTCTATCTGTTCTTGTTATTATGCAAAGAAATTGCTGCTAGGAGAGGGCTGTGCCCGCGGTCGCCTATTATGTCATAGACGCAGGAGGGGAGGGCCACAATGGCGGATTTCAACCTGTGTACGCTCTCGTCGTAAATAGCCTAGAAGGATTTTATTAGGGAATATTAATAATAGTGATAGGGTTTACGAGAAGGAATATTTCGAGTATGTTTATCCTTCGCTTTAGGATATTGAGATAATAAGAAAATCTGTAAATTTACAGGAACTGCATGCGCGCTTAGGTTGTAGTATCTATCAGAGGATTCTGGCAAGAATCCTCTTAGGGCTAGGGTTTTCAAGCAGAACAGCAGGTATAAGCGGTTGCCTCTAAAAATATACACTGTACACGGTATCAGGTAATTGTGATTTCACTTATGTCTCTATAACGTAGTGGTAATTTTTCTCTTGACAACCTATAGCCTTTGGATATTAATAGGCTATTTAAGAACCTATGGGTTCTAAAAAAACTACCTCCTAACGTCCGAAAAGCCTTTTAAAGAGTCCCTAGCTAAGGAGAATATAGCAAATCATCTATCGACGACTAATAGTGGCGTCGAGCTTCGGAGAAAACAAAGAGGTTAGGGCTGTTCTCCGATAAGCAGCAAAAGCTTCAGATAAAAAGAACGTTAAATTGGCTTTACGGTGTATAGAGAAAGGGGCTTTAGAGCTAGAAATCGAAGACCCTCGGCTAAAGAAGAAGAAAAGGTGGTTCTAGATGTAAATTACCGATTTGTTTAGTTAGAGCAGGTTCGGTTCGCTCGCAGTATCGCACATGCCCGGGATACCGAAAAGCTGCGCTCTGGTACTACTGCGGTACTTGGATTAGAGGGGACATGTTTTAATATGTAGGTTATTTAGCTGTGTGTGGAATAATTGTCCTGTTTGTGGGTACGGGTAGCTGTGTGGAACTTGGAGTTTTTTCCCGGGTGGCCGGACCTGGTGTGGTCTGACATAACCAATCAGGGCTGGGGGAAGGCAATACACTCTCATCAGAATACCAAGCAGGGGTTTACCGGGGCCACAGTGTGAATTGATAGTCACCCTAATAAGAGCCCCGGCATTTCAGGCAGACACCGGGTCACGCGTGATGTCTCGAAGACTTTGCGAGGGCTCGGCCTGATTTTGTCGACTGAGTGAGCGATATTCCCGATCACTGTTTTGAGCAGCGATAAATCGCTCCGACTTCACCACTTCGTGTCCTCTCAACGGTCATGCTATTGAACCAGGATATAATACGGAACAGTCTTCAACCACGCATGATCAGGAGTCACTAGCCATGGAGAATCAAGGTAACGATGAGGTCGACAGATACAAGGCTGGTGATTTGGTAACACATGTCCCGCCCCCGCCCCCGCCTAGGACGGACACCTTCCTCGAAGTTGATGCAGTTCCTAAGGCGGACTTGAAAACGATTGGCCTTGCTATGAAACACCGATATAAGTACCGGCCGTTCAAAGACGCAGACAAGGAGATCCGCCTCTTCATGCTTCGGCCCCAAGCAGATGAAAATGACAACGCGATCAACATCTCCATATTCACGAAACCAATTAGCGAAGTCCGTGGGAATTTCTTTGCCCTATCCTATTACTGGGGCTTCAAGACTGGCGACGACCCAAAGAATCCTGTCCGCGTCGAGGCCAGCAGAATCAATATGTGGGATGTTGTTGGGATGGCGCAGCAGGCGGATCGGGGGGGGAAGCCGAAGTTGAAGGACGATTGGTTCCTGGTACACAACAACCTCTACCTGGCCTTAAAGCGTCTTCGACCTCAGTCTGGAAGCAAAGATAGTCTTCTCCTCTGGGTAGATTTCATCTGCATAAATCAGGGACACGATATTGCGGCAACGGTAGAGCGCAACAAGCAGGTTGCCCGAATGGCCGAGATATACAACTCGGCGAAGAACGTTATCATCTGGCTCGGGGACGGCGTCGCCGCGACTAATCTGGCAATGGATTTTATCTTGGATATCGGCGACCTGAACCTGCTTGAAAAGTATCTGAAACCTGGGCCCGATGCATTGCAAAAATGGGCGGCACTTTCGGACCTGATGAGGTTTCGTTGGTTCAGTCGCCGGTGGGTCGTGCAGGAGGTGGCACTCGCGAGGTCGGCGATTGTTTGGTGCGGGCAGAAAAAGGTGCCATGGATCGCATTCTCCAATGCTGTTTCTCTGTTTACGAAGCACTTGGATAAGATTAGGTCGCTTTACCAATCGCCCCAGGTTGAGCAAACATCGGCGTTCCTCCGGGACGCGCAGGCCTTAGGCGCCGTGGTTCTGGTTAAGACCGTTGCGAATCTCGCCAGAAAGTCAAAGGACGGGGAGTTGAAGGAACGCTTGGAATCTATCGAAAGCCTCGTCTCTAGCCTCATATCTTTCTCCGTCTCCCGGCCCCACGACGCCATCTATTCTCTCGTGGCTCTTGCTCGGGATACCTGCACGCCAGCCAACGCACGGCCGGGAAGGGCGAGCCAAAAGCCGGTATTCCCCCTGGAAATCGATTACCAACAGAACGAGATCCAGCTTTTCGCAACGTTCACCAGAAATTGCATCGAGACGTCAAAATCTGTCGACATTATCTGCCGGAACTGGGCCCCCGGGGTCGCTGGACAACGATTTCCTTCTTGGATTCGTATTACATGGGATTCCTCCTTTGGCACACGAGGAGATACTCTTCCGGGTCGTCGGAGCGGCGACTCGTTTGTCGGGGTTCCTTCTCGTATCAAGAAGCCCACATATCATGCGTCAAAGGATATTATGCTTGATGAGGGAGATATCGACCTCGAGATACGAACCGACGAGACTAAACCTCAACCTGATAACCCGAACCCGAACATTGAACCTCTGATCCAGGCTAACCCTCGGTATTACCTCCGTGTTAAGGGCGTGCGAATTGGCGTCATCAAGAAGGTATTTGCGAGGGTCATGGGCGACATCATTGACCACGAGTGGCTGAGAGAGCTGGGACGAGATCCCCAGACAAATGAGCCCACCGAGACCTTATGGAAAACTCTTGTAGCGGACCGGGACCATAACGGCGACAGCCCGCCCCCTTGGTATGGCCGCGCCTGTGGCCAATGTCTCTCAGATTTGACCATCACGGACGTCAACGGGGACTTTAGAACGTCGGAAGAGGATGCCAGGTCTCGGAAGCCGCATTCGAGCGACATGCTGGAATTTTTGAGGCGTGTGACGAGCATTGTCAAGAACCGGTGTTTGTTCAAGGCCAACCCGTTGTGCGAGAATTGTGCGACTACCGCCAGGCCTGCGGCGGAGCGGGAGCACAGTCTTGACAAGTGCCCGTACGCCCCGCCGGGCTCCAGGAGCAAAAAGGATAGTCCTTTGAATAGCGACTCCGATGATGTCGACTCGCTAGATGAAGCTTTCCCTGAAGGAATGGAGCCAGAGCTGGACTCGATTTATGGACTCGGACCAGGCCAAGATCCATTTAAGTGTAAGAACCTTGACCTGGTTTGTATTCTGAAAGGCTGCTCTGTGCCAGTGATCGTGCGGAAGAGAAAGGAGGGGCGATACAAATTGGTTGGAGAGTCATTCGTTTATGGGCACATGGATGGCGAGGCAATTGAGCGGCTCGACGATACATACGAGACGTGGGATTTCGATGATATTTTGCTTGAATAGTGTTCAGATTAGTCTCTCTATCTCTACAATGACCCTTCTGTGTCGAAGAGAAGCAGTTCGTTTTCTGGAATCTCAATCTCGCACATGTCAAACTCCGAACCACGACAGTCGCTGTCGGGCACCTCATCTATAACGACAGTGCCATCTTCATCCAGACGGATTGTTGTGGCATCCTCAAGCGTTGTGCCTCCAGCCACATTCTCCGAAAGCTTGATCTCTCCCGATCGCTTTAGCCTTATAAGCCTTAGGCGGTATCCCAAGACAAAATTGTCGGCCCTCTCAAAAGCCTCAACTTTGTCAACAGCCGAGCTTCTTTCGACGTCAACTCCCACCTTCGCGGCGGGCAGTGGACCCCCAGCCACGGCCGCGGCCGAGTTGGCAGCAGCGGTTGCCGCGGACGAGGAATCGGAGGGATTGAGATCGGCCGAAGCGTGGAGATGTATGTTCTTGTCCTTGGCAAAGGTGATGGTAGACGACGCGCCCTTCGCAATCTTCACGCCAGTGATCATGAAGACATCGACAGGGCCTTGAAACCAATTGCGCTCCCTGGCTAGCGCCTGGATATCCGGGTCCTGAACGCAGGCATCCAGAAACGACCTGCGAGGGGTAAACTCGAGCGTTGTAACCTTCTTACACGAGAGGTTCAGGCCTGCGTCTGCGTTTTCGGCCATGCTCGCGTCGGCACTGACGCCCATGCTTAGGCCCCCAAAGGTTCGCGCGAGAAACGTGGCCCATATACTGCCGCCCCTGCTCTGGGCCACAGATCCCTCGAAGGAGTAGCCGTCTTCATCGTGTCGGTCAACATTGGGTAGGTTGGGGAAGGGCTTCTCATTCAAGGGCTCATCGGGTAGCGTGGGGTCGGGGATGATGTTCCCCAGCTTGACCCGCCTGTTGGGAACATAGTTTCGAGTTGGCGAGAGGAAGTAAAACCTTTTGAAGCCGCCTGTCTCCATCTAGAAAGTGTCTTCTTAATGTTCAAAGTCGTCAAGAAGTGTCGATTCCTCAAATCATATATACGGGAGTAATTCAGGCTTCGTTAGCTACTTATCATAGCGAGAGAGATCCGGAGAGATGGCCTTGGTAGGTCTGCAGTAGGCTCGAGTACCGAGAAGCGGCCAAGCGACCAGTATTAAGGGAGTGGGTGAGGGCGGAGGAACGTCTAGATCAAGCCAAGCCTGAAGATCGAAATTTTGGTGCTCGCACTGTGTACCAACCGTGTTAGCCGGCTTGATTGGAACGCCGAGCCGTGCCGTCTGCAGGTCTGTCACATCATCACGCGCGTCTTCCCCGGTCTGATAGTCTTGGCCTTGTACAAAGGTACAATAGCTTCACAGCTGACCAGGCTGTGACTGGTAGCAAGCAGTACTGGCATAAGGTCGCCATGGATGTAGATACGTATCATTTGCTGGACTAGTCCTTTTATTAGGTCAGTTCTGCGACATGAGGCAATTGCTTCCCATGCTTAATATCCTCCCTCCGCTCACATCAACTCATCACCAGCTAGCGAGCGCCCGAAATGGACTCGGATGATATTTCTAGTTTGGCCCTTAGGGCTCAGTCGCTATTTGAACAGAGACATTTCAAGGATGGGCGCCCCCTTTTATTTAAGGCGATAAAAATTCTGGACGAATCCCATGAGGTTGACGAAACGTGGTTTCAGTTTCGCGACTCGGTTGGAGACATATTCTACCGCGCGAAGTCGTTCGGAGACTCCTCAGGAGTAGATCGAATGACGTTGGGAATCTGGTCAGACAATGATTTTCCCGAGTCGAAACAAACATTGGACCTTCGACTTCGCCTCGCGGAAGCTCTCTGCGAGCTCGGTTCGCCGTATGTTGACGAGGCAATCTCCTCACTCACGAAGAGCATCGCCTTTATCGAGGAGCAAGGGTGGATTGAGGATTACAGGGCAATGTACGAGGCTCTTTCTCGGGCGTACCACATTTTGGGAAGGGAGGATGAGGCCCTCAGGGCCGCGTCTCGATGGGGACAAGCGTGCGAGCTCCAGCAACTCCTCTCTGAGGTTCGAGGAGCTCCGAAGTGGAATGCGAGCAACGAGAACCTGATTTTAGCACTTATGAAAAAGTGCGACAACATGCTCGTCATCCTTAGCAACTTGCAATTAGCCAACGACATATTCTTCAAATCCGGGAATCGCGATATTCGTGCCTATCTTGGGAACCAGCGCAGCCGGGTGCGTGCTGACGCGCTGAAGAGGCGGCATACGGTACAAATTCAAGAGGTGGTAGACACCACCCTCGACGAGCCGAATCGCACGGCTCACAAGCACGAAACCCAGCAAGGCCAAAGGTCCCAGACTTTCGCGGTTGAGCCGAACGTGACATTCGCGCGGGCAGACTCCAGTCCGGCAGCAACCAGCCATAGGTACACCAGTCAAAGATCTGGGAGCTACCCTAAAATGCCAAATTTAGACGAGGAACAGCCAACAGCAACGTCGAAAACAAGAACCCCCTCTACTGGTCAACAATCGTCTGTCCTAGAGGGAGAATCTGTTAGTGCCGTTGGCTGGACAGAGCAGGGCTCCTCGCGTCCTTCAACTCCCGACTCGTGTGCGCCTTCGGTTGAGCCCCATGGGACACCCCGACCTAGCCAGAGGACCGGCATTCTCTTGACAGCTACCGAAAAAACGTAAGTCTCTTTATGCACTATAGTCGCGTGGTTCTAGTTCCTCACACCAGTATCACATGCAGGGCTGCGGATAGCGCCGACTTTTGGTTTGAAAATCTCCAAACCAAGGCCCATGCCTTTGTCTATGGGCAGAAGCAGTTCTACAAGAATTATCCCATAGACGGCAACCCCTATCCGCCGGTGAAAATTGCTGTTATTGACTCAGGTCTTTCCATGAACCCGGCAACGCGACCTCCAAGTCTTGTCAAGAAGCACCTCCGGCAGATAAAACACAATGAGTACATAAGTTTCGTTCCTGCTGGGATTTCAACGAAAGGATCTCCTGCTTCGTACCCTCACAGCTCAGACAAAGGGGTCGATTTACTCGGCCATGGCACCTACGTCACAATACTGACCCTCGAAGTGTGTCCAAATGCTCACGTCTACGTGGCGAGGGTAGTGGGGGACTCCAAGGATAAAATAGATCCATCGGCTGTTGCGAAGGCTATACACCACGCCGTCCAGGAATGGAAAGTGGACATCATTTCAATTTCTTTGGGCTGGGACGTTGAGCACGAAGACATCGTTACACAACTGAACCATGCAGTGTCGAACAACGTCATCGTCTTTGCCGCAACTTCAAATTATGGCGCGAGCAGCCAGACCGGCGTCATGTTCCCGGCCTCCAAGCCGCAGACACTCAGTGTCGACTCGGCCGATGGTAAAGGCGACCCCGCATCTGGGAACCCGCCGCGAAAGAAGGAAGTCAGCGTGCGGCTGATGGCACCCGGCCAACAAGTCCTCTCGGCTTGGCCTCTAACGATGGCCGGAAATGGGGCGCGCCGCATGTGTGGCGCGTCGGTAGCTACTCCCATCGCAGCTGGCATTGCCGGCCTTATCCTCGAATTCGCGCGCCAGCCCCCGTTAGGATGCCAGCCTCATATTGCGGAGAAGATTAAGGAGCCATCTGTGATGAGAAGCATCCTATTGAGTCTCTTCGCCGAGGATGTTGACTTCTACTCATTTCTCCGCCCGTGGAAGGTCTTCTATAGCCGGGATGATCCCTATGGAGGCGATGCGTTTGACACTCGCTCTCCCCGCTATGATGCGGGACAGTCCATCATTCACCATCTGAGTAGTACGCATCAGGGAATAAAAGCGCTCTCTGTGGAGGAATTGTTAGAGTATAGTAAAAAGCACACCAAATATCCGGCTGGCCTTTGAAGGTTGAAGCTTAGGATACCTGCCGCTCATCATGGACGGCGCTACTACGCGACACTCAGTCGTCCAGACTAGAGGACAGGCCATAGCTTCATCAAATTGTAGACCACTATTAATAGAGGCCAATAGAGTTTGTCTTGTAGAGAGCTGCTTGAGTTCCAGGGAGTTGGAACGTCAGAACTGAAACTTCGAGGAGCCGCCGGCGACATTTTTCGGAGGCAATCGAGCCTACCCGCTAGCGCCGTTGCGGCGCTTGTCCGCCTGCCTCAGGATAAGGAATAGGAAACTTGGATAGGTAGCCGCCGACGTGCTCGGAAAGCAGTCGAGTCGAATTATCGAGTCTCTCGGGTTTCCCAACAGGTTAGAAAATACTGTGAGGCACCGTAAGAGGTATGAAGCTGTAGACATGTATTGCGGCGATGAATCCGGTAGAAAATCAGTGGCAATAGTTCATGAAAGCAGATCCCGCAGCCAATAGACCTATTCGTCAGAGTCACCATTTGGCGTCTCAAGGTTTAGAAAAGAAATGGGTTTCCGCCTTTTTGAACGGGGTTCTCGGGGGCAATCTTGCAATACTAACGACTGTACTCGGAATCCTCTTTCTTGTAGGTCCATGTCCATTCTAGACGGCCGATGAATCTATGGACAAACACGATACTACTTGGCTAGCACCTGGATGCAAAGAATCAAGAACCAGTACCTACTTGAGGGATGGCTCGTCAAGCCCAAACAGACCCGTCAAGCAGGTTGCAGGAACTGGTTCGCGGCGGAACTAGCACTCCATTCTGTTGGAGACATGGCCGTCCAGACATGACATTCACTACTCCCTCATGATTCACCAGACAGCCTTGCTCCTGTTAGTAGTTACACACGCAAGCGTCGTAGCCTGATAGGCAGGGCGACACGCATGACAAACCTTAGCTAAATGAACCTGCAAATAGGTGGCGCGAGCCACCCTAAGGGTGTATATAATACACTGAAATCGCAGTGCAGACCAAGACATTCATTTAGAAGAATGACCCTTCGTAAATCCTTAACAATTCCTTTGACACTTAGGGCTGGCTCCAGCTATCAGAATCCCGGCCGAGGCCCAGGATACCGTCTCCGCAACGGCGGCTCCTGGACTGCGTTTTAGCTTACCCTTCACAGGACCCAAAAAAAGGGGGGGGGAGGAGCGCTACGAAAAGGGACCCACAAAAGAGCAAACAGGACCAAGAGTCTTCTGCTACCATAGTCGTACATGACATGTGAGGGCTCAACAGCCGTTGAATGCAAAATGAGCTGGTGTGACCTGCCCCACTTGAACCGGTACGGTGAATAAACTGGGGGGCAGCAGTGACTGTTTGTCATGTACGGTGCGGGTTGAGCTGCATACAAGATGCAGCGAAATCCTTCCAATAATAAAATAAACTATCGACCTTCGTAACTAGCCTGGAACAACCCGTAACTCCCTACGACAGTCAGCCGCAGACAGCTGTTCGAACACGGACACAGCTATTGGAGCGCTAACTAGCCACACCTCTACCAATATATTTGTCTCAACTTCCTTCATAATCCCATTAACACCTATAACTGAGGGAAATAACCCTGGATTTTAACAGCTCTAGCAGGTGGACGTGTAGTGCAACATTAAACACGACCTGCCCCACCTACAAATTGTATCTTTGTAGAATAACTAGGTAGATAAAATCCCCGCTCGGTCAAAGTCTTGACATTCGGTACAGTACTAGGCCAAGCCACCCTCCGGCATTTCAAGGAAGCTCGCCAGTGAGCATATAGTAGGTAACCTCGTCCTTCGTCATCCGCCTCTCTGGATAGCGGGGACCACCAGCAGTACACTGGACGCAGACCCCCGTGGCCACCATTATTATGCCGCCAGCATTGCAGACGAAAAGCCGCCCTAGGCAGAGCTTTTCAAACCCTATCTGGCAGTCAATATCTTTGTTGGTGGGCGGGCATTCTTTGGCGGGAGGGGAATATTGCCGTACTTCGAGTTGCAGGCCGTCGAGACTCGGAGGAAGTGCCAGTGCGTTGGTGGCGAACTGATTGAGAGAAGCGCCGAGTAGGATTGAGAAGGCAATACTGCGCATCATCGTGGCGACATAGGTAGGTGTCTGGGACGCAGATGGCATGCAGAGAATAAGGTCGGTAGGGTACCCCTGAGTTGTTTATTGCTGGGGGTCCGTTTTTTATCACCCGCGCCGCCGGCTGATTTCAACTGCCGTTTCTCGGATCCGGATCTGAGAAATAATGTAAACGAGCTTTAACTCAACCACATTACTACTCGGTATTAAACAGTATTCTTCTGCTGAGAAATCGCCAGATGGCAGGAGGGTTTGGGTTTTCCGAAACGGGAACAGGTAAAAAAGGTGCAACGTTTAAAGCTAACAGTCCCACTCCACGGCTGCCGGAAAAGCAAGCATCCCATTTTCTGGATCAGGGCTCACAAGCTTCCATTTTCGGTACCCTTTGCACAAACGACAAGCCGCGACCGGCCCGTCTTCCAGGAGGTATTCTCTCAGAAACCAACCTTGTTACTCCGGGATCTTACAACACAGGACATCGAGATATATGTTCAGACCGAGTTTGAACAGGATCCTGGGTTT
>Ga0247774_1001826_pt1 | contig 10648 bp, 8 predicted proteins | sample UWRJL001104B6_FD_179933 | JGI IMG/M metagenome (GOLD analysis project Ga0247774, IMG submission 179933) | Plant litter microbial communities from Arlington Agricultural Research Station in Wisconsin, United States - UWRJ-L001-104B-6 | ecosystem: Environmental > Terrestrial > Plant litter >... | reverse complement strand
GTATCCAGCACCAATCTGTCCTGCGCCTGCTGCAGCTGATGCAGACAGAACATCACCAGGATCGAGAGCGACAACGCCGTCAGGGTCGCGTTGAAGGTGATGCCCAGGCCCAGCGTGACACCCGAGATATCGCCGTGAAGCGCAGCCTGCGCTTCCTGCAGAGCGTGGCCGATGCCGCGTACGGTGCCGACGAATCCGATTGCGGGAATGGCCCAGGCCGTAAAGCGCACCATCGACAGGTGGGCATCGAGCCGCGAGGCTTCGAACTCGCATTCGTCGATCACGGCTTCTGCCGCGTCCTGCACGCTGCGGGTGGAACCGAAACGATTCAGGCCGACCATCAGGGCGCGCGGCAGAAACATGTCCTGCTCTTCGAAAGGCAGGCGTTCGAGCGGCCGCGCGTAGGCACGCGCGTCTTCCGGCAGCACCACGTGGTTCTCGTCGACTTCGACGTAAACCTTGTCCAGCAGCTTGCGGTTGCGCGCGACGGAGCGCGCCTGGTCGACGATGAGCGTGATCGACCAAAGCGCCAGGATGAACGCGATTTCCTGCTCGTAGTCGCGGATGATGACCCACACCGAGCGCAGGTTACTGCGATCGGACAGTCCGTCTTCCTTCACGACCGAAGCCTGAGCGATGAGAACCTCCGCCCGCGGCCGGATCGTGGTCGCATAAATCATCTGGATGATGATGGCTATGATCACCAGCGAGCCGATGCTGAACAGCATCTCCCTGGAGGAATTCGGACGCTTTGGGTAAGGTGCGCGGGCGCTGGCACCGGCCCCCCTGGATCCATCCGCCACGGCGCTCTGGGAGTTCATTTCAGTTCGCATGCTCGCAATGGTGCCACACCTCAGGTCTCGACCGCGGCTTAGACGGTCGGTTCCCCGCCTGGCCACGCTCGTGGCTGTTTTTCTTGGCTTTGGTCTCACCTTGGCGACACCCGCCAGCGCGGCGTGGCTCGACCGGCACGAAGCCATCATGGGGACCAACATCGACGTCGAGATCTGGCACGACGACCCCGCAAAAGGCAACGCCGCGCTCGACGCCGTGATGGACGAAATGCGTCGCATCGACGTGTTGATGAGCCACTACAAGCCGGAAAGCCAGCTCTCGAAGATCAATCAGCGGGGCGCGAAAGAAGCGGTCGTCGTCGACAAGGAGCTGTTCGACCTCATCAAGCTGTCGCTGCATTTCTCCGAAATCACCGAGGGTGCGTTCGACATCACCTACGCGAGCGTCGGCTATCTCTACGACTACCGTAAGCACATCAAGCCCACCGAAGGTCAGATCGAGCACGCGCTGCCGGGCGTGAACTGGCGGCATCTCATCCTCGATGAGAAGACCCACAGCGTGAAATTCGCGCAGGACGGCATGCGCATCGACCTCGGCGGTATTGCGAAGGGTTACGCAGTCGATCGCGGCATCGGCCTCTTGCAGGCACGCGGCGTTCAGCATGCCGTGGTCACTGCCGGTGGCGATACGCGCATCATCGGCGACCGCATGGGAAGGCCGTGGATCGTGGGAATTCGCCACCCCGACGATAAATCGAAAGTGGTCCTGCGGCTGCCGCTCATCGATACCGCGATGTCGACATCGGGCGATTACGAGCGCTATTTCGACGAGAACGGCACGCGGTATCACCACATCATCGACCCGAAGACCGGGCACTCCGCCAGCAAGGTGCGAAGCGCGACGATTCTCGGACCGACGGCGGTGCAGACGGATGGCCTGTCGAAAACCGCGTTCGTGCTCGGGGCCGACGAGGCGAAGAAAATCATCGAGCGCCTGCCGGACTTCGACGGGATTTTCGTGCGCCCGGACGGCACAGTGGTCTACACCAAGGGCCTCGAAGCCCCGGAGGCCGCGGTGCCAGCCGCGGCGCCCGCGCCGAAATAACTATTGCGGCGCTGACGAATCGGCGCTCAGCAGCGCGTCGACTTCGGCCTCTGCCGCCATCCAGTCTTCATGCTCCCCGCCCGGCGCGAAGCCGCGGCGTTCGGCGCGCAGATAAGCCGCTTGCGCAATCATTCCTCGGCGCTGGTCAGGCGATACCGCTTGTCGCACAGGCTCTGCCGCCTTTGGCTTCGGAGCTGCCTTTTTCTTTGGAGCGGCCTTCACCGGCGCAGGCGTCATCGCTGCAGCCTCTGTAGGTGTGCTCGCCGTGGCACCAGGCACTGACGAGCCCCCCGGGGGCGTAATCCCCGCTGGCGCGACTGCCGCGGTTGTAGCGGCCGACATAGCACCTGCAACTGGAGTGGCCGGGTCTGGCGGAGCCATGACGGCCGGTGACGTCGCTGGCGCCGGCACGGCGGGTTTCGCTGCTGCCTTAGCGCGTTTCTTCGGAACGGGTGCAGCGACGGCTTTCGGCGGCTGCGCAGCAGCAGGGGCCTTCGGAGCGGACGCGGGTTTTGACTCGGGCGTACGGCGGCTGGCCATGCGGCATCTCCTCGAGTGAATGGGATGAGCCTGCGGGGCTGTCAGCTCCCGTGCAAGCGGTGGGGTCGGCGTTGCGTGGTGCATCTCCCATGCCGATTCCCAGAAAGTCGGCACCGGGCGACTCGTGCGTCCGGCGTCCGCGTACGGAGTGTCCGCCGCGGTGTCCGGTGTCCGCGGCGGACGGTTTCAAGCGGACCGCGAACGCTGCGGCGAGCTGCGAAAAGACGTTCTGAATCCGCTAGTTAAGGCCGCCGCAGCACGCTGGCACAGTCTCTGCAATTGCCTTCGTACAGGTCACCCAGCAGGCCCCAAATGAAAATCGCAGAGCTCCGGAAGTTTCCTTCAGCGATCGACTCGGTCGAGCCGATGCGCACTACCTCGGGGCAGGACCAACAGATCGAGGCCGAGCCGGTGCGCTGGTATCGCAACCGTAAAATCCAGATCGCCGGCGGCGCGGGCGTGCTGCTCATTGCCGTGCTCGCCTGGCTGCTGACCCAGTGGGGTGACATGAAGGCGATGCTCTCGCAGGAGCGCCTGCGCGTTGCCACCGTCGCAAAGGGTCACTTCATTCGCGACGTCGCCGCGCAGGGCACGGTGATCGCCGCGGTCAATCCCACGCTCTTCGCGACAGCGCCTGGCACGATCAGCTACATCGTGCACGCCGGCGACACCGTCACGAAAGGCCAGTCTCTCGCGACGCTCGACAGCCCTGCCCTCCGCAACGAATACGAACGGGAGCGCGCCACGCTGGACAGCCTGAACGCGGCGCTCGAACGCCAGGAAATCGAGATTCGCCGGCAGATCCTGCAAGGTCGCCAGCAGGCCGATCTTGCCAAGGTCGCGATCACCGCCGCGAATCGCGAAAAAGATCGAGCGCAGGCCGCATGGGACGAGCGCGTGATCAGCGAGCGCGACTATCGCCGCGCCGTCGACGACCTCGACACCGCCAAACTGAACTTCGATCATGCCAGTGCCACTGCCGATCTCGAACGCGACAGCCTCGCGCTGGAGCTGCGGACGAAGCGTCTCGAGCGCGATCGCCAGCGGCTCGCCGTCGAAAACCTGCAGCGCCGCGTCGATGAGCTGACCGTGCGCTCACCCGTCGACGGCATGGTCGCGAACCTCGCGCAGCCCGAAAAAGCGCGGGTTGCCGAGAGCGCACCGCTCGTCACCGTGGTCGATCTCACCGCGTTCGAAATCGAATTCCAGGTTGCGGAAACCTACGCTGGCGACATCAAGTCCGGCATGACCGCGGACATCACGCTCGATGGTCGCCGGCACGCCGGCACCGTCACCGCGATCTCGCCGGAAGTGCGCCAGAGCCAGGTGACCGGTCGCGTGAAGTTCACCGACTCGCAGCCGCCCGGACTGCGCCAGAACCAGCGCGCTTCGGTGCGCATCGTGCTCGACGAGCGCAACGACGTGCTGAAGTTCGAGCGCGGTTCGTTCGTCGACGACGCCACGCGCAGTGTGTTCGTGCTGCGCGGAAACCGCGCCATGCGCGTGCCGGTGGAGCTGGGTGCCTCGTCCGTCGCCGAAGTCGAAGTGTTGCGCGGGCTCGCCGCTGGCGATCGCGTCGTGATCTCCGACATGCGCGACTACGACGGCTCCGACGAAGTCGCCATCACGAACTGACCTCGCTATCCCGCCATTTCCAAGGACATCGCCATGCTCGAGATGCACAACATCAGCAAGATTTTCCGCGCCGACCTGATCGAGACGCACGCGCTGCGCGACTTCTCGCTGACCGTGAACGCAGGTGAGTTCGTCGCGGTCACCGGTCCGTCGGGCTCGGGCAAGACCACGTTCCTGAACGTGGCCGGGCTGCTCGAAGGCTTCGATACCGGTAAATATCAGCTCGACGGCAGCGACGTCAGCCGGCTCTCCGACGACGAGCGCTCGCGCCTGCGCAACGAGAAGATCGGCTTCATCTTCCAGGGCTTCAACCTGATCCCCGACCTCAACATCTACGACAACGTCGACGTGCCGCTGCGCTATCGACGCATGAAGGCGCACGAGCGCGACGAGCGCATCAAGAGCGCGCTCGATCTCGTGGGCCTCGGCTCGCGCACGAAACACATGCCGTCGCAGCTTTCGGGCGGACAGCAGCAGCGCGCGGCGATCGCACGTGCGCTCGCCGGCGACCCGAAATTCCTGCTCGCCGACGAACCCACCGGCAACCTCGACTCGCTCATGGCGCGACAGGTGCTCGACCTGCTCGAGCAGATCAACGAGATGGGCACGACGATCATCATGGTGACGCACGACATCGAGCTCGCGCGACGCGCCCAGCGCAACGTGCACGTGGTCGACGGCCAGATCTCGGACTTCAAGAGCTACGAAACGCGCGCCACCGAAGGCTTCGCTGCCGCGGCAGCGCCCTGATCCTGGCCGGGAGAACTCACATGATCGGCTACTACTTCCGCCTGGCATTGGCGAGCTTCCGCCGCACGCCCGGCCTCACCGCCCTGATGGTGCTCGCCGTGGCAATCGGCATCGGCGTGTGCGTGATGACGCTGACGATCTATCACGCGATGTCCGGAAATCCGATCTGGTGGAAGAGCGACCAGCTCTACGCGGTGACGCTCGACAACTGGGATCCCAACGAGCCTTCCGACAAGGAACGCCCTTCGCTGCCGCCGGACCAGCTCACCTACCGTGACGCCGAGATGATCTGGAGCTCCGACATTCCGAAGCACTCGGTCATCATGTTCCGCAGCGGTGGCATCCTTTCGGGCCAGAACGAGCAGGCCGGATTCGATCCGGTGCAGGTGCTCACCCGCGTGACGACCACCGACTTCTTCAGCATGTTCGAAGTGCCGTTCGCGTTCGGCAACGCCTGGGCCGCGAGCGCCGACCGCGGGCCCGAGCCGATCATGGTGCTGTCCCACGAGACCAATGCGAAGTTGTTCGGCGGCCAGAACAGCGTGGGCCGCACGATTCGCTGGAACGACCGCGAATTCCGCATCGTCGGTGTGCTGGCGCCGTGGCAGCCGCAGCCGAAGTTCTATGACCTCAACAACGGCTCGTTCGACGAGCCCGAAGAAGTCTACATTCCCTGGAAATGGGGCGAGACGCTGAGGGTCGACACGTATGGCAACAGCAGCTGCTGGAAGCCCGATCCGATCAACTCCTTCGAGGAGTTCATGCGATCGGAGTGCGTGTGGATCCAGGCGTGGGTCGAGTTGCCAGACAGCTCGGCACGGGAACGCATGCAGTCGATGCTCGACGCGTACACCGATAACGAGCGCAAGGCGGGCCGTTTCCCACGTCCGCGCAACAACCGGCTCACCGATGTGGGCCAGTGGCTGAAGGATCAGCGCGTCGTCCAGAGCGACAACCGCGTGCTCGTCGGCCTTGCCTTCGCGTTCCTCGCCGTCTGTCTCATCAACACGATTGGCCTGCTGCTCGCGAAGTTCCTGAACGGTGCCGCGCTGTCCGGTGTGCGCCGTGCACTCGGCGCGAGTCGCCGTGACATCTTCACGCAGCACATGGTGGAAGTGAGTGCGATTGCCGTGGGCGGAGCCGTGTTGGGGCTGGCGTTCGGTGCCTTGGGGCTCGCGGGAATTCGCGCGCTGTATTCCATCACCGCTGTCGGCGCAGCAAGTGCCAACGCGGGCTATCGCGGCCTGGCCCACATGGACCTCTCGAGCTACGTCACGGCGGTGGTGCTGGCTATCGTGGCGACGCTGATCGCCGGCCTGTATCCCGCGTGGCGCATCGGCCGGCTGGCCCCCGCTGTTTACCTGAAGAACCAGTAGCGCGCTTCCGGAGCCATCATGAACATTCCCTTTCGTCCCATCGTCACCGCCCTGCTCCGCAATCGTACCGGCGCGCTGCTCGTGGCCGTGCAGATCGCCATCGCGCTCGCGGTGCTCGTGAACGCGGTGTACATCGTGAAACAGCGTGTGGATCACGTCGGCCGGCCAACAGGCATGGACATTGCCAACATGTTCGTCGTCTCCGCCGCCGGATTCGCGAAGAACTTCGACTACCCAACGATGCTCAGCGAAGACATCGCATACCTGCGCAACCTGCCGGGCGTGATCTCGGCATCGCCGATCAATTCGGTGCCGCTCAGTAACGGCGGAAGCTCCGCATTCACCACCCTGAAGGCGCTCGACCCGACCAATCGCCTGCGCGTGAACTACTTCGAGTCGGATGCGCAGGCACTCGACACGCTCGGCGTGAAGCTGGTTCGCGGTCGGAACTTCCGCGAGGACGAAGTGCTGCCACCGCCGAAGGTGCTGTTCGAGTCGTACAACGGCCCGATCATCATCTCGAAGGAATACGCCGAACGCCTTTTTCCCGGCGGTGACGCGCTCGGTAAGACGGTGTACGAGCCGTATGGCGCGCCGGTCACGATCATCGGCATTTTCGATCACATGATCGGCTCGTGGGTCACCGACGACCAGCCAACCGACATCATGTTCCTGGCGCGCCGTCCAGCCGGACCCACAGCGCGCTATCTCGTGCGCACACAGCCGGGCCAGCGTGATGTGGTGATGAGCAAGGTGGAAGCCGAGCTCGGCGCCCGGAATCGCTCGCGAGCGATCAACTACGTGCGGACGATGGAGTACTACAAGGCCCGCAGCTACCTCTCCGACCGGAACATGGCGATCTATCTCACCACGGTTACCACGCTGCTGCTCGCGATCACTTCGCTCGGCATCTTCGGGCTCGCGACATTCAACGTGAGCACACGAACGAAGCAGGTTGGCACGCGACGGGCAGTCGGTGCGCGGCGGCTGGACATCATCACGTACTTCCTCGTCGAGAACTGGCTGGTCACGACTGTCGGCGTATTCGTCGGTTGCATCATGGCGCTCGGCGTAGGTCAGTGGCTGTCGCTGGAATATCAGCTGCCACGCGTGGATCTCTACTATCTCGTCGGCGGCACGCTGGCGCTCTGGTTCATCGGGCTGGGCGCTGCGTGGCAGCCTGCGCGGCGCGCATCGAGAATTTCGCCAGCGCTGGCGACGCGCACGGTGTAAGGCGCAGACAACGCATGTTCACTCCGGCAAACTCCTTTCACTCCATCGCAACCCGCTGGGCATCCGAGGCATCGAAGCGCATGACACTTCCCGTCAGCAACGACCTGCGAGCCAGCTTGGCGCACAACACAGTCCTCGTGATCGATGACAACGAAGCCGTGGGCACGGCCTTCGACGTGTTGCTGTCGATGCATGGCGTGCGGGTGCTCACGGCGACGGCACCGGAGGCCGGGCTCGCGATCCTGCGGCGTGAGTCCGTGGATCTCGTGATCCAGGACATGAACTTCCGTCGCGAGGCGACGCGCGGCGAAGAAGGCATGGCGTTGTTCCGCGAGATCCGCTCGATATATCCGGATGTGCCCATCATCCTGGTCACCGCGTGGACCCATCTCGAGATGGCGGTGGAGCTGGTGAAGTCCGGCGCGTCCGATTACCTCGCCAAGCCGTGGGACGATGCGCGGCTGCTCACCACCGTGCGCAATCTGCTGGACCTGCGTCGTGCGCAGAGCGAAGCGCGAGCCATTCATCGTCAGCGAAGCGAAGCCCGTGCGGAGCTGGCCGAGCGCTATCACCTGTGTGGCATCGTTTATCAGAGCGATGCCATGCATACGCTCGTCTCTACGGCCACCCATGTGGCGCATGCAGACGTGCCGATCCTGATCACCGGCCCCAACGGGGCCGGCAAGGAAGTGCTGTCGAACATCGTGCAGGCGAACTCCTCGGTGCGCGACAAGCCCTATCTGAAGGTCAATCTGGGTGCCCTGCCGAACGACCTGATCGAAGCCGAGCTGTTCGGCACCGAGGCGGGCGCGTTCACCGGCGCGAAGGCGCGCATCGGGCGGTTCGAAGCGGCGGACGGTGGCACGCTGTTCCTCGACGAGCTGGGCAACATTTCCGGGCCTGGGCAGGCCAAACTGCTTCGCGTGCTCCAGACAGGCGAATTCGAGCGACTGGGGTCGAGTGTCACCCGCAAGACGCGCGTGCGCGTCATCGCCGCCACGAATGCCAACCTGCGGCAGGCGATTCGTGAAGGGCGATTCCGGGAAGACCTGTTCTATCGGCTGAACGTCATAGAGCTCGAAGTGCCGGCGCTGTCGGAGCGACGCGAAGACATCCTGCCCCTGGCCCGTTTTTTTCTCGACAAGGGATTCACGCTCACGCCGGATGCGGAGCGCGCCCTCACCCGCCACGACTGGCCCGGCAACGTGCGCGAGCTGCAGAACGCCATCAAGCGTGCCTGCCTGCTTTCCACTACGCCGGCGATCGGTGCGGCAACGCTCAACCTGCCCGCGCCAACCGTGCCGGTGGCGGAAGAGCCGGAGCTGGATCGCAACTCGATCGAAGAGGCGCTGGGCCGTGCGCGCGGCGTGGTCGCGCACGCGGCGCGTGACCTGGGGCTTTCCCGTCAGGCACTCTATCGCCGCATGGAAAAACTAGGCATCAAGACCGCGCCGGCGAACAGTTGATGGTTGGGAAGCTGTCCCTAGCGGGACGCGCCGCGCTCGCCATCACGATCTCAACGCTGGTAACGGCCGGCGTGGTTGCGTTGTGGGCGCATTGGCTGCCGATGGGGCTTGCCGCTCCAGTCGCGATCGTAATGTGTTTGCCGATCTCGTTATGGCTCGCGCGGCGTGCCACGCAGCCGTGGACGAGCGTCGTCATGGCGCTCAAAGATGGCGTGGCGAGCCTCAAGGATCACGACTTCAGCGTTTCCATCGCGCGCAGCTCCAACGACGAGCTCGGCGAGCTGGTAACGGCGTACAACTCGCTCGGCTCGGTCCTGCGACGAGAGCGGCTCGATCTGCACCAGCGCGAGCTGATGCTCGATACCGTCATCCAGACTTCGCCGCTCGCCCTCGTGTTGACGAATGCTGGCGGGCGCATCGTGTTCAGCAACATCGCGGCCCGCCAGCTTCTGAATACCGGCCGCAAGCTCGAAGGACTCGACTTACGCGGGGTTCTCGCGCAAGCGCCTGCGCCTCTTCGCGAGGCGATCGCCGGCGGTACGGACACGTTGTTCACAGTGCAGGAAGGTGCTGAGGCCAACATCTTCCACGTGTCGCAGCGACACTTCGTGCTGAATGCGCAGGACCATCGCCTCGTGCTGCTCAAGCAGCTCACCCGTGAGATGGCCGCGCAGGAAGTGGCTGTGTGGAAGAAAGTGATCCGTGTGATCGCGCACGAGCTCAACAACTCGCTCGCGCCGATCTCGTCGCTGGCGAACTCCGGCCTGATGTTGTCGCGGAAGTCCGCTGAAGTTGCGCCCGAGAGCGACGACGAACGGCACGCCGACGCTGCGCGACTCGAACGCGTCTTCACCACCATTTCGAGCCGGGCGGCGCATCTCGCGACATTCATCGACGGCTACGCACGGTTCGCGAAGCTGCCGAAGCCGCGAATGGGCTCGCTCGATTGGAAACTGTTCATCGGGCGCCTCGAAGGCGCAACGCCTTTCAGGCTCACCGCGCCGCTGCCGGAAGGTTCCGTCACGTTCGACGCCACGCAGTTCGAGCAGGTGATGATCAACCTGCTGAAGAACGCCGCGGAATCGGGTTCGCCGCCTGACGCCATCGAAGTCACCGTTCGCGGTGCGCCAGATGCGTGGATCATCGAGGTGGCCGATCGCGGCTCAGGCCTGACGGAGGATGCGCTGCGCGACGCGCTCATCCCGTTCTATTCGACAAAGCCGTCCGGCACCGGGCTGGGCCTCACCCTCTGTCGGGAAATCGTAGAGGCGCACAACGGCCGCTTGAGCATCGCGAATCGCCCGGGCGGCGGCGCAGTCATCACCATGTGGTTGCCCCGCGTATAGTCGCGGCATGACAGACCGCACTGACGACGCGATCCTTCGCATTCTGGAGAAGGACGGCCGCCTGTCCTTCAACAGCCTCGCCGAACAGATCGGCCTCTCCAAAACACCGACGTGGGCACGCGTGCAGGCGCTGGAGCGCGATCACGTCATCACCGGCTATCGCGCAGAAATCGACCCTGCAGCCGTCGGCTTGGACCTGCATGCGTTCGTGCAGGTAACGATTACCGCCACCCGCCATGCGGATTTCGAAGCGGCGGTACTTCGCCATCCTTCAGTGATCGAGTGTTTCACCACTGCGGGTCAGGGGGACTACCTCCTGCACGTGTTGGTGACAGGTATCGCCGCACTGGATGAAATGCTGAGAGTGGAGATTGCGCGGATGCCTGGCGTTCAGCGGCAGACG
>Ga0247774_1001825_pt1 | contig 10651 bp, 11 predicted proteins | sample UWRJL001104B6_FD_179933 | JGI IMG/M metagenome (GOLD analysis project Ga0247774, IMG submission 179933) | Plant litter microbial communities from Arlington Agricultural Research Station in Wisconsin, United States - UWRJ-L001-104B-6 | ecosystem: Environmental > Terrestrial > Plant litter >... | reverse complement strand
TGTCCCGGTGGGTTCGCTCGTGGCGGGCGGCAAGGTGGAGCTGGGTTTCCAGCAGCTGAGCGAGCTCATGAGCCTGCAGGGTATCGACGTCGTCGGTCCGCTGCCGCCGGAGATCCAGACGATCACGGTTTTCTCTGGCGGTGTCGTCACGAGCAGCACCCAGCCGGACGCTGCTCGCGCCTTGCTCACGTTCATGGCAGCGCCGTGCGCGGTGGCCGTGAAGCAGCTGCACGGAATGGAGTCCGCCTGATCGGTATCGCCTGGCGATACCGGCAGTCCAACGCGATGCTTCCCGGGCACGATTTGTTGCGAGCCCGCTTCATGTCGCGCCACATTCCTTTCGCGAGCCTCGTCGGCCGCGAAGGGAGTTTCCATGCGAACGCTGGCCGTCGTGTTGCTGTCGATCGTAGCGATGACGCTGAGTGGCTGCGAAATGTTTCGCTCGGCGTTCTGCGGCCACTGCCGCTCCGAAGCGCGTAACTCTTCGAGCCTCGTCGGCTTCCTGTATCCGGGCGGCGCACGTCCGCCTGTCGAGAATTCCATTCCAGCACTGAAATTGCCGGTTCGCGTCGGGCTCGCGTTCCTGCCTTCACGCGTCGGTAGCGCACCGGCCGGTCTCGAAGCGGGACGCCGCGACGCTTTGCTCGAGCGGATCCGTCAGCGCTTCGCGAGCCGCAAATTCGTGAGCCAGATCCAGATCATTCCGGATTACTACCTCACGGACGCGCGCGGTTATGAGGGGCTGCAGGGCATTCAGCGGCTCTACAACATCGATGTGCTCGCGCTGGTGTCGTACGACCAGGTGAGTTATCGCGACGACAACTCGTGGTCGCTGGGCTATCTCACCATCGTCGGCGCATACGTGCTGAAGGGCACGCGGCACGATGTGACGACGCTCATGGACCTTGCGGTCGTCGACCCGGCATCGCGCTCGATCCTGTTACGCGCCGGTGGAACGGATGAGCGGCACGGTACCACCACGCTCGTGAGCGAAAGCCGCGAGACCCGGGAATCCCGTACGGCCGGCTTCGAGCAGGCAACGGATCAGCTCATCGAGCATTTCGACGGCGCACTCACGCAGTTCGAAGCGGATGTGCGCGAGGGCAAGGCGAACGTGAAAGTCACCGATCAGCACGGCCGCGCGGTGAGCGGCGGGGGTGGCGGTTCGTTCGATGTGTTGTGGCTCGCGGTGCTTGCCTTCGTGCTGGCGTGCAGAGGACACTTCAGGTCACGAAAAAACCGGCATGTCGACAGTGCCGTTCCTGGAGCAGCCATTGAAACAGCCAGACTCCGCCTCACGCCGTCACCTGTTGAAAAGAATTGCGCTCGCCGCGTCGGTGGGCGCGCTCGCGTCGACCTCCCTTCGTGCTGAAGAAGATCCGCTGATCGCGGAGAACGATCCTGTCGCGAAGGCGGTGAAGTATGTGGAAGACGCGACGAAGGTGAAGGAATCCGAAGGTAATCGCTGCGACACGTGCTCGCTCTACACAGGCAAGGATGGCGCATCCCAGGGCGGCTGCCAGATCTTCAAGGGCAAACAGGTGAAGGCGGCGGGCTGGTGTGCGTCATGGGCGCCGCAGATGTGAGCGTCGGGGACTGAGCGCCTCGAGCTCGTGCCCCTATCGGATCCGGCCGCAGGCCAGTCGGGCTCGTTCGCGGCCGCGGCTTTGGCGGCTGTGAAGGCGACCCGCACAACCAGGAATACCCTCAGCGGGGCTTGCGTACTTATTTTGGGACTGCGCATTGCCGCCCCATTCTGCACGTCGTCGATCGGCGACGCATTCCGGAAAGTCACGCTGTTTTTGGCGTGTACAGGGGGCGGCGTTTTCGGGCGCCATGACGGTGCGGAACTTTCTTGTCCTGTCGCCACGCGTAGACAGGTGTTCGTGGTTGCACCGAAGGCGATGCAACTTAAGCGAGCCACGCGTGCGATGAACGCACTCAGTGCGCCAGGTCACGTATCCGTCGCATGGATTTCATGCATACTCATTTCGAATTCACGCATGTCGTGAAGCTCGTTGCAGTGAATGTGAGAAGCCCGTTCGCGCGGGTTCGAGGAGTGTGCGCTTTCACCGGTAAAAACAGGCTCGCGCGTGCTTGTTTCCCGTTTCGAACAAGTCTTTTTCCGCTGCTGTGAAACGCGTCCCCAAATGCGATTCACTTCACGAATGCTGCAGATGTCATGCTGCAATGGTTCATTCGAGGTGCTCTTCGAGGCATAGTCTCGCCTGTGCGTTCGCGAGTGTGCTGAACGAGGACGAGGAGTAAATGACGATGAACGGGATTCGTTACGTAGCTGTGGCGGTTGCACTTGCTATGGCTGCGCCGCTGGCTGGCGCTGCCGATAAGAGTGCTGCTGCGGTCATCACCGGCGCAATCGCGCCCGGCATCTATGGCCGGGTCGACATGGCCAACAGGGCGAAGCCGCCGCTCGTTTACCAGCAGCCGATGTTCATCGAGCCGCCGGAAAACGCGTCGGGCGTGGTGGAGCCGCTGTACCTGCACGTGCCGCCTGATCACGCCAAGAACTGGAAGAAGTTCTGCGAAAAATACGAGGCCTGTGACAAGCCGGTGTATTTCGTCAAGTCGGCGGAATACGAGCCGGGCTACAAGCCGCCTGAGCCGGAAAAGTCGGAGAAGACTGGCAAGCGCAAGTTCCGCAGCGGCTGGTAAAGCCTGCTGCAGACGGGTGGCCACGGAAGGCTGCCTTCGGTTGTCTGGCGAAATGGCCTGGGGCGATTTCGCGGACAGCCGCTCGTACCGGCCGTTGAAGCATCAGTTCTCCGGCGGCCGTCCGAGTATTCCCCGCATGTAGCCGGCGGCGACCGCCGCCGTGCGCGATTGCACGCCCAGCTTTCCGAGCAGCGCCGACACGTGATGGCCGATGGTTTTCGGCGAGCGATGCAGTCTCTGCGCGAGCTGCACGTTCGTGTAGCCGTGTGTCAGGAGCTGCAGCACTTCCACTTCACGCGTCGTGAGTCCGGAAGGATTCGCGCGCGTCGTCCTGTTCGGCCCGCGCGGCACGGTGCGCACGCCTTGCTGTCGCAGCTTCCGTCGCACGAGTGTTGTCAGTGGGCCGCGGCCCACCTGTTCCAGAATCAGTAACGCCCGTCGCAGCGCCGGTTCGTCGCCATCGATCAACGCGAGCGCCTGCTCATAAGGCATGTCGAGTTGCTCCCACGCTGCGGCGGCTTCGGCCCACTCTCCGGCCAGCATCAGCTTCCACGGCTCCGCGATGTCGTCTGGCGCCGGGGCCGTCTTCACGACGGCGTGACCAGCCCGGCCGCGCCAGTACGACAGCTCGCCACGTATCCAAGGCGACGCGACATTGCAGCCGCAAGCATTGCGACATTTGCAGTCCAGGCCGGCACTGGCTTCACGGAACACGCCTTCGAGATCGCCCTGATACCACGCGTGCTCGGCGCGGGCCGCGGCTACCCGGCCGAGGTGATTGGAGTCGGCCACCGACCGAGCGAGGTCCAGCGCGGCGTCGAGCAGCTCGTCGGCGATAGAGTCGCCGCGTCGTACGTGCATCAGGGCGCGCGTCGCGAGCGACCAGAGGGTCGACCTGGCCTGTGGCGAGTGGCGGACGGGTGAGAGGAGTTGTGGGATGGCAGACACGGCGGCGGTATTCCTGGGGTGCTGCTGTAGGAATCGAAATTCAGAGGAAAAACCCGCCGACCGGCGACGAATAAACGCTTTCTCGCTCCTGACCTCGCCGGATACGGCGACCGCATCGCGGATTTATTCGTGACGCGGTTCACTCTGTGAGCGGGGCTCACGCGTGGGCCTAAAAGTGCTCGTTTGTCCGTCCCGCGCGGCATTCGTATCGTTGCGCCACCTTACTGGAGCACTGAGCAATGACGCGCGAGTACTACCCGTCACCCAAAGTCGTGGTGGCGGCACTGATGGAATTGATGCAGAACTTCCGGCGACTCGTGGCGGCGTTCGCCGTGATTCCTCCGGGCCCGCAGGGCGGTTTTCTGCAACCCCCGCAAGGCAGCCACTTCGGCCGCGAATAATCCTCACCGCATCGACGTCTGTCGGGCCTGCGTTCTCAGCGGCCGGTAGTAACGCCGCAACCGTCTCCGGATCTGTAGCGCGCGAGCAGAGGTGACACGTCACCCTCGCGCGATCGCCCGCAATCTCTTCCCTTACCCCTGCCTCGGTCGCCCGCCATGACCGCAAGCGCGCCGTTTTCATCGGCCGCGGGAATCGAACTTGCGGGTCGAGGTCGCGCGCGCGGTTCGTGCCATGCAACGCTCGCTTCGTCGAGTTCGCAATCGTCGCGCCGTTCACCTCATATTTCGTCGTGCCGGGATCGCGGTAGACTGCCGCCGTCCCCGCCGGAGAGCCTCGATCGATGGAAAAATTCACTCCGCTCGGCTTCGCACTTCGACTGCTGGCCGCCATCGTTCTCGTGCTGTGCACGTTCAATCCCAGCGGCCTTTCGTATTACCACTGGGTTGCCGAGGTGTTTCCCAGGATCACGCCGATGCAGGCCATCGTCGGCGTCGCACTGCTGGCCGGGTGGATCGTCTATTTCACGGCGACCATGCGCTCGATCGGATTCATCGGCATGGTGCTGGTCGCGGCGTTCTTCGCTGCGCTGGTATGGCTCATCACGTCATGGGGCTGGCTCGATCCGCACAACGCAACGGCGATGGCGTGGGTGGTGCTGGTCGTGTGCGCATTCATCCTGGCAGTAGGCATTTCCTGGTCGCACGTTCGTCGCCGGCTCACCGGACAGGCGGATGTCGACGAGGTGGAGACCAAATAAAGTGATTCGATCCCGCGTCGTGCGTGCAGCGGCCGTGTCGTTGATCCTGGCACCCATTCTGGGATTCTGCTTGACCTCGGCAGCGCAGGCCGCGGGGCTGTCCGCCTCCGAGCAGAAAGTCGTCAAGGCTGCGAAGGCCGAAACGCCGCGCGCCATCGAGCTGCTCGAAACGCTGGTGAACATCAACAGCGGCAGCCTCAACCTCGAAGGCGTGAAGCAGGTGGCAGACGTCATGCGCGCGCAGCTCGAGCCGCTCGGTTTCGAGGTGGAATGGATTCCCATGACCGAGGTCGGACGCGCGGGACATCTGGTTGCGCGCCATGCGGGCCGAAGCAAAGGCAAGCGTGTGCTCCTCATCGGCCACATGGATACCGTGTTCGAAAAGACCAGTCCGTTCCAGAAATATGTGCGCCGGGGCGACATCGCAGAAGGCCCGGGCACGAACGACATGAAAGACGGCCTGTCGATCATGGTCTCCGCCCTGCGTGCGATGAAAACGGCGGGCACGCTGGCATCGGCCCACGTCACGATCGTGTTGAGTGGCGATGAGGAATTGCCGGGAAAACCGATCTCCATATCCCGTCGCGACATGCGGGCCGCTGCAGGCCAGAGCGACGTCGCGCTCGAATTCGAATCGCTCACGCAGGAAGACGGCAAGGACATGGGCACCATCGCCCGCCGCGGCTTCACGAGCTGGCGGCTGACGACCACCGCGAAGTCCGGCCACTCGTCCGGCATCTTCTCGGACTACGCGGGTGACGGCGCCATCTACGAGCTATCGCGAATTCTCGATGGATTCCGGCGCGAGGCCGGCGAGACGAACGCGACATTCAATGTCGGCCTGATTGCCGGCGGCGCGACCGCAAGGATCGAAGGTGATTCCGCTTCGGCGAGCGGCAAGTCGAACATCATCCCGGCCACGGCGGTTGCCACGGGCGATCTGCGCACGCTGAGCATCGACCAGACGCGGCGGGTCGAGGAGAAGATGCGTGCCGTGGTCGCGAGGCCGTTGAAGCAGGCCCATGCCGAGATCACGTTCGAAGACGAATACCCGGCCATGGCGCCGACGGACGGCAACCGCAAGGTTCTCGCCTTGCTGAACGAGGTGAATCGGGACCTCGGCCTTCCTCGAATGGGCGAGCTGGACCCGCTGAAGCGCGGCGCCGGCGACATCGCGTTCGTGGCAGACAAGGTGGACGCGCTCGTGGGCTTCGGGGCCGTGGGCCAGGGCAGCCACGCTCCCGGTGAAACCGTCGACCTCACGAGCTTCGAGCGCCAGATCGAGCGCACCGCGCTGCTGATCGGCCGCCTGTCACGCTGATCCGCCAAAAGAAGGTTGCCAAGGAACGCCCGGTCCCCTATGAATCCGTTCTCCCGAATTGCCCCACGGATTGCGCTCTGCGCTGCATTGACCGTTATGAATGCCACTGCCTCCGCTGCCGACTCCAACAGCCCGTTCTTCGCTGAAAGCCCGCTGCCGCTGCATTACCCGCCGTTCGACCGCATCAAGGACAGCGATTTCGGTCCGGCCTTCGACGAGGGCATGGCAGAGCAGCTGCGCGAAGTGGAGGCCATTGCCAGCAATCCGGCGCCGGCCACATTCGAGAACACCATCCTGGCGCTGGAACGTTCCGGCCAGGTGCTGGATCGCGCGACCACCGTGTTCTACAACCTGAGCGGCACCGACACGAACGACGCGCGCAACCAGCTGCGCAAGGACTACTCCGCTAAGTTCGCCGCGCACGACGACGCGATCAGCCTGAACGCGAAGTTGTTTGCACGCCTCGACGCGCTCTATCAAAAGCGCGCGAGCCTCGACCTGGACGCGGAAGGGCTGCGTCTCGTCGAGCGTTACCACATGGATTTCGTTCGCAGCGGTGCGAAGCTTTCGGATGCGGACAAAGCGAAACTCAAGCAGATGAATGCGGAGCTCGCGAATCTCAACACGCAGTTCAGCCAGAACGTGCTGGACGAAGTGAACGCGGCTGCGGTGATCGTCGATGACGTGAAGCTGCTGGATGGCCTCACACCCGCGCAGATTGCCACTGCCGCCGATGAAGCGAAGTCGCGCGGGCTCGAAGGCAAATACGTCGTCACTCTGCTGAACACCACGGGCCAGCCGTGGGAGTCCGAGCTCACCAATCGCGCCATGCGCCAGAAGCTGCACGAAGCGTCGATCGCGCGCGGCAGCCACGGCGGCAAGTTCGACAATCTCGCGATCGTCAGCCGCACGATGAAGCTGCGGGCCGAGCGCGCGAAGCTGCTGGGCTACCCGAACTACGCGTCATATGGCCTGGAAAACCAGACCGCTGCCACGCCTGAAGCCGTGAACCGCATGCTCAGCGAGCTCGCTCCTGCCGCCATTGCGAATGCGAAGCGCGAGGCGGCAGACCTGCAGGCCGTCATCGACAAGGAAGGCGGCGACTTCAAGCTCGCCCCGTGGGACTGGGCGTATTACACCGAGAAGGTGCGCGCGGCGAAGTTCTCCTTCGACGAATCGCAGCTCAAACCCTATCTCGAGCTGACGAACGTGCTGGAGAACGGCGTGTTCTTCGCAGCCAACCAGCTCTACGGCCTCACGTTCAAGCGCCGGTACGACCTGCCGCTGTATCACCCGGACACCCGCACGTACGACGTGTTCGACGCGAACGGCAAACCGCTCGCGATTTTCATTGCGGACATGTACGCGCGTAAATCGAAGCGCGGTGGCGCGTGGATGAACTCGTACGTCTCGCAGTCGAAGCTCACGGGCTATCAGTCGGTCATCGCGAATCACCTGAACATCCCGAAGCCGCCAGCCGGCGAGCCGACGTTGCTCACGTGGGATGAGGTCACCACCGCATTCCACGAGTTCGGCCACGCGCTGCACGGCATGTTCTCGAATGTGAATTATCCGTACTTCAGCGGCACGCGCGTGCCGAGAGACTTTGTCGAGTATCCGTCGCAGGTGAACGAGATGTGGGCCGACTGGCCTGCGGTGCTGAAGAACTACGCGAAGCACTACAAGACCGGCGAGCCGATTCCGCAGGAGCTGCTGAACAAGGTGATCGCGGCATCCAGGTTCAATCAGGGTTTCGCGACCACCGAATATCTCGGCGCGGCGCTGCTGGATCAGCGCTGGCATCAGATCAGCGCGGACAAGGTGCCGGCCGCGGCCGACGTGATGAAGTTCGAGGCGGAGGCGCTCGCTGCGGATGGCGTGGATTACGCGCCTGTGCCGCCGCGCTATAGAACCCCATATTTCAGCCACATCATGGGCGGATATGCTGCCGGCTATTACGCCTACATCTGGTCCGAAGTGCTGGATGCCAATACGGTCGAGTGGTTCAAGAAGCACGGCGGGCTCAGTCGCGCGAACGGCGATCACTTCCGCAAGACGCTGCTTTCCCGCGGCGGCAGCGAAGATGCCATGAAGCTGTTCCGCGAGTTCGCGGGACACGAGCCGGTGATCGCCCCGTTGCTGGAGCGAAGAGGGTTGACGGCGACGTCCGCCAAAGCGCATTAGGCCGGGCTCCACCACGCAACGCTGCGTAGCCGCCGAAGCGTGTCGAGGAACTGCGCGCGCCCGGTCTACGAGGCGCGCGCTTCGAAGCAAACCGCGTCCAGCATGAAACTTCCGTCCGCTTCGAATCCGAAGTGGGCCTGCACTTCTTCCGGCGCGTGCTGCTGAAACTGCCGAATCGCTTCGGTCAGCAAAGCTGGCGTGCGCGTGCGCGCGACCCATGTACTGAACTCGATGCGGATTCGTCGGGAATGTAGCGCGGTGACTTCGAAACCTGCGCACGCGAGCGCCGTCACCCATTCGGCCGCGGTGTAATTGCGCACGTGTGAGGCGTCGCGAAGCAGCTCGAGCGTTTGCAGGTGGGAGTCGAGCAGCGCGGTGCCGGGGGCGACGGAGTCCACGAGAATCGCCAGACCTTCGTTTGCCATCACGCGCCGGGCTTCACGCAAGCCGGCGTCGAGATCGCGCCAGTGATGCGCACTGAACCGGCTGAGCACGAAGTCGAACCGGCCGCTGTCGAAGGGCAGGCTCTCCGCCTTGCCCTGTTGGACGTGTACGCTCGTGAGACCGCGCTCGATGGCCGTGCTCATCACGGTGTCGAGCATCTGCTGGGACAGGTCGACCGCAACGACCTCTGCCACGTGTGGCGCCACCCGGTATGCAACGTGTCCGCCGCCGCAACCCAGGTCGAGGGCCTGCGCCTGCGCATGGCCGCGGACGCGGGCTTCGATCAGATCCAGGTCTTCGCCGCCGGAATGCACGGCGCTGGTCAGATAGTCGCGGGCCCGGGGTCCGTAGGCGGTGCTGACGAATTGATGGTGGGTCTGGGTCATCTGGCATTTCCTCGCTCCGGGAGTCCAGATTCGGACGTCGAGGACACTGGGACAAGGCAGGTACTTATCCTGTTATAAAATCTGCCGCGATGAATAGCCCGACCGAACACCGGCGCCTGCTGGGCGCATTTCTTCGCGCGCGTCGCGAACGGCTGACGCCGGCGGAAGTGCGCATTCATGGCGGGCCATCGAGGCGGAGAACGCCAGGACTTCGTCGGGAAGAAGTGGCGCAGCTCTGCGGGTTGAGCCCGACCTGGTACACGTGGCTGGAACAAGGACGGGATGTTTCCGTCTCGCCGCCAGCGCTCGCGCGCATTGCCGAGGCGCTACATCTCACGGCAGCCGAGCGGGCCTATCTCTTCGAGCTCGCACGCAAGCGTGATCCCGCGGCGAACGAGCCCGGGGAAACGCAGACACTGCCGGAACTCTTGCTCGCAGCGGTGCAGGCCATCACCGTGCCGGCGTATGTCCTGGATCGAAACTGGGTGGCGTGCGGCTGGAACGAGCCGGCGCTCCATTTGTTTGCGCAGTGGCTCGGCGGCGTCGAACGCAACCTCCTGCGTTACGTGTTCCTCGATCCCAGCGCGCGACAGTTCATCTGCGACTGGGAAAACCGGGCGCGGCGACTCGCGGCCGAATTCCGCGCCGACACGGCCGCGCGCTCGACAGACAGCGAAGTGGCCGCGCTCGTTACCGAGCTATGCGATGCGAGCCCGCGCTTCGCGGAATTCTGGAACGACCAGAGCGTGCTGGCCCGCGACGGTGGCGCGCGCGAATTCGATCATGTGCAGGAAGGCCGGGTGCGATATCACCAGGTCACGTTCGTTCCGGCTGCGCGGTCGGGCTACAAGCTCGTGATGCTGACGAAGCCCGCCGCCTGAAACACTGCGTTATTTCGCTTCGGCCGGTTTCATCCTGGCGACCGCTTCCTGCTGGATCTGCATGATCTTCGGCGTCAGGGTCGCCATGCGTTCCTGCATGGCCTGCATCGTGTTCTGCATGATGAGCGGCATCTTCGCGATGACGGCCTTGCCGGCATCGGACTCGTAGAACTTCAGCATGCCGTTCACTTCTGCCTGGGTGAGCGAGCGGCCGTAGATGTCGATGAACATGGGCTCCATGGCCTCCCACGCCAGGCTTTCCTTGAACAGTGCGGACATTTTCGCGCGCATCTCGTCGAGCGCGGCCTGGCCCTGCTCGTTGATCGGCTGGCCCTTGAGCGCCTGCTTGATGCCCGCGTCCATGGACTGATCGACCGTGCCGAGCGCGCTCTCGAGCAGCTTCTGGGCATCGGTCACGATCAGCAGGCGCTTGAGCGACGCTTCGGAGGGGCGCGTGTCGGCGGCGAAGGCTGCTGTAGAAGTGAACGAGCAGATCACCAGCACGGCCAGAAAATGTCGCATCGAGAACGCTCCCTGAATCCTTGTCGTTCAGGGCAGTGTATCAGCCCGTCAATCCGCCGGGCCGAGCAGCGCGGCGTTTACCTGCTCGGCGTGGCAGATCAGGTCGATCGCATCGGCTTGTCTGATGTTCGAA
>Ga0247774_1001823_pt1 | contig 10656 bp, 8 predicted proteins | sample UWRJL001104B6_FD_179933 | JGI IMG/M metagenome (GOLD analysis project Ga0247774, IMG submission 179933) | Plant litter microbial communities from Arlington Agricultural Research Station in Wisconsin, United States - UWRJ-L001-104B-6 | ecosystem: Environmental > Terrestrial > Plant litter >... | reverse complement strand
GCCCGTTCCTGTCGGCGAGTCGCCCGCCTGGCCCTTACAGGCAGTGGCGAGCGCGCAGACAAGCAGGATTGCGTTTGAAAAAGCCCGACCAGCCACCCAACCCCAGCCTAGCCGAACCAGCGGCGCGAGCAACCGAATGCGCCTCCGGCGCGCCAAATCTCAGTTGGCCGCGTGCTACCCGAATGATGGAGAGCGGCCCAGTCTCACAATCGGCCGGCAATCAGCAAGCCCGTGGGCAGCGCGCGGATTGCCACATGTTCCTGCGCCGGCTTGCCGACGGTGAGCAGCACCACGCCCGTGGCCGCGGCCGCGATGCCCACGCCGAAGCTGATATAGGAAATCGTGCGATTGCTGCGAAACGAATCGATATCCGCGGCAGAAGACGGTGGACAAGTCGGAGTACACACCGAGTCCAGCTCCGACTTGTGATGCAGCGCCAAGATCCCCGTGTAAGAGCCGATGCCGAGGCCCAATGCGCCCGCACCCAAAGCGGCATAACCGCCGATTTTGCGCCAATCATTTGGGGTGGAAGTGGACGTGGGGCTCGCCGCTTTCGCCACGATGACGACCGGCTTGGGAGCGGGCTGCGCGGGCTGAACGTCGAGCTCGACCTGATAATTTTGACCCTCGGCGATGCTCAGCTCGCGCGTGGCCCGAAGTTGCCCCGACACGCGTGCTTCGATGCGATGTGTTCCGGGATTGATCGGGCGTTCGACGCCGAGTAACGCGTCCGGCGTCGGCTTGTCGTCGGTGCTCACCTGCACCGACTCGCCGCTGCCGACACCAATCAGCATCAGCTTGAGTCGCGGCAGGCGATGGCGCACCTCTTCCATTTCGCTGCGCGCCGTTTCGACCGCTTGTAGGTAGGCCTCCGGCGCATCATCGGGCAGCTTGAAGCGCGCAGTCTGCTCGTAGATGTCGAGCGCCTCGAGCAGCTGTCCGAGCTTTGCCAAACTGCGCGCCTGAAGCAGCGCGATCGATGGCGCCGGAACCAGCTCGTGCGCGCGGCGGAAAAAATCACTCGCTTGCGCGTACTCGCCGGCGTCGAACGCCTGAGCGCCCTGCGTTGCGAGGTCGCGCGCGGCCGTGCGAATCTCTGCATCTTGAGCAAAGCTCGGGGAGGCGCACAACAATAGCGTGCCGCTCAACAAGCTCAGGAACGACCGCCGCAGCGCGGCATTGGATCTGGATCTAAAAGCCAAAGTCATAACTCTTTCCGCGGCGCGGGCGAGCCGCAGGCGCGCTGCGGGTGGGACTCGTGACGGCGCGCGGCTGCGCCTTACCCGACGTGGGACTGGGTGCAGCCGCGGGGGTTGCCGAGCTGGCCGGCGCGGCCGACTGCGCGTCCGCGGAAGCTGGCGGCGGCGGCTGCGGCGCGGCCGCAGCTCGAGGTTCTGGGGCCCCGGCACTGGCCGGTACCGCGGCGGATGAGCTGCGCTCACCGCGTAGCAGCGCTCCGGCACCGAGCCCCAGCGCTAGTGCAGTGCTCACCAGTGAGGCCACGAGCCAGCGGCGCGTCGGACGCAATCCCGGTTCGGTCGCGACCTGCGCAGCCGCCCTGGTCGAGCGCACCGTCGGGCGCTGAGTGGAAAGCATGCGCGCTCCGGTTTCAGGCTCGCGCTGGGTGTTGCTGTTGAGCCGGATGCGCCCCGACGAGCTTTCTTGCGGGCCGAGTGACGAAAGATCCATGCGCACGCCGGACAACGAGCCGTCGAGCCACACAGCGCGCAGGGAGTTTGCGGAAATGTCTTCCTTCACGCCGTGCTTGTACAGCCACAGCGCGAGCGCCTCGCCCAGCTCGGTCATCGACGCCCAACGGTTCTCGGGGTTCTTCTGCAAGCCGCGCTCGATCACGCACCACAAGTCGGCGTCGCCCGCATTGAGCTCGGTCGTGGGCGCGGGCGGCTCGTGAATGATGGCCTGCATCAGCGCGTTGTAGTTGGGGCGATCCCAAGGCATCTGTCCGGTGATGCTCTCGTACAGCACGACGCACAGCGCCCAGACGTCCGTGCGGTGATCGATGTCTTCGCGACCGAGCGCCTGCTCGGGGGACATGTAATCCGGGCTGCCGAGGGCGATGCCTTCTTGCGTCAGCTTGCGATCTTCGGTGCTGTGCGATTGGTCGACCTTGGCGATACCGAAGTCGAGCAACTTGGGTTGTTGACGGCCGAACTCGTCGCGCGCGACCAAGATGTTGTCGGGCTTGATGTCACGGTGAACGATGCCCTTGTCGTGCGCCGAGCGCAGGCCGTCGGCGAGCGGCAGCAGCATTTGTACCGCTTGAATCGCAGGCAAACGCAGCTCGCGGCGCAAGATCGAGCCCATGCTCTCGCCCTGCACCAGCTCCATCACCAGAAATGGGTCCGCCCGGCTGGTCCAGCCGAAGTCGAACACGCGCACCATGGCTGGGTGCCCGAGACGCGCGGCCGCATGAGCTTCGCGAGCCATGCGTGTGGCCCCGGTGGAACCGCCCAAGTCGGAGTGAATCAACTTGAGCGCGACGTCCACGCCCAGCACCAAGGAATGGGCGACCCAAACCACGCCCATGCCACCGCGACCGAGCGGCCGTACCAGCTTGTAGCGGTCGGCGATCACCGCGCCCGCCAGGTATTCCGTTCGCGGTACCGCGGCGCGCGCAGCTTTGCGCTCTGCTTCGGACTGACGTTCGCTGACAGCGACGGTTTCCGACGAAGTTTTTACCGACGCAGGCGTGATCCGGGCGACCATCCTAGATCCTCAAGCGTAACGACTCAGAAGCACTGCGGCCAGGATGAATCTCCACCTCGTTGAACGGCTCGAGGCGGCGATTGTTAACTCCTCCTACAGCGGACCCGTCAGAACCACAGCCGCGTACTCGTTCCTGCGCTGCGCTTGCGCTGTCAGCGGTACTTTCTCGCCGTCGGTCGCCCGGTCGCTGGCTTCTGAAACAAAACGCACGCGGCGCCGCGGTGCTCGTGCACTCGCGACGCCGCGCGCGTTTTCCTGAGCGCGTCAGCGCCTGACGCGCTGCCTAGTTGCGCTGAGTCACGTCCGTCCGACCAATCACGTACCGCTCGGGGCAGGGGCGGGTGAAGCGGCGTCGCCTTCCGGGACCGGAGCACCCTGACCGTGAGGGCCATGACCATGGCCGCGACCGTGATGTGGGAATTTCAACGTACCCGCAGCCACGGCTGTCTTGAGCTCGTCGCGGGTCACGCTGCCATTCTTGTCCGCGTCGGCCACGCTCAAGCGCTCCCAGCGCTTGTCGCCAATTTCGTCTTTGCTCAGAGCTCCGTCGTTGTTCTTGTCCATTTTCGCGAAGCGCTCTTGTGCGAACGTCTCGAACGCGGCCTTGCGCTCCTCGGGGCTGACCTTGCCGTCGTGGTCGGTGTCGACCTTGGCTAGGTGCTCGGCGCGCATCTTCTCTTCGCCCGCTTTGAGCTCTTCGACCGTGATCACGCCGTCGGCGTTGGCATCGGCCTTGCCGATGAACTTCTGCATGTGCTCGGGCAGCTCGCTGACCTCGAGCTTGCCGTCCGCGTTCTTGTCGAAGCGCTTGATCATTTCCGCGGCATCGGGCGGACCGCGGCGGAGGCCCCGGCCAGCCCGGTGATGCTCGCCGTCAGGCCGCGCTGAGGCGTCAGCCACGGAACCCGCCGGCGCAGGGGCATCGAGGTGAGCAGTTGCCGTCTGCGCGCTCTGATCCACCGGCTCGACGTTTGCTCCAGAGCAAGCGGCCAGCGAGAGAGCAATGAACCCAGTAACGACCGAACCCAAAATCGTAGTGCGCATGATTGTTGTTCTCCTTCAGTTTCAATCGTTCCGACGCCGACGCCCCCGGCGGCCCTACAGGAGCGCAGGCGATTTTCTGGGGGCATTTATTTAATCCATTGTTTCTAGCTACTTATCGACGCGAGCCGGAACGCCGACCGACCGCGCGGCCGAGCGCGCACGAGAAAAATGCGCGGCAGCGTAGGAAGTCCGCGGGCCCGCTCGTCGGACCACGTAAGAAGAGGCGACGTGAACGGTCCGGAGAGAACCATTGGACACACTCGAAAAGGCCGTCGATCGAGTCCTCAGCGGGGACCGCTCGGCCTTTCAACAAATCGTGAACGCGACCAGTCAAAAACTGGTGCGGCTAGGCGCTAGGATCATGGGCAACCAGGCAGACGCAGAAGATGTGGTGCAAGAAGCGTACGTGAAGGCCTATCGCGCACTCACGGCTGGCGAGTTCGACCGTCGCGCGAGCGTCAACACCTGGCTCTATCGCATCGTCGTCAATGGCGCGATCGACGCCAAGCGCAGCCGCACCCGGCGCGCCGAATCCAGTGACGAGCAAGTCGATCCGGGCTGGGACGGCGCCGCCCGCGCCGAAGCGCGGCTCGCCCTTTCGGAGCTCGACGACTGGCTGCAAGCGCTGCCCGCCGAGCAACGCGCGGCACTCGTGCTGCAGAGCATGGAGGGCCTGAACAACACCGAAATTGCCCAAGTGATGGGCGTGAGTGAAGGCGCCGTCGAACAACGTTTGGTCCGCGCGCGCGCCACCTTGCGTCAGAAGAGAGAGCAGTCGTGAGCGAACAAGAAGACTTCGAGCAACGCCTGGCACGCCTGTCCGGCGCCACCAACGCGCTACGACCGAGCGCGGGCTTCTCCGCGCGCGTGATGCTCGCGATCGAGCACGAGGCGGCACCAAGCTTCCTCGAAACGACCTGGTTTTCCGCGCGCCGCCTACTACCCGTGGCGGCGATTGCCACGGCCATGGCCGTGCTGTGGGCCGTACAAGTCGACGGCAGCGTCGACGACGAGTTAGCGGCTTCCTATGCCTCCATGGAGCTCGAGTGATGGAGCGCGCGAAGCTCAAAGGCTACGCAGCGCTCCTGCTCGTGTTCCTGCTGGGCATCGTGCTCGGCGGCGCGGGCTCGCGCGCGATGCTGCAGCGTCGCTACCGAAGCATGTTCCGAGACCACGGCTCGGTCTTCGAATACCGACGCCTGGGCGCGCTCGCCCACCGCTTGAAGCTGGACGACGCACAAGAGGAGCGCGTGCGCGACATCCTCGGCAAATACGCAAAGCAGCGCCGCGACCTCACCCGCGACATCATGGCCCGCTGCGGCACGCCGCTGCACGCGCAAAAAGCCCAGATGGACAGCGAAATCCGCGCGCTGCTCCGCCCCGATCAGCAAACACGCTACGAGCAACTGATCAAAGACAGCGAAGCGCACCCGCCACCCGGCGGCCCGCTCGAGCCGCTGCCTTGAGGACTTGCGCGTGAACAGCGGGCGCGTCCACGCGCTCCATGCGAACGGACGCCCTCTAGCTCCAAAAACAAAGCGCGTGTACGCGCTTTGTTTTTGGAACAGGGAGGCATTCCGTCGCGGACGCCGCGCAAGTGTCTCCAAGACACGCCGAAGCCTTGGACGGCGTAAACTTCGACACGATTGTCGATTTGAACGTCGGCGAACGTACGCGTGGTTTCAGGAACTGGCATTGGCACCCGCGCTGCGGGCCGTCGCGGGCTCGATCACGGCGTCGGAGTCGGCGAGCTAGCTGACGCTGGGCTACCCGAGTGGCCCGCGTTCGCTCGCGATTCGCCACTATCCGGATGCAGGTCACATGATCACGATGCGTCAGCCGGGAGCTTTTGGGCAGATCTGAGCGCGTGGCTCGCCGACCACCCATCGATCCCCCCCCGACCTCAATCGCTGTGCCGCCGGCCGAATCTGTTCCTCAGTGGGCGCCTGTGACATCCCCCGGGGATCGCGCGAGTTCATTCCTTGGCTACCGCGTCGTTCGGCTGGTGGCTGAGTTCGTGCCTCCGATCTGCCCGCTGCAGTTGCGCTGGTGCGCGCGGCGCACTAGCGGCGCCCAGCTTCGGAAAGCAGTTCGAATTCAAACTCGAATTTCGAGTTCAGGAGGGCTTCTGCGCCGGTGCTCGATCCCGACGCAGAAGGTGAGTCCTGATCGTAAGGCAACGCAGTGCACGCCCGCCGGCGGGTGGCGCGGACGTGTGCTGATTCTTAGCACTGCGGGCTGTGTCGGAACGAGGCTCGTGACAGTGGCGGATTCCGTCGGACGCCGTCAGTGAATCCGATCGCATCGGAGGACGCATTCACGCGACGCGTCGAAGCGTGTGCCGTCTCAGTTGACTCAGAACGGCGCAAGGGCGCGCGTGAAAATCTTGCCATTTACGTGCCGAGCTTTCCTTGACGAGTCTGTTGCAGATCTGTAGACGCTGTTGCTGGCGCAAACGAATTCGGCGGGCACAAAAGCGCCGAATCGAGAGCCTTCGGCGAGCATGTGCGCGCCCAACGTGCGTCCGCTCTGGGGCGGTGCTGCGGCTGCAAATTGAGAGGCGACTTCTACAGATGAGCGTGGATCTTGAGCAGTATGCGTTTCGCTCGACATTGCGCTCCTCCATGGCGGGCGCATCCTTCCTTCTTGCGCTTGCCTGTGGTTCGAAGGCGAGCTTGCCCGACGCTTCCGCTGGTACTGGGGGCGTTGCCAGTGCCGGAGGAGGGGCGATCGGCGGTGCATTGCAATCTGGCGATTCGAACGGAGGTTCCTCCGGGGATGACACAGTCACCGCGCAGTGCAGCTCCGGTGACACGCGGGTTTGCGTCGGACCGGCTGCCTGCAAAGGCGGCCAATCTTGCGGAGATGACGAGCGTTGGAGCGAGTGCGACTGCGGCAATGGTGGCGCCGCCGCGGGCGGCAGTGCCGCGGGCGGCAGCGCCGTCGGCGGATCCAACAACGGCGGAGCCGGTGGTTCGAGTGGCGACGCGAGCTCAGCGGAGGGCGGCAGCGCCGGCGACGCAGGGAATAGCGGCTCAGGATGGGTCGACGATCCGTGTCCAGTTGGTCCCATTGGCACTGACTGTTCGGGGCAGTGCGCAACCCGGCCAGCGATCTGCGATGGTGATTGCCCGGTGCACGTCGCGTTGAGTCTGTCGGGCCCAGGCGTGTTTGCTCGGCTACCGTCGCCATCGCCTCCGGCAAGCAACTCTAAGTTGGCCGCATACGCGATGGGCTTTGAGTATACCCCGGTACCGAACCAACACGCCTTCTTTCTCGTGTGCGTTCCTGAACCTTGGCACATCAACGAAGGTGTCATTAGCTGCAGCACCAACTCACAACGACGCTGCATCCAGCTGAATGTGGGCCACAAATATTTCTCGGTCTGGACATCCGACCCGAACGCGCCGGCCATCAACCTAACTGCCGAAATTGACGAGAACCCGCTGTGAAGGGACGGAATGCACTTCGCTCCGATGCAAAAAGTGGATGGTCACAGGCAGCTAACAAGTCGCGTTCGGGGACACGAATTGTTGCCTTCGCAGTAATTGGGGGCTCGCTGCTGGTCTGCGGTCCCGCTCTCGCCTACCGCACCGGCAGTGATTTGGCGGAACTTGCATCTACGCCAAAGGTGCGCTGGGAGAACGCGGCGATTGAGTACGAAATCAACGAGCAAAGCGCGCCTGGCGTTCCGCCTTCGCAAGTCCAAAGTGCCGTCTCCGATGCAGCAAGTTCGTGGGCGAGCATCGCCTGTGGGGGGCCTGATTTCCGATATCGTGGGGTGACCAGTAATCACGCTACGCCGTCGGATGGTCGAAATACGATTGAGTGGGTGAGCGACTGGGGTGCTCGCGGATACCACGCTGACGCCGCGGGGCAGACCGATGTTCAGTATGAAATGAATGCTGATGGCGAGTGGCGCATCGTCGAAGCGGATATTTACCTAAACGCCGAGAATCACGCTTGGAGCAGTCGGACCAGCGAAGACGACTCCACTCGGGACGTCGCCACAGTCCTGACGCATGAGCTTGGACATGTGCTTGGTCTGATGCATCCCTGCGAACCGGTGGCACAAAATGGTGCGCCACGTTGCGACGCATCGGTTGGTCGCCCGACCATGCACCCGATATACGGTCAGGATCAGCTATCACTGGAGACAGACGACGAGGCCGGCGCATGCTTTCTGTATCCGAGCACTAATTGTACAGAGAGCAGCTGCGGCTCGAATCAAGTGTGCACCCGCGGCGGCTGCAGGGATTCATGTGGGGGACGAGCTTGCGCGGACGATGAGACGTGCGCGCAAGGGGCTTGTTTATCGGCCCCCGTGTGCCCAGCAGGAAATTGCCCCGAGACGTGCCAAGTGGCGAGCGACTGCGCCGCTGGGCTCATGTGTGTCGACGGTGTTTGCAGTGCAGGTTCGGGGCAACGCGGAGATCTGTGTGCGCATGATCAGGAATGCCACTCCCGCAGCTGTGTCGATGGCTTTTGCGCGATCACCTGCGACGCTGTCCAATCATGCAGGAATGGAGAGTCGTGCGATATCGATCACACGGCACGGGTCTGCGTTGGTCCACTCCGGCGCATGGGTGAGTCATGCGTTGAGGCCCACGATTGCCTGGGTAACCAGTGTCTCGCGGGTGGCGAAGGCGGCCCCGTCTGCTCGCGCCTCTGCTCCACGGATGCTCCGTGTCCGAGTGATTGGGCCTGCTCGTCCGTAAAAGGGCGAGCGGTTTGCACTCCACCTTGGTTTGATTCGGCGGGCGGCTGCACTTTCGCCGTGCCCACTCACCGGCGGCCACTTTCCGCGTGGTTAACAGGTCTCGCTCTCGCTGTTGTCTTCGTTGTGCGTCGCCCGCGCGGGCGACGGTCGTTGACTATCCGTCGTTAAGGACGATCATGAAATCGCTCAAGTTCGTGGCCCTCGTCTTGCTATGCGTCGTGCCGCTCGTGGTGTTGAGCTGCAGCAACAAGTCCGTGCCGACGTACACGCTGAAGGACTCTACTGCCGACGTCGACGCAGAAAGAGCTCGCCTGCGTCAGATGCAGATGGTGCGGGTGATCAAGCAGACCGACGATCCGAACGATCCGGAGAACGGGACGTCTCGTGAGTGGTCCGACGAGACCTTCTACCAAGCAATAGGCCTCAGTTGTCCTGAAGCTACTACGCAGCCCACGCCGTGCCTCTCGATGCTGGAGCACGCCAAGGGCTGGTATTGTCGAGGCGAGCTTTTGCTAGCGATCGCAGGCGGTGCCCAAGACGTCGTGCTCGTGAACAACGATGTAGGAGTCAAGTACAAAGTGCCGCCGCAAAGCGCCGCTACGGCGGCAAGTGTGGCAACTGGAGCGGCCAGCTACTTCTCCGTAGCAATGCAACGCATTACCCCGATATTTTCCGGTCAAGACATAGTTGGCGACGGAATCTGTTCTTTCTCGAGCACGAATATCGTTCATCGTGAGCAGGCTGGACAGGCGACGAGCCTGTTTATCGATAGCTATCAAAAGGCAAAGAAGGCCCACGAGCTTGCTAGCACGAACATACTTTCGGTCGCGGACGCCCAACTTGCGAGCACGGCCAATTTCCAAACAGGGGCCGCTCGCAGCATGGCCGGGCCTGAGCTTTCACGGGCCGCGCTCGCGCACCTGCTGGTCGGCGGAGCGCCCGGCATTGCAGGATCAACCTCGAAAGCAATGTGTTCCGGAGGGCGCTTGTCCGGGCCTGAAAAGCGGGCGCTCGATATTGTCCGCGAGGCCGGCATTAGCCCGGCGGATGTTCTCAACTCCGAATCAGGCCTGTCAACGAGCCGGCTGCTCAACGGCGAGGGGCCGACCGGGTTGGCGAACGGCACCGTGCGACAGCGGCTTGAAGACGTCTGGGGAACGACCTTTCCGGACGGTCAAAGCGTGGAGCAATTCTACGGCCTGAAGTTGGCGGATTTTCAGGCGGCACGCGGTTATTTGCAGGACGAGATCCAAGCCTTCTCTCGCTCCAAGACAGCGCAATTGGCCAAGCGAAGGTTCGGTGGCGGGCGAATGGAGACGTATGCTCGCTTCGCGGGCTTGACTGCATCGCCAACGGAGCTTCCGGACGCTTATTGGATGGCGGTCGCTCTGACCGAGGGGCCCGCGCCGGGAACGATAGTCGGTGGCGACACAGAGCAACGGGATGATGGCTGGGCGCTCGCTCGAAGCCCCTCAGCGGCTGTCCTTCCTGGAGACTTTAGCCACTCGTTTGCCGGGCTCACCGACTATGCCAGGTCATGGGCCGCCGCGGCTGCGGCGAGATCGACATTTCAATCGTTCACGACAGAGTTGGTCAATCCGCTCCTCGTTCTCGCCGCTGGAAGCGATCTTCTGGGCCGCGTAACCCAATGCTATCGGGTCGACAGCGCATATGATCAAACATTCACTGTCTACGGGCCGACTGACGCAGCGGTGGTCTTAGGCGAAGACAACCTGCGTTGTGCGATCGATGGATCCGTGGAGGGTGCGCCGTGTTCGCTATCAATTGTGACAAATCCAGCAATTGCTCCGGTGCGAAGTCCGCCTAGTCCCACCGTCTACACGGTAAACAGCGCCGCGCCTTCACGTCTGGAGTTTCAGAGTGTGGCACAGGTCACCTTGAAGTATGAAACGGCCGATACAGAACGCGCGTACGTAATCAAGGCTCGCCAAGGAATTACGAATCCCCAGCCAGGCGATTACGTCGCTCTTGCCGGCTTTACGCCGTACGTTTCAGGCTCTTGGTCCGGGAGTGGGCTGGATACCATTTGTAGGGAATTCCCCATCGCTCCAGAGGCGAACGAAGGGGTTGCAAAGGCGCTGGCGCCCAGTCGAGCCTGGTGCGGCGCATCGAGCACGATGTGCGACGGGAGTCGCTTCGATGAC
>Ga0247774_1001822_pt1 | contig 10663 bp, 6 predicted proteins | sample UWRJL001104B6_FD_179933 | JGI IMG/M metagenome (GOLD analysis project Ga0247774, IMG submission 179933) | Plant litter microbial communities from Arlington Agricultural Research Station in Wisconsin, United States - UWRJ-L001-104B-6 | ecosystem: Environmental > Terrestrial > Plant litter >... | reverse complement strand
ATGGGTGGAGACAAAGTCTGTGGTCGCGTCGTGGAACCGGCGCAATAGTCTGGCGGCCGCAGTGAGCGCGTTGTCGGTGTACATCCCGGCCGGCGGCCCGTAGGTGGTGACTTGGCCGGGGATGTAGGTGAGTACCTCCCGGCCCCGATCGTCGATGCCCAGGAAACGGGGCGCCCCGTCGAAATCAACGGCCTGCAGGTGACGCAACAACTCCTGCACACTGGTGCTCCACGGGCCCGTCGTCCGCCGGACCGTGTCACCGGATCGGACAACCGACGTCACCGTACCGCCCGCCAGTCGCTGTTCGCTCTGCCCGGAGCACACGACACCAGCGTTCCCCGATCCCGGTGCCACAAAGACGTCCGCACATGCCGCAGACCGCGTGCACGGTCCGGCCGTCAGTTGGCTGCCTGCGACCCACGCTCCTGGCCGAAACGCCTACCGCGACCTGAGAGTAGGGGCCCGTACGGGGTGCTCGCCATCCGCTCGCGCCCGTGCGTGACCTGTCGAGATCTGGCTGGAATACCGTGGCTTGGCTGTTGGTGTTCGAGTAAGCCGCTCTTAGGTCCCCTGTGCCGTTTTTCCGTATGTCTTCGGCTTAGAAGTGTCTTTGAGTGCGCAGCGCTCGGTGGGAACCGCGGAGAGGGCGGTCGTACCCGCGTGTGCTTGGGTGCTCAGTTCCGTGCGGTGAGCGCGTAGCTGTCCTCCGAGACCTCAAGGTGGGCCACGAGGACCATTGCGGCCTTCGGCCGTCCGTCGTGACGAGTGGCCCGCGCAGTGGATGAACGCCGGCCGGGCCGACGAGCTGCCCGACCCGCACCCCTTCGTGACCGGGCTGCGCCGGGACTGCGACGCGCCCGCGCCGGCCTCGCCCTGCCCAACAGCTCAGGCAAGGTCGAATGGTGCGTCAACCGCATCAAGATGCTCAAACGACAGATGTACGGCCGCGCCAACCCTCGACCTGCTACGCAAACGCATCCTGCGCCTGACTGAGAAGGGTCAGCATCATGAAATGTGTGCCAGAGCCACGATTGGGCCACCGTTGACACCTGACCTTGACAGCGCCAGGGCAGAGGTTGATAAATAGACGGTGCTTGATCTTCTAGCCCGTCCATCCCCTCAACAGAGAGATATCGAAGTGAAGAAATTATGTAGTGCTGCATCCGTGCTCGCGCTCATGGCCGGCATCACCATCGCCGTGACGGCACCCGCCTATGCCGCCACGGACCGGAGTGGGGCGGTACTGCTGACGATCCCGAACAGCAGCCCGTGCCGGGGTGGTCGCACCGTCCTGGAAGGGATGGTGGCGGGGCCGAGCGGCGCGCTTTACATCATTTTCTCGAAGGGCAGTGCCGGGGATCCCGCTCTGTCCCGATGGGTGCGCGACGGATCGACTTGGGACAACACGAGCTGGACCTGCGCACAGGGTCCGGTGCCCATCGCCAAGCTCGGCCACGGCAACGACCTCGCCTACAACGCGAACTACCTGGGCCAGGGCCCGGCCCTCATCGCCACTCAGGGGAGTCAGTCCGCGTTCCCGAGCGCCAAGGTGGGGATCGTGCACCTGAACTCCGACGGCTCCATCAACCCCAACGCCGACGAGGTCACCCTGCCGACCGGGAATATCAGCGGCTTCTGCTACAGCGCGACGGCGGCCGACGGAGCCGGCAAATACGCCGCCCGGCGTTTGAACAAGCTGTGGACCCATGCCGGATCCGGCGCGCTGACGAGCGGATGGACGCTGGTGAACAGCAACCTGACGACTCACGACAATCGTTCCGACCAGGGCATCGACTGTTCCGCCAACTACATCTGGAGCACCAAGTCCATCAACGACTCCACTCCCGAAACCGGGTGGAACTGGGTGTACCAGTACAATTGGTCCGGAAGCAATGTGGAGAGCGATATCGGCATTCCGGGTAACAGCCTGACCGACGAGATCGAGGACATCTCCCACATCGGGAGCGACTTCTTCGTCGGCGTCAACCGCAACGACGGGCTCGCCGACACCGTGGACGTGTTCACCGAGTAATCGAAGGCGTTCGATGCCGTGAACATCTGGTCGTTTGCGATACCGTCCACGCGTTAGGTCCACTGCGGACCTGGGACCGGTGTGGTCGGCGACTTTGTCGCCGCCCACCCGGTCCTTCATTATTTTGCCCAGAGGCGACCCTGGGTTGTTGTCGAAGGAGGGCCTCTTCCACCATATATATGGGGTGGTGCTGTGACGGAGACTGAGGCCACGGGTTAGATTGTCTTTCGTCTTGCCTGGTTCCGGAGATCGAACCGCGGGCGTTCATGCAGGATTGTTATGAACTCGCCGACGGCTCGATAGAGCGGTATGAGCAGCGCCGTTGTTGTGGTCTTTAGGCCAGTTGGTCGTCGCGGTGGTGGTGAAGCGGTCGTTAGGTCCACTGTGTTCATTGCGGCCCGGCCGAAACATGTGTTCGGCCGGGCCGTTCTGCTGCGCGCCGACCGGCGGCGACGCTCCCCGATGTCATCGCCCGAGGATCAGTCTCACCGGCCAGACGGTGCCTTGTTCGTCCAGCCAGTGCGCAGGACAACGTTTGAGACCGCCACCTGCTCCAGGCCGGCGGTACCTGGTGCGCCCCGGCCCTTGCCCGTCATGACCATCTCGGTCGCCAGAGCGCGGCCGGTACTCGGGTCGATGATGAGGCGGGTCCCGTACGTGGACGCTTGGCTGTCGATGCCGGCGTTGATGGTTATCGCGGTGCCCGTACGACCGGCCTGATCGGTGACTGTGCCGAGCTGCATGACGTCGGGCAGGTCCGCCAGCATCCGGTACGTGGCCGCGCGGACCTTTGGCGACGCCGGGGAGTACAAGAGCACAGTCGAGCTCCACGTGAAGAGCTGCTCATCGCCCACGTGGGAGGATTCGCGCCTGATGAGGCGGGTCAGTGCCAGCTTCAGCCGTAGGGGATCGATGGGCAGCGCCTGTACATCCTGGGGGGTGAGCCGCTGGCCGAACAGGTCCTCATAACTGCCCGGCTTGATCCGCTCGATGTGCGATGTGCCTGGTTTGGAGGAGATCTCGTCGCCGGTGTCTTTTCCCCTGAAGGTCGTGGGCGCGCCCTCCTTACGCCATGTGTCCCAGTCCGCCTTGGTCGCGGGCTTGGCGCCAAGGTCCTGAGACTTTTCCCACGTGGGGCCGTGCCCGTCTGTGGACATCCAAATCTCAGACCGCGTCGGCGCGTACACCTGGTACGTGGTGTGACCGGGCTTTCCCACCTGGATGAGCTCATCGCCACGGATCGTCAGATGCCAGTATCTTCCGGTGGCCGGCGACTCGGCCTCTGCCCCCTGGGCGGCCGCCAGCAGCAGGCCGCGCGCCGATGGCCGTCCGTTCGGCTCGCGTACGCCGCGATGGCCCACCATGGCGATCGTGACAGCCGCTGCCGTGACCGCTCCGGCCAGGCTGAGACCAAAAGTGGTGAACCAAGCCGTCCGGAGCCCGCCCCTGCGGCGCTTCGCACGATGCGAGCTGACTTTGTCGCCCTCGGTCAGCTTGGCTCGCGCCGCCGCGATGACCTCCGGCGTCGGTGCGGGAGGATCGTCGAACAGCGCCCGTGCCTTTGCCAGCTCGTACGTCTCCTTCATCGGGTCTTCTCCTCATCCTGAAGCGGATTGGTCCCGCCGAGCGCCTTCCGCAATTTCCTTCGGGCCCGATCGAGCCGCGAGGACACGGTGCCGAGCGGAACGTCCAGGGCCTTCGCGACCTGCTCCTGGGTCAGCTCCGCCAAGACGATCAGCAGCAGCACGTCACGCTGGCCTGCCGGTAGAGCGGCTATCGCTTTGGCCAGCCCTTCCCGGGCGCCGTGTGCGCTCACTCGCGTGGCGATCCGTTCCTCGTCGTCATCGACACCACGATCAGCGGGCAGGCGTTCGAGGGCGCGTAGCTTGCGCACCTCGCCGCGCCGGTACCGCCCGATCATGTTGGTCGCGATCCCGTACAGCCATGGGCGGGCGTTGTCGCGGGACAGGTCGTAGGACCGGCGCTGCCGGAAGGCGGCGTGGAACGTCTCGGCGGCGATGTCGTCGGCGACGTGTACGTCGAGACGGCGCGCCACGTACCGGTGGATCTCCGCGAAATACGCATCGAAGATCACGGCAAATCGTTCGGGCTCATGCCAGGACCGTTCGATGACCGATGCGTCGCCGGTTTCCCCAGTTGGGGCCGGGCCGGCGGCGGTAACGGCCACACGTGGCTCCTTCATATAGGACCTATCCATCGGCGTGGAACTGTTGTCACCTGTTGTTGCCCGAACCCCGGCCTCTTCGTCCCGGCGATCGTGTCCGGCATGTGGAACTGCCGCCCGTTTGGCCGGCATCCAGGTCCGGCGTTCCTTTTGGTCCGCCTGAAACGCGTGTTCGGTGGGCCTGATTTTGGCCGGGTGCTTAGTTGGGTGCCTGGCGAGCACAACCGCTGGTGTCCTCTTCGGCGCCGTTCAACAGTTTTTGATACGTTGGCCGACCGTCCGGGTGCATCTATAACCTCTCCGGATGGCCGCATCCTCCGAAACGCCCGCGCCGTCGTCGGCCGGTCTCGGCGACAGCGGGCCGCCTTCGCGGCCGAGGGTCCGCGGGCGGATGCGGCTTGTTTTCGTGGGCGGGGCCGTGGTCGCCGCCGCCTTAGTCGCCGCCGGCCTAACGGTCGGGCTTACCGGGTCCAAGGATGCCGGTGAGAAGGTCCCCCAGCCGCACCGCGCCGCCGCCGAGTTCTCGCGGCCCGCGGCTGGGCAGCCGCGCTGGGCGGTCCCGGACCATCGTTGGACCGCGCTCAGCAAGGCCTGGACCGCCGTGGGCCCCGGCCCCTACGGCGGACGTACCAGGCTCGTGTCCGACGGGAAACGGGCCATCGCGTTCGAGGCCGGTCTGCTCACCGCGTACGACGGCGCCACCGGCGAACAGATCTGGCGGAGGCCACTGGCGTGGGACGGCTCCTACGAGCCCGTGGCCGGTGACGGCGTCATCATCGTCCCCCTCCACGATTCGGACAGGCGCTTCAGCGACTGCGTCGCTCTCGACACGGCGACCGGCGCGCAACGGTGGCGCGAACCGCGGTGCCCGGGTTCGACTCCCGTCGACGGTCCGGTAGGCACGTTGTCGGTCGGGGTCTTCTACTACACCGCCGGTCAGACGATCACCGGTGTGGACGCGGCTACCGGCGAACATCGTTACCGGCGCAAATTCGCGAACGGTTTCGACCTCCTCTCCACTCCGATAGCCGCCAACGACAGGATCGCGCTGAGCGGGAAGTGGTGGCCGTCGGCGAGCCGATCCCCTCTCAACGAATCCGGGATCCACCTCCTGTCACCGGACCTGAAGACGGACCAGGACATCCGCTTGTCCAGCGACTCCGATGGCGATCACGCGACCATGCCCGATCTGTCGGCCGCCAGCGGCGACGTCGTTCTGGTCCGGTTCGGTGGTGCGATCTGGCCGGTCGACGCCCGCACCGGGCAAAAGCCGTCGCCGCGCTGGCCCGCCCCTCAGGACATCGTGGGCGTACTCGGCCGGACCGTCGTGGCCGTCACCACCTTCGCGGGCCGGCAGCGTGTCAGCGGCTACGACCTGCTCACCGGCGCGCGCATCTGGTCACGGGAGCCCGGCACGAAAAGGTTCTCCTACGACATCGAAGACGGCACACTGCTCGAGCTCGGCGACGGCGTCGCGATCATCGATCCCACCAGCGGGAAGACCGTTTTCCAGCGCCCCGCCGCCCATCATGACCGGAGCGACATCATCCAGCAGGGCCGCGCCGTACCGGCCGGCGGCCACATCGTGGTCTTCGACAAGGGCGGCATCACCGGCTACCACTGAGACGCCCGGCGATTCACCGAAGCCAACCCAACCTCCAACCCGACCCCGCCCAGACGCGAGAAGCCGGCCCGCACGCACGCGGCCACCCGATACCGAAACGTCCGCTCATGGCGCAGACCGCGCGCTAGGTCCAGACGCCCGTCTGGGCTGGCTGAATCGTTCACGGAGACCTGAGAGCAACGCCGCGAACTCCTCGTTTGTGTTCGAGTAAGCGGTCGTCAGGTCCACTGGCTGTGCTGGCCCAGGGGGACGACTCCCTGGAACCCCCGATGTGGGGGCCTCCGCCCCCCACGCCCCCCGCGGGTTGGGGGCGGGGGACAGCGGTCAGGTTTGTGTCAGCGGCGTTGCTCGGACACCGGCTCGTGAGAGCGATGGGGAGCGGCGCCGTTGTAGTGGGTTTGCCGTCGGCGGCGGTGTTGCCCAGGTGGGCGGCGCCGCCGCTTTCGCGTTGTTCGGCCCGTGGACTGTGATGAGCGTTGCGAACGGCTCTGTCGGCTCGACGTCGGCGTCGATGTAGAGGCATGTGAGATCGCTTGATTGGATACTTTAGGCGCTCGGTCACCAGCGAGCCGGTAGAGCTTGTCGGGCCGTTCGAGCAGTTTCAGAACGGTGCGTAGGGCGTTGGCATCCAGGTCCGGGCGTTCGTTCTGGATGATCTTGTGTTCGAGGCGGGCGCGTTCGTCGCGGATCTTGCGGAGTCGTCCGACGATCTTGTCTCTGGGCAGGTGGGTTTGCCGACAAGGTTGAGGTACTGATCTTCTTGGCCGTGGAGCACGGCATCGTGACAGGCGGCCAGGGAATCGCACTTATGGCCCCGACGGCCCCGATGCGACGGCTCGCCCCAGTCAAGGTCGCTCACTGAGATCCGGCCTCAGCGACAGGCTCGCTAGAGAATGCGCACCAATCTATCTGGGATGGTGGCCTCCTGAAGTACTCGGCAGATATCGGTGAACAGCTTTCCGGAATCAGAGGTTGCAAGGTAGTGGGGCATGTCTCCTCGCTCTATATGCTCCCCGTCAGGCCGTGTATTGAAGAAGTATGGAGAGTAGAGGACGAAGCCATCGTCATCCAGATCGGTGCACAGCGCGGCCATGCCAGGAAAATCGTCAGCGTGGTAAACGTGTAGACCGTTGGCGTCCGCGCCGTGCTTTTCCTTGAATTGGCGGAAGCGCATGACCGAGCCCTCGATCTTCGTGCTCAGGTCCTCCTGGCGTAGTTCTGAGAAGAGGCCTGCCGCCTTGCTCTCTGGATTCAGTAGAACGCACCGGTATACGCCGCCTCGTCGCAGAAATTCCAGTACCGCGTCCCGGTAAACAGCTGGCCGTTCTGTCGTGACTAGATAGCCTGAGCATGTGTTCAACGCCGTACCGAGATCGACTATGTCATTGACTGCGACGTCCACCAGCCGTGCCTTCTCAAGCTGGCTTGGGCGCTGTGCGTAAGCATGCATCGAGAGCCTGTCATCCAGCCCCGCGGTCCGCAACCACGCGCGCTTGCCGTCACCGGCCCGGCCGCCAGGCATCATTACGTACACGTTCTGCCCCTCGTAAGTGCCGACCGGCTCGAAGAACTGGGACAGATGGCCGGACACCTGATAAACCTCCTCTGAGATCGACAAGCAGTCGCGGGGAGTGACTTCCTCGAGATGTGCGACGAAGTTGATGTCGGGGGAGTGGATAGCACCTGTATCGTTCGCGGCCGAGACATGGATGGGTCCCTTGTGGACGGCCATACGTAGGTGCAGTTCGCCTCGCAGGCTGGTTCTGGCGAGTTCCTCACGTAGGAGCGGCAAATCGTCGACCAACATCGCTCGAGCTGACTCCAGTGCCACAGTAAGGGCTGTGCTCTCCTGCTCGTCGTGGATCGCGAAGATCCCGCCGTCACCTCGCCAGCTCCAGAGAGCTGCCCTGGCACAGCCGTACTCGCCTGCGAGCTTGCGCACTCGAGCCATAACCGAGTTCTGCAGTCGATCGAACGCGTGCGCCGCCAGATTGCGAGGATTACTGCTGACGATGGTCGAGTAGCCAGAGGCGTCAGCCAGGAACAAGTAGACGTTGTCGTAGGTGCCCCCGCTCTCGAAATTTGCGGTGCTCACATGGGATCCTTTCCACTCAGCGCTGGAGATCGGCGTACAGGATGATTTGCACGCCCAGGGCCAGCAGAGCGCCGAGTTCGACAAGCGAGACGAGCACGAGCAGCGGCGCGTCCGCGACCGAGAGCCAGAACGCGCAGAGGGCGATCGCTGGCAACAGGCAGAACGTGAGCAGGTCGACCGTCAATTGTCCATACTTGCGAGTGACGCGCCGCGGGTCGGAGCGATGGGCGGTCTCCCAGCCGAATGGGGGGACGCCTTCGTCGGTAAGAGCGGTCAGACGAGGCCCGAGGTCCGTACGGACGTATCGGCCGATGGCCGAGATCTTCTCGTCGTTTACCAGGTAGGTCCAACCGAGGATGACCGACACGGGCGGTAGGGAGAGGAGGAAGGCACGATCGTTTGCGGCAGCCGAGGTGGCGATGACGGCGACCATCGAGGCAAGACTGGCGTACAGAAGATTGTCTCGGATGCCGATCCTCAATCTTTGTTCCTGCTTGATGTGCTCGTACTCCAGCATCATCAAGCGCGCGCTGTTGATGTCTTCGTCCACCGCCGCTAGCCCTTTCCTGAAAAGTCCGATCAGTTGTCGGGATACGCAAAGTACTGGTTGCCGAGCTGGACCATTCAGAGTCGCGTGCGATGCTGCGACGATGTTCTACATCGTCGTGCGCCCACTTTGACGTTCGGGTCGCACGGCCGGAGGGATAGGACAGTCGCGAGCTTCGAAAGGGGGATGTGCTGAAGGATGCCGTGTGCGTGGCAGCGGCGGTTGCAGCTCCCCGGTCGCTGTCTGGGTGTTTGGTCCCCCTGGCCTTTTCGCTAATCCTGCGCACGGTCAAGGTCGGCAAGTCGCGATTGAAGTAGGCCGCTTCACACACTCCGACGCTCTCGATTTTGACTCCGGCGGCATCGTCGTATGTACACCTCAGCTGTCTCGCGTGTGGCTTGGTGTGCGAGTCGAGTACAACCCTGCTGGCGGAGATGGGCTTGTAGCGGAAGCCTGGCGTCCTGTCGGCGTACAACGTGGTTGTGAGTAATGCCGTCCACGCGCGTCGATGCCCGACCGTTGGGGCGGCTCTGGCGAGGCGCTGGGAACTTCGCCAGGCGCGAGGCCTAGAGTGAAAGCTCTTGGCGTCTTCTTTGTATCTGCCGGAGGCGTACACCCAAGGGGAAGCGACCAGATTGCCGATCGCTCTGTCATGCTTGATAGCTCTAACGACGATTCTCATGATCACAAGAGCCAGAGGATTGCAGGTCACCATGGTTCAACCGGCCAGGCCTGCTGCTGTGAGATTGCCCTCTTCTGTGACGACCAGGGCGACTGGCCACGGAACGCCCGCGAGCCTGCCAGCCTCGAGCAGCGTAACCCGAGCATGGGGAAATTCCTCAATGTCAGTAGGTATAAGTCATGTAGCGGAGAACTCAAGATCGCGCGGAGTCAGCAGAACGATGGTGCTGTCACACGAGGGGGGAACGGCCACACGGCACCTCGAAACTTGGCGATCTTACTGTCCGGGGGTGGGAGTAAGGAATAAATGGTGCAATCACCACATACTAACCACCCGGCCGGCGGCATCAATAATGAGATGGAGGAAGAGCCGGGACAGCTTGAAGTGTTGGGACACTTGCGCCCCGGCCCTGCGAGGGTCTTCCGTCAGCGCCTTGTAGTATGGATCTATGCTGCTCAGCAGCGCCCCTCGCTCATTCGGTCACACCTACACCCAACTCAGAGCGCAGCGAGACCACCTGCGACGACAGAGACATCATCGCTTCCGAGGTAAAGGGCACCGATCCGCCTGGCGGCGTTCCGTCGAACCGAGTCTGATGCGACGGTTGAAGGAACCACGTCGACACCGTCCCCAAGATCATCGAATACGCGCCAGAAGCTTGAAACTAGACCCCAGGCGATGGCCGAAATCTGACCCCCTCCGCTATCACTGGGCGGAGATCCGCCGGTTGCACCGGGCCAAAAGTGCGCGACTGGATCGGGAGATCACTTCCCGCGCGGGTTGCTGCAGTGGCTGGAGGGGATAGTAGAGAGGCTGACGCTGCCCAACGTTCATGTACGGGCACTCGGCCCAGCCCCGCAGCAAGATCAGACGATACGCGCAGCGGCGGCCGGCCCCGTTTCTGCGCCGACACCACCGACGTAGTATGGCGTTCGGCCGCAGGTACTACTCACCGTCCGGCCGATCTACCCCGGACTGATCCGCTTGTATGGAACCACCGTTGCGCCCAGGGCGGGCAAGCCTTGACCGGAGAGCCGAATGCCACCGGTGAACGACATCGGTGAGCCTTGTGCGGAGGCGGTCACGTCCACGCGGGTGGTGTATGGGGTCTGTCCAGCGTTCGGCACCTCTCTGTGTCAAGCCGCTGGGATCAGAGAGGTAACCGAGTCTTGGAGCATGGTCCGGTAGACGACGTCGCAGAGTCGGCGTTTCAAGCAGCGCAGGGCTTCTTTGTGGCTTTTGCCTTCGGCGCGTTTTCGCTGGTAGTAGATGCGTCCTTCGGTTTGGTGGCGGATCTGGGTGATCGCCATGATGTGCAGGGCGGAGTTCAGCTGCCGGTCGCCGTGCCGGGACAGGCGGTGCCTTTGACGTCGCCTGAGGATGCTTCCAGGGGTGCGACGCCGCAGTAAGAGGCGAACGCAGCCGCGGAACGGAACCGGTGGATACCTGCTGTGCGGGCGATGATCTTGGCGGCGAGCAGGTCGCCGATGCCATGCAG
>Ga0247774_1001821_pt1 | contig 10664 bp, 11 predicted proteins | sample UWRJL001104B6_FD_179933 | JGI IMG/M metagenome (GOLD analysis project Ga0247774, IMG submission 179933) | Plant litter microbial communities from Arlington Agricultural Research Station in Wisconsin, United States - UWRJ-L001-104B-6 | ecosystem: Environmental > Terrestrial > Plant litter >... | reverse complement strand
AGAAGCTCGAGCCACTCGACCACTGCCTCGGCGACTCTAATGATGAGACTCAAGAGCGTCTCTGCGTTAAAGACTTTTGCAAGTCGGTGGATTGGAACGCAGTGGCGGATCCTCGCGCGAATGCCGTCCGTCCTGTTGGGAAATTGGTTCGGAATGCAATGGTATCTGACAAAGATGTCACAGGATCCGGCGAGCTTAGAACTGTTCATTCCGGTCTTAATTCGCCGCTGGATCCGAATGGGCTTCTTCGGCGGCTGCGAGAGGTATGTGGCTGACAGTAAAGCTGAAATTGTTGTTTGCTGATTCCCTCCAGCGGCCCCCGTTTTCTTCCAAATTCGGAAGAAGACGGTCAGTGTATGTCGCCAATCCTTGTTTATCCTTTCTATATTGTCGATGGCTCATTATTCTACAGCTACATCAAAGATCTACTAAGGAGTCCCGAGTATGTCTACAGTCAAATGCTGTCTTGCTCCGAGCTCGAAGTGAAGGTATTGTGACTATTGCCCAGTCACGTACAGGGCGTCTCTCGAAGCTAATCTCTTGTACAGTGGGGTGCAAAAAGTTTGACCCCCCTTTCAGGTCTCTTGAAATTACGGCGGTCCGAAGCGGCGCGGCTCACTAGAGTCACCAGCTGTGACGGTCCGTCGGATTTTGAGAGTACTTGAAGGGGGCCAAACTTTTTGCACCCCACTGTACAAAGGGTACAAGAACTTCATCCTTCACTTCGACCTACCTTCGTTTCGAATTGTGTCTCTGGACAGCAAGAATCCACCTTCTGAGGACGATGTCGATGTGTCCGTTCTAGGCTTCGATCACTCTAGTCTTGGCACCAAAGGTAGCGGCTCGAAGCTGTACCTCACGAGGACTCAAGCTTCGGTCATGATGGTTGGTGTGGCCAATTACTCCTATTCGACCTTTGGGTTCATGTCTGGGGTCGAAGAATTTGTAGAACTTGAGGATGTAGAACTCGAGGAGTTGGACCAGGAGCGACAGGGTTTCGAGCGCGACCTCATCGGTGGAGACGACATCGATGATAGCCCTACCAAGACCTTGGCGGAAGCTCGTGCTTACTTTCTGCGTTGCTTGTGCAACCGATCGGGCCGAGCGAAAAATCACTACGGTGTCCTGGTGTACTACTTTCAAATTACTTTCAAGGCGCAGGTAAGCAATCGTTTATTCCTGTGCTTTCAGTCAGCCCTTCTTCACCCCTGGAGAATCCCCGACCTTCATTCCGGCTGTCAGGTCAAATACGAGATGATCTTGCTACTGACTTTTGGTGATTAGATGAAGATTTGTGCCAGAGCATCCTCAGAACAGTGGACGGCTCGATTCAAGAAGTCCGATTACGTACCGTGGGCCCAGAAATTCAGCCAGGCAATCGACATCGTAATCGGGACGCTGGAGACGTTGATAGAACGATGGACGACCTTCTGTGGCCGCTCTGTTCTCTCGTATTTCGATGGAGCGGAAATGAGGAGCTCTCTCCAAGGGATTGAGGACAACTTCACACATATGAACGACGAGCTCCTTAGAGATCTGTACCAACTCAAGAAAGCCTGCGATTCCCACAAGAGCGATGTAAGAAAGTTTGTAGACTTGCGTGAGTTGGGTCTAAATTGGCTAATCTTTATCCTCGACCAAATATATGATGAACCAGCTGAGCTTGTGGCGGACGCGGAGCTTTGAACGGGCAGGGAACACGTCTCGATTTACTGTATTCGTAATTACAATTCCGTTCCATCCACCTCAACTAGATGAACCACTGTCCGCTGATACATTTTGGTCGCTGATTAGGTCCTGCCTCTCATCCTCACAAGTGCCATTTCAGCATGCAGCCGAGTGCGATTTCTTTCCAAACGAGCCTAAAGGCGCTACTATCATTTTCATAGCGTTTACCATTTCCGTCCTCATCGTAGACTGGGCAATTTCGTCCGACCACCTGCATCACTGGAAGCAGATGTTCACCAAATGCATCCGACAATGTTTGCCGACGCCCTTCCTCAGCAAACCCGACGGCAGCTGCAACAATGCGGCCAACCAAACAGGCGACGACAACACCGCCGAAGAGTAAGACCTTGAGAACAGCATCGTGGGCGTGACCAATGCTGTTACAAACACGCCAGTACAGCCGGCCTTTGGAAGACACACCAGTCAACGTATGACGGGTATATTGGCGTTGGACAGATTCCCCCCCCCCCCTTCTCTTTATTTTTTGGTTCTGTCTTGCATATTGGGCTTCATGACTGCATGAACCGAGATCACGGCCTCCCATGACTACGATTTACGACCTACACGACGGTGGAATGACTGATGAATTATGTCCGTTTTTCTGTTGACGAGGAATTAGCATAGCGGGCGGGCATCACATCAAGCTCACGTCGCATTTAGTATCTGTTGCATTTTGCTCGTTGGAAATGGCGGTAGCGTTGAAGCCTACTGAGGTGTACAGCATGAATGGAGTGCTTTGGGGCAGAGTATTGTGTTTCATGAGATACCAGGGACTGTTGGAGAGACCTCACAGATAGATCGGAGACGGGTAGCAACAGGAGAGCCCGGAAGGATGGTGAAAGGACGGCCAGCCGCTCACAGCTGGTTGGAGACCAGTTGGACGCTTAGGTCTACGCCCTGAGGTAGATATCAAGTACGGCCACATGGAGAAGCTAGAACTTAGAGGTCAACAGCCATAATGATGCCCTCTCCAGCCTATTGCTAAGGTACTCGATGAGCTTGAAATCATCGTAACACGTCGGCTCAGTCAAGGTCTCCCAAGTCGCGCGACCCCACCGAAGGCTCACTCCAACGGCAGAGTCACGTGCCGCGAACCAACCGCGGATTTTTCCACACCAGTCAATGGGCCCCTGACCTGCACGTGACGAGATTTGGAGGAAATCAAAATCGGCATGCGCAACCCCAAAATTTCAATTGAGCAAAACGCGTCGGCACGCGTCGCGGGGCCCCCACCCAACCCCACAGCTTGCCTTACTCCCAACATTGCCGCTAAAAAAACAGCGACTAAACCAACAGTTGACGCCGAACGTCCTTGAGGATCTTCCATACCTACCCACGAACACCACGAATCGGCAAGATCAAGGAATCTCCCGAAAACACAAAAATGGGCGACCCAGACGCCGCCCTCCTCGCCAAATTTGGCACTCTTGAGCCCGACGTTCTCGCCGAGTTAAAGTCCATGATGCGCCTACACGATCTCTCGGCCGAGGAGGTCTTCTGGAAGTGGGAAGCCTTCAGTATCAAGATGGACATTGACGTTGGGGAAGTCTCGCTGTCTGCAGTGCGGAATCTGAAGGCCAACCTACAGGGGGAGTTGGAGAAGAAGAACAGCAAGGCGAGGGAGATCAAAGTAGAGCGAAAAGTTGTGGGGACCCCGAAGGGCGGAGTGGGGGATGTGTACGGTGTCTTGGACGGGTTGGTACCGGGGACGCCGGTGGGGAGTGCGGGGAGGAAGAGTGGTGGTTTGGGGAAGAAGACGCCGGCGAGCAAGTTGAAGGCGGAGGTGATGAGTAGTTCTCCGGCGGGGGCGGCGGACGGGAAGCTACCTAGTAAGGGGGAGGACAATCTCAAGTGTGTAGTCTCTTTCTTTGGTGTATCCCTCTCTTGCGTCGGTCCGCCTTTGCTTTGCCAGTAAGCTAATGTCGGAGGCGAGCAGGCCCACAAACTTTAACGACCGTGCCAACGCGGGCGAAATCATCGAAATCCTAAACGACAGCCTCCGCTCTGCCGAGCCACCCATCTGCCCCTATTCCGAGCCACGCATCAAGCTCACCGCAGTGTCGGATCTCAAAAAGATGAGCTACAAGCCCCTGTCCATGAAGCTCTCCGACGCGTCCGAAATCCTCGACGACCGCATCGACGAGTTGATGCACACGCTCGCGTCGGAGAAGCACCTGGACTATGCGCTGTTTGGGTCTGCCGCAGCGCAGGGAACCACCGACGTCATTGCCGTCGGGCGGATCGCATGCGATGCCAAAGAGGGGGGGAAACTGAATGCTGCGAGCGTTGTTTTGGAGACGTCCCGGAGAATGGGTGGGGGGTTGAGGATTCCCTTGGATTTGAAGAAGGTGATGACGCAAAAGGGGCACGCTTTTTTCCCGGGGCAGATAGTTGCGTTGAGGGGGAGCAACGCTTCAGGGAATGACTTTACCGTGGAGGAGATTCTGGAGGTGCCGCTGCTAAACAATGCAGCCAGCTCGCCAGCGCAGCTGGAGGCCCATCGGGACCGTCTCCGCGGTGGACCCGACGCGATGGACGACGGCTCAGAACCCGCTCCGTTAAACATCCTGATTGGATCGGGGCCGTATACTGCCGACGACAACCTCGATTTTGAGCCTCTCCACGCCCTCTGCTCCAAGGCTGCGGATACCTACGTTGACGCCGTCATCCTCACCGGGCCGTTCCTGGACGCAGAGCACCCCCTCATTGCCTCTGGCGACTTTGACATTCCCGAAGAGCTCCTCGCGGATGCCGACACTGCAACTCTCTCGACCCTGTTCAAAGCACTCGTCTCACCGGCGTTCCACTCCCTCGCACAGGCAAACCCGAGCGTAACCATCATCCTCATTCCCTCCACCCGCGACGTCCTCGCCAAGCACGTCTCCTGGCCCCAAGACGTCCTCCCCCGCAAGGAACTCGGCCTACCCAAATGCGCGCGTGTGGTTTCGAACCCCATGACCTTGAACGTCAATGAAGTCACCCTCGGCGCCTCCTCCCAAGACATTCTCTACGAACTTCGCCAGGAGGAGCTGTTGATAGGCAACAAGTCGGCAGTGACCGAGGCGAATTCGAGGCTTTGTCGGCACGTGATTGAGCAGAGGCATTACTTCCCCCTTTTCCCGCCCGCGGATCGAAGCAAACTGCCCAAGACGGGAGTGGATGGTGGGAAGGGCCTGCCGCCGGGCGGAATGTTGGACTTGAGTTACCTCAAGTTGGGAGAGTTGGGGGGGGTGAGGCCGGATGTTATGATTTTGCCGAGTGCTTTGCCGCCGTTTGCTAGGGTAATGTTTCCCTATTCACTTTCTCTTTTCTTTCCCTTCTTCCTCCTTCACCTCCCGATATGCTTTAGTGTCTTCTAGCGGAATAGCAGCTAACAACGACAAATAGGTGGTCGAGTCCGTCCTCGTCATCAACCCCGGCTTCCTATCCAAGCGAAGAGGTGCGGGCACGTATGCGCGCGTGATGATTTATCCGCGGAAAGTGGAGGACTTTGAAGCCGAGAGGCCGTTGCTGACGCACAATGTGTTCGGCCGGGCAAAGGTCGAGGTTACGAGGATATGAAGATGATAGGAGGATGAGCATGCATTGGCCTTGGGTTCCATCTCGGGTTGTGGTAATTACGAAGGATTTGTATGAAGAAGATTAAAGGGGTGGTTAATAGTCCCTGCGTGTGACTTGTACGTTGAGAACGGGGGAATAGAACAGTAGGCTCCCTGTTTATGGGTATCAATGATGATTCCACTAGAAGAGAATCTGCTATATCCATTGTGGAGCGAGTAGAGAATGGGGACCGAAAGGTGTTGGTCATTCGTCCACCCTTCTCCTCTTCTCATCTCGATGCCGGTCCCTCGAAGTGCTCCTCTTGCGCCGATATGAATCGCGAGATTCTCTCGGCGTTCGGGACCTAGACCTAGACCTGTCTCTCCGTCGATCACCGCCAGGCCGATAGGTATCACCCCGATCTCGATTCCGATCCCGATCCCGACTCCGGTCTCGATCGTTTTTATCGTCATCTCGCCTCGGCTCCCTCTCCGCTTTGGGCCCTGTTGGTGCACCGGAAACATTGGGCCTCTTCCTCTCACCCAGCGGCATGGCATTGGCCCCATGTCCTTCATCCCCACCAGGCCGAAAGCGGTCATCCTCCCGAAACCTCTCATCCCCTCCATAGAATGTCCTCCTCTTCTCTTCCCGATCAAAGTCGCCCCAGACGCCAGTATCCTCCGACCGGAGGTCCTTGTACTTGGTCGCCCCCTTCTTACCGAGGCGCGTCATATCCCGCCTCTGCATATACTCGGGCAGTTGACTCCGATCCATCTCATCCTCAAACTTGGCCCCCATGATATCCCGGTTCGCAAGGCCAGCCTCGGCTGTGGCATCCATGTAAAATGCGCCGCGATGGTGGTATTTCTGCATGAACCCCATTTTCCCCCGTGCGTCCTTCTCTTCCTTTTGTTTCTGAATCTTCTTCTCGTCTTCGGCCCGCCGTTCTTCTTCCGTCATGTTTCGTCGCCTCTCCAGATCCTCGATTTCACGCTCCTTGGCTAGCATGGCTTCCCGATCTCGTTTGTACCTCTTCAATTTCCGAAGCTTAAACGCCGCGAGTTCGGCCTCGGCGTCCAATCCGTCCCGGTCGTCGACGCCTTGCTCGTCCTCGCCGGTGCCGAACGTTACGAGGGATTCCCTTGCCGCAAGATCCTGTTTGACGGTCTCTTCGATGAGGGCGTCGAGTTTTTGTTTCTTTGCCTTTTCCTCCTCTTCCTTCTTTTCCTCTTCGGTCTTGGTCTGCTGCCCCCGTTGAGACTTGGGCACAAATCGGGGCTTGATCATCAGTCGCGGCTTTTCGTCTTCCGAGCTTTCCTCCTCTTCAGCGCTCGACTCCTCCTCGTCGTCCTCTGAATCGCTCTCTGCTTCGGATTCCGACTCGGTCACGAAGCCTTCGGCCGCCGCGGCTTCCTCGACGCGCGCAATCTCGTTCTTCGCCGCGGCACGTCGCTGCTCTTCATCCACTCGTTTCGGCACGCTGATCAAGTTTGTAATCCGGGCAGCAGACGCTGCCTTGGGGGGGGGCGCCCGTTTTGGAGGCGCCGCGGAGGGAGTTTCGTCTTCTGAGGATTCCTCCGACGAGGAGTCAATCCCCGTCGGCTTCCCCGCGCGATGACGCGCGGGCCGGATGGGGTTTGCGGTCATGCGTTTTGGAGGCATTGTGTGTGAGAGGCTGTGATTGCTGAAGAACAAGCTGAGCTTTTTTCGGCATCGAAGTTTTGGACCCTCGATCCTCGGAGCCGTAACCCTAACCGATTTCCTTTCGCCGGCTGCGGTACCTGCAAGCTTGTAGAGGCAGAGCGGGGTCAAGCGGCGGGAGCTGTAACCTGATGAGCGATGACGCCACTGGGGCGAATGTTGCCTTGCTGCTTCGGTGACTCCTGACCCAATAACATGAGGAGCTGAGAATTATTGGACTGCAGAACCCTGATTTTGATATGCGAACTGAAACTCGATCCGGGGTAGCTGCGGCGTCATAAAGGCAGAGCTCCCAGCTCATCTGCAACCCTTTTGTCAATTGCAGAATGCTCACAACTCCACTCCATTTCACGACCAAAAGACTGCATAGCACGCGAATCCCTCGTACCAACCTCATTCAACATGGCAACCGCTGACACCGTAGACCTGGGCCCTGCTCACCCGCCCAAAGGCGCGGCCATATCCGCCTTCAAGGAGCTCTTCGTCCGCCCCGAGACTGACTCCGAAGACATCACCAAAACCCCGTACCTACCTGACGTGCTCCTCCACAAGTACAATGCGGACGAGAAGCATAACACCAGCTACTTCCACGTCTTGCGGGAGCACGATCTTACCGCCCACGACCTGATCGAATCCATCAAGCCTGCCGACGACGATGAAACCTGCGCCCACTTTGAGGAAGTCCGCGTTGCGCCCACGCCCTACGGCATCATCCTGTTTGGCAAGGTCAAGATCCCCGCCCTACCCGAGGACGGGCCGTGCTACCTCCATGTCCGGTTTTTCGAGCCCGAGCCTGGCACCAAGCGGCCGGCCGAGTTGCATTCGATCCGGACGGATAGCCCCGAGGAGAATGACGGGTCCTGGGAGGCGATTTTCCCCAAGGAGAGAAAGTTAGAGTGGTTCGACCACTAAGTCTTCGGGATGAAACAGCACGTCATGGACATGGTGTTGGGGGCTGGTGTGAATAAACGGCGTGTTGTCGAGTGGCCCTGCAATGAGAGGGCCTTGTTTCTTGAATATGGGGCGTTTCAGTCTTGGAATCGTTTATCAATTGATGGCTTTATTGGCCTGGAACGTCAGCTCTGTACTCATCATGTCAAAAAAACAACCAAATAGTTACTATTCTGCTTCGTACTATTAAGAAGAGGTGTTTGAACGTGCCCACTAGTTCAAATGTGTCCAAAGCCCATAACCTGTGAAGTTATCCATCCCATCAGCGGGCGACGACCTAACAAAAGCCATCCCTGGTCCAATTATTTACGAGATATGCTAAACAGGTCTCTCTAGGTTAGCTGCCTTACCGGCTGACTTGAAATTAAGGAGGTAATCATTAGAGGATTTGCATTCGAATGTGTGAACATGATTTCTCATCTTAACGAAGAGCTATTGAAGCTGCATTCGTGGACCACAAATCCTGGATGCGGGGTGGCGGGGTAGTCGTTGGAGGCGTAGAAAGTAAGCGACTGGGCTGAGACCACTTCTTCCCATCACATTCATCAAGCTATCAGGCTCTTCCTCCACTCTGCTACGTCACATCGATTAACAGCCCGATCAATTGACAAGCCGAACACCTCAAATATTCTGCGCAATACTTAGTTTTCGATTTATCCCTCCCACGAGCCGCGAAAATGGCCTCCAACGAAACTTGCGATGTCATCAACATCGGCTCTCGCGAATCCGCCCTCGCGATGAAGCAAACCAACCTCGTCGTCTCGGCCCTTCAAACCCTCCACCCGCACTTGACCTTCCAAATCCAGGCTATGAAGACTACCGGCGACAAGGACCAGCTAACTGCGCTCTACAATTTTGGCGGGAAAGGGCTGTGGACGTCCGAGCTCGAGGCGAAGCTCGTGGCTGGCGAAGTGGATATCATCGTCCATTCGTTGAAGGACATGCCCACAACGCTACCCCCGGGCTGCGTGCTGGGGTGCGTTACGGCGAGGGAGGACCCGCGCGATGTGGTCGTGTTCAAGAAGAGCCTGGCGGGGAAATATGCATCTCTTGCGGACCTGCCGGAAGGAAGCGTCATTGGTACGAGCAGCGTGAGACGGATAGCGCAGCTGAAGAGGAGATATCCGGGCCTCAAGTTCCAGGACGTGAGGGGGAATATCGATACACGGCTGAGAAAGTGCGATGACGAAGAGGGACCGTTCACGGCCATTATCCTCGCTGCGGCCGGACTGAAGAGGCTGGACTACGAGCATCGCGTCGCGCAGTATCTCGAGCATTCGAAGGGAGGAATCCTTCACGCCGTTGGACAAGGAGCGCTGGGGATCGAGGCACGGGAAGACGACGAGCGGATACTCGAGATGTTGAAGGGGTTGCAGGACCAGAAAACAATGCTGGCATGCGCTGCCGAGCGAAGCGTCATGCGGACGCTGGAGGGTGGCTGCAGCGTGCCAATTGGCGTTGAAACAGCATGGACCGAGGCAGGAAACCTCTTCATGGCTGCTACTGTGGTGAACCTTGACGGGAAAACGTTTGCGGATATGAGTGAGGAGGCGGCCATCGGGACAGCCGATGAAGCAGAGGCATTTGGCAAGAAGATGGCGCAAGCATTGGTGGACAGGGGAGCGGACAAGATCTTGGAGGCCATGAAGAAGTGACCTTGCATTTATTGGCGGCAATTTGCCGACCGTGCAGTTTGTATCTATAAATCTCTGCCAAGTCACAACCAGGGCGCCTTGCTGTATCCGCTTAGAGTATCTCATCATCTTCATTCGTTGGCGCAATTACCATTTCCGGGACAACTACGCCTTGCGAAGGGACAACACGCCTCTTCAACACCGGTACGGTTTCCTCCTGGCTTCCGACATTCTCCTGCGGCTGTTGCTCCTCAACCTCGTCCATTTCTTCGTCCGTCTCCCAATCATCATCGCCCAAAACTGCAAAACTCGACGCCTCGGCAATCTTCTTTTTCTTTTTGTCCCCACTCCTTTCCCCCACACCCGCGACAGAACTGTTCACCTCGTCCCATGCTTTCCGTCTTGAACGCATATTATTGAGCTGGTCGACGCTCTTAGCCACCTTTTTTGCCGTCCGTTCGACGACGGCTTCTGCCATGTCGACATCCCGCTCATGCCGTTTTCGTGCCCGAGACGAGAGTTGGGATCTTCTGCTCTTTCTTGTCTTCTTAGTCACGCCGGCGCCGCGGTGGATTGCGAGCACCGAAGGCTGCTTGACGTCGGAGGCCCGGCGGGGTGCTACTTCTTCCTGTGCTTCCTGGTCGGGAGATTTGTCGACAGGGAGGGATGGGGACATAGCCCTCCGGGCGGCCCTCGAGTGGACTGAGGGAGCTGCGGACAGAATGTTAGTACTATTAGAGAACAGAAAGCATTGATCTGGAGCGATACCCTTTTTCTTCTTGGAAAAGCCTGGTTTTGCCATTGCGAAAGGCTTGACGTTGCAATGGTGATGGCGAAAGCCTTTCCTGGCGTGATGGTGGGGTCGAATTTTCTTCAAATTCCCTTGTCACTGCTGCAGGGCATGCCAGTTGTTGATTCGCCTAGTTCATGTATAGGCGGCGGCTCCACCCGTCCGCCCGGTCTGCCATCAAGGGAGTAATACAGCAAAAGCAACTAAAGCAATCTAGAGGGGAAACAGACAAAGCTTAAAAGGGCAACTTACATGAGAGAAGCTTTGTTCCCACTTTACTACGTTGCTATTTCCGAAACAGACAAACATGCTACCGCTGC
>Ga0247774_1001820_pt1 | contig 10667 bp, 13 predicted proteins | sample UWRJL001104B6_FD_179933 | JGI IMG/M metagenome (GOLD analysis project Ga0247774, IMG submission 179933) | Plant litter microbial communities from Arlington Agricultural Research Station in Wisconsin, United States - UWRJ-L001-104B-6 | ecosystem: Environmental > Terrestrial > Plant litter >... | reverse complement strand
GGGAGGGACTCCATGCTTCGGTTCCGGGCATGGCTGGTCTAATGTTAGAAGTCCTACTAAGCCGAAGGATGGGTAGTTCTAGAGAGTTAACGAACTCGCTGCAGTAACAAGAGTTGCCATGAGTGACGAGAACAACGACAAAGCCAAATCAAGGCCCCGTGGCCTAGCCAAAATTCATCGCCTCCGACTTTCATGTCTACCGTACGCGCTTGGACTATCTCCGGACGCACTCCTCGAGGCGATTTATCAATCACAGTCAAAGCGAATCAAAGCACTTCTTGATTACGGGGCTGACCCGAATAAGGTAAAGTAGCCCTATTCCATTTAGGTGTACGTGTGCTAACTTTCTACAGCCATTGAAACGACGGAGGAAGACATCGAGCGTAGAGTTTTCCATGAGGAGCCAAGGAGGGCTACCACTACACCTAGCCATATGGTCGCACGATATCAACGTCCTCCAGCTTCTCATAGACTACGGGGCGGATGTGAACTTACGAGACTATCGTCGGTCTTCTCCTCTGCATCTTGCTTGCAGATTTCCCAATCAACCCGGAATCGCGCATCTTCTCTTACAAAACGGTGCCGAAGTGGACGCCGTTGACATGGAAGGACTCACCCCTCTATACACAGTCATAGAACTTCGTAACCATATCCCGCTGTTTGATGATGGCTACCTTGCGCTATTATCCACCCTCTTCGAATACGGGGCAAGTGTTTCTAAGATGTTCAAATTGAATGCGAATACACTCCGGAATGCCTTACAAGAGGGGTCTACGGATCATTCCCTGACGCTACTTCGACGCAAGAATCCGAAGGCGACACTATTCCTTTGGATTTTTCTCAACCTTCGTGCTGGGTACGGAGCTAGCCCATTGCACCTCGCATGTCTTCTCAAATACGACGCCGTTGCCACTACTTTAATCGAGAAGGGCGCGGACATTCGGGCTACAGATGAAGGCGGAGCCTCCGTGCTGGAGTATGCTGCTATCACCGCTCATTACCCAGTCGTTGAAGCCATCATCCGAGCTGGGGCAGTTTATCCCTCTCGAACTCGGTGTGGACTAACATTTCTTCATCGGGCTGCCCGAGCTCGAAGAGGAGATATTCTAGAATTCTTCTTGGAGCAGGCGCAAGAAAAGGAGCTTGATGAAGGCATTCGACCCTCTGACGACTCAGGATTACTCAGCGCTATTTCCAGTTCAACCCTTGAGTGGGTAACACCATCACGCCTCTATGTGCTCATTCACTTGTTCAACACCGAGGTTATTGGGGGTGCCCCACGGAACGGCGAGGCTTCGGAAGTTGGAATTAACCAAGTCTTTCAATTCGTTGAACGGCACCCGAGACTATACTCCCGTGTTTGTCAAGAATTTGAGACGCAGCAGAGTCTACCTCGGGATATTGCTTTGTGCATCTTCGCAATTAACCAACCCACGTTTATATACCTGGAGAATGATATGTTGTGGCAGTGTGAAGGGGATGTTACTGGTTGAGGCTGGGGACGGCGAGGGGCCAGGGCTTGAGACCTTGATGTCACAAGAGCATTACAAAGATGCTCCCCTGGATAGGATATACCGAGTACGGCACGAAGCAGTAGGCTTGCATCCTCAAGGCCAGTCTAGCAACAAGCGGTCCGAACCAATATGACATCATCCGTGACATTGCCGTTAGGCCGGCTTTACACTGCTTCCCGGCTAGCCTGCCCGCCCCCGGCCCCGAATTCACCAGGCTCCAACTCCGGGACCTCTCACGCGCACACCCCTCTTTTTTCTTTTTAACTTGCTCTCAAACGTTACGGCCCCCTGGAGCCCGAGACTACTTCGCAGCAGCGGATCCATGTATGCCCTATCAACCAGCTTCTGAACCGCGTTTCGACGACTTCGCGCTCAAAGTCCTGGAGTCCAAGCTCACTGCTAATTGACTTGAACAACGACTTCAAGTATTTCAACTGATGCTGAGATAGAAAGGTAGGTAGGGAGGAGAACAAGTCGCCGATCGAGAGGTCGTCCCAGATCTCCTCTTGTCTCGCTGCGAAGTCGTCCCAAGGGATGATTCGTCGAGGGAAAATTCGGCCGGTCGGGTTGGTAGTGTCACCTTGTGTAGTCAAAGATCGGTCAGTTACTACCTGAATAGCAAGATTGAGCGAGTGACAGGCCTCGAGATATTGCTGAAGGGTCTGTGGCCGTGACGCCTCGGCAGTATCTTCGGCTTCTTCGCGTCGGCGTTGCTCTTCTCGTAGCAACCGTCGCAGCTCTTCGATATCCTCCATTGTGATTGTAGCGTATGCAAACCATCCGTTCACTCCGGCGACAGGACAAACCTGAGCATGTCTTGTTGGCCGAGGCGAAGACTCGCTTGTGCCAAGTTGGACGCTCGGGTGCCAGCTGATGATTTCGGGAGTGGTCGGCTGACATACAGGCTCGAAGTAATGAGGCAGGCGGTCGACAAAATAAAAGGCACTCATTACTTTAGAGGAACATATCTTTATTGGGGAATTATATGGAAATTCAGGGTTCTCGTAAATATCACCAACTTGTTGATTTTCCTTCGCTGGTTAACACATATTCTATCCGTCTTACTTTTTTCTGTAACATGGTGTATGGTAAGATTTGTGTGGAACTCGATGAAAGTGCTAAGGGGTCTGTTAGGTAAGTGGCCTGTCCCACGCATTTGTGAGTGCCTATTTTTTTTGTCGACCGCTTGTGAGTGCAATCCGTGCGTAATGCAAGCGGCTGTTGCTGCTGCTGATGAGTTTTGGGTTCTTTTCGGGTACCAACGCCAATGATTTTACGAGAGGTGGGGGATATTATATTGTTGTTTCACTATACGTCCTGGGTATAATTATGGAGAGGCTGCTGAAGACCGTGATTTCTATAGAACAGGCAAACGGGGGTGGACGGTGCAGAATGTCTGCTTAAGGTGAATCCCGTCGCATTCTGCCCTTGAGATCTTGGCGATAGTTCGGGACATGACGACGCGGTCCTCATGCTGGAGAGGCTGGAGGATAAGACCAGGGAGAACTTCGAACGAGGTTATAAAATGATGGAGTCAGCCCTAGCTACTAAAGTTACCAACGAAAAAGGACGTCGGTCCGGTATAATTCTGTGAGATTAGACGAGAAAGTGGATGCAGGTGACGGCCATCCTGGCAATGATGATTCCAGGCTAGATCCGTCACTTCTCTAGGGCTACCAACTGTACTGCAATGTGCTCCCTGGGAGCTGGGGTAACTAGTTAGTGGAAATGTAAGCTGAGAAGCTGCCACTGTGTTATATCCAAAAGTAGATCTCTCGGTTTGCAGTCGATCGTCCTTGCAGTCGGATGAGGCGGCGTCGCTGTTCATTCGTTTTTCTTGGTCGCTGACCGATACGTTAGAGGCTCAAGCTGGAAGACAGCCCCGAAGCCTTGAAAGCCATATGTATAATCATGTGACAACGAGTTAGCGAACATCTTTTCGTCGATCAGATGAAGTACCTCTACTGTAAGGTATACAATAGCTAATACGAACTGTGTCCGTGCGCCTGAATTATTCAAAGAGTGTAAGTGAGCAGGCCCCCGATTTCGCAAATAGGTGACTAAATGGCTGGCAGTCTCGGCACGGCATGCATTTCTTGCCGAGGGTTGATTAAGGTACAATAGAGATCCCTTGATTCGTGGTCTCGTAGATCCAGCAAGCTGCTTCCCTTGTGACGTAGAAAACCAAAGGCGTAAAGTTGACTCATTCTACCGAGATCCTGGATGGAAGGTTTGTTTTTTCCTCTCACTCTCCTGTTCGAGCTGCCAGATGCCAGGATTCTGGCTGAGCCAACATGCAGAATCCTAATACCAGGATCCTGGATGTTGAAGACCAGATTTGGTAGCCCGTGTGCCCGTTCTTCGGTTCGGGGCCGTGCACCAGAAACAAGGCCAGGGGAAAGGGTGAGGCGGTGGGGACGTACCACACCTCGTGCGATTCCGTTTTCCGAAACGGGAGGTACTACTCCGTAAGAGAAAGTAAAGGCGTAACGTTTTAACCTGACGGCAGGTGGGATCTGGACAAGTCCGTCATCTGGGTTTGTCAAGGCCTCGATCCGGGATCAAGGACAAAGTCCATAATCCGGGCTCCCCCAAAGAACCCACAAAAGAGCAGACGGGATCGAGTCTTTTCCTTAAAGTCGTCAACATGGGTGCAAAGGCTGCCGAAAATGTCAGCTTTTCCTTGATCCTATATCTAGGCCTTAACAACCCCAGATGACGGACTTGACCTTGATCCCGGAGCTGGGCCTTGACAAACCCAGATGATGGAGTTGTCCTTCATCACAGATCTGGGCGAACACTCGGCGCAGTTGGGCCTTGCCTCCTGGTATCGGGTTTGCGGTTTACTGGTATAAAGGATGCTGAAGATGGCGGCTTGTAAACCCGGAAATGGATCTCGCTGTTACCAAAAGCTGACTCAAACTGGAATGCCTGTCTTCAGACGCTCGAGAGCCGCCACAACGCTGTTTGGGCGGTCGCCTTCTCGCCAGATGGCACGACGGTAGCGTAGACCTCAGATGATAGGACCGTCCAGCTCTAGGACGCAATATCGAGCGAAGAGAGGCAGAAGCAGAGGCTCGAGGGCTTGCCCAGTTGCTATTCTTCATAACATGCCAACTCAGTTGTTCCATGAATCTCAAAGAGAGTAAGGCCTGATATAGAGGTTCCGTAAATTCGGTACCCTGAGCGAAGAGTCATTTTCTTTGGGATCGGAAAACCCGAGAGACTCGATAAGTTGGCTCGATTAGTTCCTGAGAACGTTGGCGGCGGCGTCTCGTACCTCCAATGTCTCGTGCTGGAGCAGGCCGATTAGCGCTTCCACGGCGCTGTCGGGGAGGATTGTAATACTACAAATATAGGGTCTGGCTCTGTTTAGTAAAGGCTTAATGATGTTATACTTAAGTGAGCTATAGCTAAGGGCTATATATATATATATGCTATCTGTGGTAGCTGGTGAATAGCTGGTAGGTAGAGTAACAGGACAAATTGTGGTTCCCCAAACCGACCCGTTAGGGATAGGGTTTGAGGGCACACATGTTTCCCCGCCGTCTCCATAGAGACTCTCCAGATACCTCAACAATCAATCAAGAAAGTCAGCACACATCAGTCATTGTAATCCGTATCAGCCTACCAGTTATGCGTAGGCTACAGATACGGTGGTGACACGACTAGGGTGCTGACACTGCGCAGAAGCCACAATCGTGTATCACCTAGTTCGGGTTACGGTAACAAAATCAATGATCTTTCACTCCCTATATATCGGAAACTTGTCCTTCAACCCCATGACATTGTGTCATTAGCTAACACTAGAGCATGTGATCAAATGAAGCAAAGAGGGACAGGCTGATAGATTCCTTGGCTTGTCCCTCCCAGGCATGCTATACTCTCATCTTGGTAGTACAATCGCCTCTGACTACGAAAGATTGTATTGCATTTGGGTCATGGTATGAATGCCCATTCTTCCTGCTCTCGTTGCCGATCTCAGAGTTAGAGGCTAGAGCTGCCCAATAACGTGCCTTGTCAAGCTTGCGGCCTAACCTAACGCCTGACACTTGTCATCGTAAGAGCTAAGAGAAGGCTGCCCATGTGTCTGAAATGCTCCAATGCCTCCATCACACTCCTAGCTGGGATGGCAGCACCTAGGCAATAAGAACAACCATGGCTTCCTGGCAATTGGCATGGTGTTGGCCTGCCAACCACAAATGTCTCTACCGATGCTGTCAGACTACGCAAATACGTCTAGAAGGTTGGCAACATTTGCCAAGGCAAAAGTAAGTACATCACAACGTTAATGGGACAAGGAACAAACAGATTGCATCACAAGCGGACCGATGAAGAGTACGCATGAGAATGTAGTAAAAATACTTCTAGCAACTTTTTGAGTTCCTCCAGGTTGAAGACAAGCCAAAAATATGTCTCCTATCGCGTACCGCTATATTGCGACCTTTCCTCGAAGACCACGCTCTTGCCAACTCTGCATCTCGATCGTTAAACACCAGCATTAAGGTAGCAAACGCCTGAAAGACTCCTGCATTGGGGGAAGGCAAGGGCGCAAAGGCTAAAGGGCACGACCAACTCCGAGTTGTTGCCGGATATCTGCCGTGGTCAGGTCAACGAGACTCGACGTCAAGACATCAGCCTCACCGGTTAGGACTTGAGGAGAGACTTGGTACATGGGGCGGTGAAGAAACGAAGGGTAGTGGCCACGGGCGGAGTCTGTGATGTAGAATTAGGCGGGGCATGGTGTCCTGGAAACATAGACCATAGTCGAGTTGAAATGCAACCTCGGTGTCCATCGTGAGTGAGCTTTCATGCCGCAAGAGCGTTTCAGAGCTTTCTTAGATGATTTCCTTTCGTGAACAAGCATTATTTAGTTGGGACAGAACATCATAACAGTAAAACGTATATTCAGGCCTCGGCCGACCAATCATATGAATCTACCTCAACACTTCCCTACTAAACTATGCTTCTGTTCCATGAAGCGATCGTAATCCGCTAAAGAGACATCACGCAAGAGCTATTCACACTACTGGAAGTTGTTGCACAACCCCGTTCTTCTTGACAGAAATGAAAAGACGTTGATTTCCTGGCGCCGTGGCAAAGTAGAGGTGCTGTCGCATCGCGGCTCTACACAATACTGGAACGGGTGGATTGTTGTTCCTGACCACGAAAGTCTCTTCAAACCATGGCGTCATGGGAAGCAAGCTGTGTTGTTCACCCTCCTTCATAATTCTTACCTCTCCCATGATGCTTTCGTCATCAACCTCCTACCCATTGGCTAACCGTGTAGGTGCAAAATATGGCAGTATCCCGTTAACGTTCAAGATATTCCAGTCACTCCGCAGGATTGTCTGAATCGTAGACCCGGTGTCGTTGCAAGCTTGACGGGTTACAAGGACGTGGTCATCTCCGCCAAGACGAGAAGGGAAGCGGAGTTGCACCCAGACCTCTATCACGTTAGCTCCTGGGAAAGGACTGCGGGCTGCGTCAAGATACCATATGCATTCCCTAATTGCTGGGCGGGCCAACGCTGGTGGATGCAGCCATCTGCACTCCCACAATAGGCTGAAAGCCTGTTAGCATAAGACACAGAAAAAAGAACGACGGACGTTGGTACCTCCGAATCACCTTCTCTTCCTTCATCCTTCTCATTCTCTTCTATTGGGCTGGACTTGCCTTCTTGCGTGTCGGTTATGGACTGGAGATGCTTATGGAGAAATCCTATTAGCATGAAGTGGCGAAAAGAAACAAGAGATGTGGCATACCTCAGACGCACTCCTAATGCCGCCACCTGTTCCGACGTTTTCCGCATAGCAAGTAGGCTGAGAGTGGACTTGGTTGAAGAATGGGATTCTGCCGTTTGCGTTCTCTCGGACATCCAGTTGGAACTCCTCCACGGTGCTTCGCTTGACTTCTTTGCCATCGAAGCAATACACAGTTGTACCGAAGTCCGGGAGCTCGCCGCCTTCTTTGTAGTACCGTAGCATTGCCTCGATATTCTGGCGTTGTTCGATATTTCTGTCCAATGAGGCCCGGAGTTTCTTTACGAACCAACTCCGATTGGTAGAAAACATCTTGGTTTGCCTTGGAGAGAAAGATGATCCGTATTATTGAGCTTGATAGCTTTTCGTGGGCGAGTAACAAGGCTGTGGAAGGGATGGTGGTCCAAGACGATAGTGCGGCAGATAGGATGGTTCGGTAGAAGTGATGATACTGTAGAAACAGTAATTCTGCAGAAATGTGATGGTGCTTCGGGAAACGATGATGGTTCTGTAGAAGGCGATGGCGCTACAAGAGATGGTAGTTAAAGACGATGGATCTGTAGAGATTTAACGACGCTGGATGGAGGCAGGATTCTTTACGTCAGAAGAGAGCGGAGTCGATGTTGGTTCGAGAGCGAAGTTAATGTTGGGGGAAAGAAAACTTGGGCATAAATCTGTGGAAACAGGAGTCGGAGAAAGTCGTGGAGCTTATCTGGACGAAGCTTCCCACTACCGGATTCGCGTAGCAGTTAGCTGCCGGTTAGTGACGTCAGAAACTTTGAGTTATGTGCTTGTATCATACTCTTAGTTGATAGTAAAGTTATCTCGACGTTAGATGAGACTAGCAACTGGTTAGTAGCAAGATAGATCTGTGGTAGGAAGGATGGACGCATGCAAACCTGAAAACAACCAGTGCAGACCAAATTCAAATGGTTGGGGCGAGTTTAAGGACTTCCCCGGGTCCGAGATTCCGCTGCGCTGTAAACATTACGGTAAGTAGGAGCCGTCTGGACGCCATTCGCGTAAAGAAAGTACCGCTTTCGGAACGAAGGAATCAAGACGAAGTCGAGACTTTATTCATGCTATTGAAGTCCTTACAAGCCGCTTGCTATTATTAGTTAATAACATTACTCCCCACGATTGCGGAGGTAGATACCAAGTACTCGGTAACCAAATCTGGCCTTCCCGCTAGGAGCGAGGAATATATCTCGAGTAGGTTGTGCCCAAGTCAGAATTCTTCAGTCATCCTTGACAGCCAAATGCAGTCCTACAGCTTACTAGAAGATGATTAGGGTAACTGCCTATCGAGTTGTTCGATCGTATTCGAGTATGTATCGAAAGGCCTCGGTTGCCAGCTATGTCCAGTACTCGGAGTTTTCCGTTATCCATTTTGGCTAGGTTTATCAGAGAGTGAAGGAGTAGGTCCAGATTTTTCGAATACGGTAGGAAGATGCCGCTAGGGTGGCACGTACCTCATTGTGCTAGGTAATGAAGGCGTTGATGAATATCGAGTTTAGCGAGATGGAGATATGACGCTGTCATCATCCTTGGCTGCTGTCGGTAAAAACTGATGAGAAAACGAGCAACACGAAAGGAGGAAGCCATGGCTCGGACACGACTTCAGTTAGTCCGCGTCGTTCTGGTTGCCAAGTCTCGATAAGTCGACCAAGGGTTAGGATCGGATAGAATGACACGAGGGCAAGCGCTACACGAGTCTATCAATAGAATATCGACAGCAGATGCCATTTGGTGGCGGATTCAGCAGCTTAGCCTTGTCCGCAGTGGTGCTGGCCATCAGGCCAGCACTCCGTCTGAAAAAAAAAGATGAAAAGAAATTCAAGACTGCAATATTCAAAATATTTTTAGAGCTATATGGGTCTTCTGGCCCTGCCTGAGATGCTTGCAAAACTGATCTAGAGAGTAGCTAATCTGGTGCTGCTATAGGTTAACTATCTACATTGCTGCCTCCTTGCTGAGCTGCTGCATGTGTGCCATCCACCTGATCTCCTTGGTGATCTCAAGCTATAGCAAGTACCACTGTAGCTCACTCTGCCAGCCAGCCCACCACCGGCTGCCCCATCTCCCATCGAGGACTGTGATGGATGCTGGCTGCGTACACGACCTACATTTACGGCAGCAAACGCCTCCTAATTCGTAGGGCATTGTCGGTTAGGGAACATTGTTAGATGCAACATGTATCGATCCAAACCCATTGAAACCCGTCCGTATCAGCTTGCTTACAAAATTCGTCAAGTTTCTTGAACCCACTCTTCTTCTTCTCTCTTGCTTGTTCCAAATCTACCATGTCTTCGAACGTCACTTTGTCTCTCCCCCAAGTGTGTGATAAAATGGCATATGGAGGAGGCTGGGATCCGAAGTCGCGCAACTGAAGGGTTTCAGTGCCTAGCAGTCGCATCTTGTAGATGGATTTAGCGCACGCCCGCGAGTTGCATGTGGCAAATAGACGTGTTTCTCCAAATATTGCCGGGGGGGGCTGAATTGAGGTCAATAATGACACTGGTGGATGGATATCATGTGCCGAAGGTGCGGATCAGAATCTTTCGAATCTATGAAACGAAAATGCCTCGGCTTGACAAGAATATGGCTTGACTATTCCAGGATGTAAGTTGCTTGGAGTCATCGACGTAGAAATCGAAGGAGTGCAAATTTCCAGAATTTCGGCGCGTGGCGGAATTACAACATGGCCCTAGAACATGCCCATGGCTATTATCCTCCTACACGTCACTATATTCGTGCCAAGACATCTTCAGAGACTTCTCTCCCTGTGAGACAACATAAGTTTGTAAAGTGCGAGCTGACTTCGACGCAAGCAAAGTACGCCACCCGTTGACAGGTGTTGCATGAATCGAGAAAATCGGTCTCTTGGCCAGGCAAATCAGCTGCGCAAGCGCTGTCAATAAGCATCACATCGCCTTCGTAAAAAATAATTTACTGCATAAACCAACTCCAAACTCTCTCTCAAATGGCGGATGATCTATTCGACGGGGCCCTCAATATCGAGGAAGACCTCTATGTACAGGGCTATCAAGAAGGCTTAGCTGATGGCGAACAAGCAGGTCGGCTGGAAGGCCGCTCCTTCGGCATGACCAAGGGCTTCGAGAAATTCGTCCAGAGCAGCAAGCTCCACGGAAAGTCAGTCATTTGGGCGAACCGACTGCCTTCTACCACGTCCTCTTCCACCTCTGTTTCAAACACTGCTACTGCTGGGAGAAGCGAATCACAATCATCAGAGTCTCAAGTGACCTTGGCTGAGGCCGCAGAAAAATTAGTTGGCGACTACAAGCAGCAACTCCCACCTCTGTCCCACAACACACGCCTCGCAAGAAATATTGAAACTATTCACGCCCTGATGGAGCCGGATACGTTGTCA
>Ga0247774_1001819_pt1 | contig 10669 bp, 12 predicted proteins | sample UWRJL001104B6_FD_179933 | JGI IMG/M metagenome (GOLD analysis project Ga0247774, IMG submission 179933) | Plant litter microbial communities from Arlington Agricultural Research Station in Wisconsin, United States - UWRJ-L001-104B-6 | ecosystem: Environmental > Terrestrial > Plant litter >... | reverse complement strand
ACATTTCTCTCCGGCACCGACGGCATTGGGCCGTATAGGCACTGCTCATGCTGCCCTAAAGACGCGCAGATAAGCTGTGACGCGTGTGGTGGAGACGCCGGCGACGGAAATTGCGAGGGTATCCCCCAGTATCGAGGAACCCAGTATCGAGGGTGTGACTGTACTGCTGGAGGCGGGTAAGCAGACCTCCATTATCTTTGACTCGGTAGAATGTGAGATTATAGGTATATGCTAATGTTTACCGGTTTGGCGCCGCTAGGGGCTCAATTCCTTTTCCTCCCGTTATTCTATTTCCGATCCCACCCCCCGGTGTCCCATTCCCGCCTCCTGGAACGCCAAACCCGAAGAAGCCTTGCCAAGATGCTCCGCCCAAATGTTCAACCTGCGATGGGAAGGACAACTGGTGTCAGAGTGGGGACCACGCTGGCTGCCCATGCACCAACGAGTGTCCCGCGGAAGGCGAGGAGCCGCAGTGTTCAGACGAAAGTTGCAAGGGCGATAATGAAGAGCACCGCTGCACAACTGTGAGTCCCCCACCCACCATGATTACTTACCCCGCCTCCGCCTCCAGGGTCCCAATCAAGGCTGCGCGTGTAAGGCAGCTGACAAGTGCCCTCGAGGATTCGATGTCCCGCTTTGCGAGCATGCAAATTGTGGCGGCGCATCAAACTCATCAACGATTAGTAGCTGTAAGGGTGTAAGTTTGTCGAACGTCGCATTTCATTCCTGACGGTATAATTAATAGTACTTTTAGGGTGAAAACAACGGTGAGAATAAGGACTGTGGCTGCATGCAGTATCAATCCGCAAACAGGCCACCCAACTTTGACCTCAATGTCGCTGAGGTTCTTGATCAGCAACGATTCATTGCTGCTGTCATTAACAGCGGTCCAGAGGCTCCAGACCCACCAAATCAACAGGGCGGAACTTATATAGCACGTTGAGGGGGTTTTAAACTTCCATTTGAATTGAATGCAGGCTCTAACTTGACCCTCCCAGAACGTCGACAAAGGTTGTATATATATCCAAGGTGTGGAGCATGTGGAGCAGCCGCTCTGCGCTGGAGACAACCAACACAATTTGCCGCAGCACTGTAAGTATCTTCTCAGCGTCCATAGCAAACACCATACTGATGATAAACTCTCCAGTTATCAAAGACAAAGGCACGGATACGAATTGGATCACCGTGCTTGCATGTCTGCCCAGCGATACTACGTCGCCCATGGTAGCGCCGCAATGCACACTCAACGCAACTTGGCCAAGGGGTTATGGTGACATTATCTGGGGAGAGGACAATTGCTTGTACGAGGCGGGTAGGACCATCATTGACGACCAGTGCGCCGAGGCTATTGTGCCAGGTGATGTTTCCGTTGTCGTCAAGAACCCCTACTACACCCCGCCACAGCAACCGGATCCGTCACCACAACCAGACCCGGCATCGCAACCGGATCCAGCCGCGCAGCCGGATCCTTTTCCCGCCTGCAAAAGCGTAGACCTGTCGCAACTAAGCTGCAACAAGGACTGCTGTGGATTTATCCCTTGCCCCGACTGGTGTAATGCGAATTGTGGGGGTAGAAGTTGTTAGTATTGGTTGATTGAATTGGAGATTCCAGTGCGGTGGAAAAGAGCCTACATGTACTTTTTTGACGATAGACAGGTATAAACTTGAAGATCTCTCTGTACAACGAGCAGGGTCGTGCATCACATCTTTAGCCGGGAGAACTAGTTATCAGAAAATGACTTGAGCGATTCAGCCGCGGTCTCTTAAAAGTCTCTGCCACAACATGATTCTAGAGACTTTAGTCGCCATACCGCTTGACCGATAATTACTGACTGCCCTATCATTTAAATTTCCGCTTGTGACGTAGCCCCAACCACGAACATCAAGAAGTAATTAGTAGTCTACAAACCAAATCGGTACCTTACCACATCGACGGCACAATTAATGATGAAAACGCGACGTGGCACTTGGGCCTCGAATACCTGCGCTTCGCCCCCCTCGCCCGTGCAGCTCCTTCCCCGCCGTTGGCAAGCTCGAGTCCGTCCCCAGCATCTTCTGACAGAACGACACCACCCACGGTCCCCCAGCTTTCCCAGGCCGATGATCTGCTGCCAGCGGAGAGATGAGCCGTCCTCTCCGGCAGCGGCGTCGTGTTTGCGCGCGGCTCCCCGGGCGCCGGGTTCGACGCCATCCCGCCGCAGTACTAGCTGCGCGCCCTGGGTTTCCGGCGGAGGAGTGAGTAGATATCTTTGCATGCATGACGTTTGTTGCTTACCGCACGAAGTCTTCCTTGGACTTATATTTCATTGGCAAAGACTAAGTCCCAGCCGGTTTCTTGGAGTAATATTATAATTGGAAATAAAGAGTTGCCGTTATAGCTCAAGCCGAATTGTGCGAGCAAAATCTATTTGAATTTGTTCGTGGTGTATTAACACGAATTGCTTATATGTACTCCTGCCCGCTGAAATTTAAGGGGCTTTACTTAAACGCAATAATATTGGCCAATAGAAAAGGTTAGATAGATTTAGTGAAGCTATAAATATAGGCTTGAATTTCGAGCGTAATAGTGCGAGCAGAGAGCAGACGGAGCATTGCAACCGGTATCTCCCACATGCAGCCGCTCGACCACTGGCAACATACGAGCACTAATTACCTTTTATCCTTTTGTATGAACTGAGTGTTTAATAGCATTATCGATTTTCCACATAAATTACCCAAGTACGCGGGTTCAGGTAAAGGAATCATCATGTAGTGATCAAGCTTACGCACCCGTTTTCTCTCACAGGCCCACCACCCGCTCCCTTCGCCCAATGGCCGCGAGACACTAGACCGAAGTACATGAGATTCTCTCTGCATAACAATCTCTCCTTCAGCTCTTAAAGTCGCCCTTGGTGTCACCAAGTATCGAGTCACTTCTATGCATCGAAAGTCCCGTCATCTTCCTCGCCGCCTCTTCGAGGCTGGCATCAAACTCCCTCCGCACACCCACGACGGTGTGCAGGTGCTCCAACCTCAGAGGCTGGCCCTCGTACCGCGCAATGGTCCGCGCCGTGCTGACGGCGTAGGCGATCTCGCGCCCGTTGAGCTTCTCCTGCCAGAGCTCCTCCCCGTCGTCGTCTGGGTCCATGTCAATCTCGGAAGCTGGGATCTCGCCTAGGACTTGATTCCATAGCTGCCGCCGGGCCTCGTGGTCGGGCGGGCTGTAGCTCAGGGCTAGGTGGATGCGCGACTTCATGGCCATGTCGAAGGCGCGGATGCGGTTTGTGGTGAGGAAGATGATGCCGGAGAAATATTCGAGATGCTTGAGAAAGACTGGAAAAGGTAGAGGGAGCTTTTGGTCAGAGAGGCGTAAGACCAAGAGTGGGCGGGTTGCATCGGAAGTTTGATTTAGGGGTTGGGGTTGATGCATTGAACTCACCAGCGACGAGCGCATTTCGTGTTTCGCTGCCTCCTGTCTGTTCTCGAGACTCGAGGAAGACATCAGCTTCGTCTAGCAAGACAATCCCTCTCCACCTTGTTGCATAATGCAATAGCTGCTTGAGTCGTGATTCGAACAGGGATGGATGGTTATCTTTGTTCAGCTCTCCGAGTGAACTCATGATGAGAATGGTATGCGCTGCCTCCGCAGCGCATTCTAGTCCCGCGTAAGCATGATTAATATCAGTCTGGACGGGCTCTACCTACCTGCAGTCATCGTCTTCCCGGACCCAGGCGTACCGTGTAGCAGCATAACCAAACCTTTCCCCTTTTGCTCCGTCATGTCTCGGGCATTGTCCGGGAAGATGTGGGATTCCACTAGGGCCTTCAATACCCGCTTCTGTTCATCCTTCAAGAGGAGTGTATCCCAGGGGCTAGTCTTCCAAGATATCTCAGTCAAGCTCTCCACATTATACCGACACCACTCCTTCCGGGAGGGAGAATATCCATAGAGGTATGGAGGACATAGCATGGGATCGCCGTCAGGATTGGCTTCGACTTCTGGAGTGTCGCTAGATAAATCTTCTTCGGCTAACGATCGATCAAGGATTACTCTCCCTTTCTCCTATATTATTGGATATCGCCATCAGCAAATATTCCCGTCCACGGTGGGATAGCCGAGCCCGAGATGACGCACCGTGAAGGGGAGCCAGTACCCGGCTATGGATAGTCTGTCGCCATAGTAATCATACGGCGGCGCTTTCAGGTACTTCGCAATGCCGTGGTAGTACTTGAAGTTCACACCTCGCAGGCCCAAAAACCGTCTCCCTCTCGAGCGCAGCTGCCTCTCGAGCTCGACCCCGTCGCCGTTCCAAAACTCCAGGGGGTAAATATTGAGGTCCGTGATTTTAGCTGGGTGTCCACCCGCCAGCTTCTTTTTCTGGTGGATCCATATCTCCTCGAATGCATCGCCAACGAATTCGCCGTTAAAATCCGTAAACTGGGCGTAAACTTGACAGACTGGACCAATGTTGGTGTAATCTTCATATGCGCTCTTCTGGCATCGAAGTAGCCAGGGGTGTCCGTTTTCATTCTTGTAGAGTAGCCTCCCCGGCACAAATATCGCCCACAGCATCTCAAAGGTGATCTGTCGCTTCTGTAGCATAGCGAGCAGAGCCCCCCGAGACGCCCCGAGCTCAGAGTCCATGAACTCGAAGAGCAAGTTGAGATGCATGCGCATAGCGTCGTCTGTCGTCTCTTGTCTGTAGGTATCGAGCTTGTCCCAATGATGGACCAGCATGGGGAAGGGACTTTCCATGTCAAACGGCGTGCGGAAGTCCGACGCGACGGTAGGATACGTTTCAATGGCCTCCCGGAACGCCCGTAGGACGAGCGGGGAGTTGACAGTGAGGACTGTCTTGTCATGCTCATCCTCTTTGTCGAACATATGTTTGACAACTAAACCATATTCGCGGTTCTCCTGATGCTCGTCGCTCGAGGATCCTGCAGCCAGGCTTGGGACAGAGACCTCTTCCAAGCGATGAGTTTTCCGATTGTATCGATTGTGGTAAACTTTAAACTCGCAGCGCGATCCGACGTCCACCATGGTGACCGAATTTTGTCAGTGAATCAACAGAGTGCTAGGTTTCAATCGTGGGGTGCTTGACTACGGTCACGCGCGAATCGGACAGACGACGTGGAAGGTGTTGGAATGTTAAATATTGGGCTAAAGCGAAAATGGGTGGCATAAGATTTTTGCGCAGAAAAATTGCTCCAATTCAAGCCTTCCATATCGGGTTGACGCACTTGTCGGGAACAGGGCTAGAACGGGTCTAGATACTGCGCCGCTTCTGCAAGCTGCTGCCGGTTGCAAATGCCGCAGAAGGCCTGTTAGGGTTATGATTTCAATCTGCGGTCGCATTGGGCTCCCTCCTGCAGCCCGAAAAATGATAACGATATTTGACTGGACTGTGCCGCAATTGGCTGGCGTCCTGTCCATGCCGCGATACCGATGCTTAGCGTCCACCCATCAATGCAAGCCTGGCCGTGCCTCCTAGTTTACCCTCTGGATCTCCGTCGTTTTTCGCAAGACAACCAGACGCCACTTCGGCCTCTTTTTTTTCAAGCAAAATCGCCATTTCAATCCAGCACCGTGAGCAAATCTCGGGCGCCATGTCTATTTCACTAAGCAACTCAAGTGGCCACGATGTTCTCGATGAGGCGGTCGACCAGCTCCTGTCAGAGTCCGCGAAACTCGACAAAAAGAGTCCTCTTTGGAAGGAGGTCGTCAAAATGAGGGATGAGATAGGGAAGACGGGCACGACCAGCGAAAGTCAGTCAAAGAAGTATGAGGAGGATCTCCAAGCAACGATCCAAGCTATCGCCAATGATCGAGGGCACGGTAAGACAATGAAGGTATTGGAAAAACTAGAGCCATTCTTCGTGTCCCTAGCTGGAGTAGCGAGGCTTTGTGAGGGCCTTCTTCAAGCTAGCCCCCTGGCTGTAGGCGTGGTATTTGCTGGGGCCCGTGTGCTTCTCCAGGTAGGAAGCCAATCCACCGGTTAGTGGCAGTTCGACTACTTAATTATGACTTTAACAGCTAGGAAGCAAGATGTACGATTGTTTTGACGCCATACTGGCGGCGCTGGTAGAGGTTGGAGATTTCCTCGAAATCTATCAACGACTTTCGATTGCATACCATGGTTCCGAGTGGGTGCGGCAGAGTCTTGTCAAGTCCTGCAAGACGGTTATCGCCTTTTGGTTCCATGCTTGCAAAATTCTCTCAGACAATGGCAAGCACAAGTAGATCCTTTGCAGCGCTGTACCGGTGACCTAACCCGTAGCAGCATTGAAGACGATGGTAAAAGGCGCTTTTCGATCCATTGATCACGAGCTAAAGGTGCACCTCCGTGCCATCGAGGCGGACCGAAACAGGGTTCTGTCCCAAGCCCAGACCGAGGATGCACTGTTGAGAAACAAGAAAAACTTGGGTATGCTCCACCCGCCAGGAATGAGCTCCAATAGACACTGATGCCCAATCTAGAAAACTTGCGGGAGTCAATTGTTCGCTGGGTTACGGCCGGCGAAGATTACTCGCAACTGGACCCGACATACCATTTGTCTGAAGCCAGACACTTTCACCATCCCGGAACGTGCGAGTGGATATTCGATCATCCAAGCTTTAAGCTCTGGGACGACACGAAGAGCGATTCGGTTCTGTGGTACCACGGCCCCCCTGGCTGTGGAAAGACCATCATGTCCTGTGTGGTGGCAGAGAGCCTGCGCAGGAATGGGCGCCAGGTCATCTGGTTTCCTTGTTACTTTTATGACTCGGCCCGCAGTCAGGCTCTCAATGCTTTTAGGTTCATTGCCTTGCAGCTTCTCAGACGTACGCAGATCATACCGGATGCTGTCCAGAAAATCTATGAGGAAGAATGCGCCAACTACCGTTCCAAGTTGACATACCACGAAACTCTAAAAATGGTCGTTCACGAGTTGCTAATGATCACGGAACGCATTCATATCATCATCGACGGCTTAGACGAATGTGCCCCTGCGCGCAGAGAGCGTTTGCACAGGCAGAATGACTTCATCAACGCTCCAGCAAGAAACGATGGCGAGGTCATGTTGGAGATGATACGGTGGCTGGTACAACCACCGGCCAAACGACGTGGCATGACTAAGTGGTTCTTTAGCAGTAGAAGAGAGGGTAGCATCGAGTCGACAATGACACCTCTGAAAGCCATTACAATATCACCTTCGGCTGGAAGCCTACAGAGAGATATCACAAAGTTTCTTAGCGAGACACTGAAGGCCAACAACGCATGCACTTGCCGCATTCCGCAGTTGGCGGCCGCGGCTGACGGTAATTTTCAGTACGCTGCTCATAAGGCGAACACACTGCGAGGCATTGGAAGCACAAGCCATGACGAAATAGAAGAAGAGCTGTGGGACTTTCCGGTCGGGTTGACAAATCTATACATCAAGAGTCTCGACAAGCTGTCTTCGCGGTCAGAAAACGAGCAGGAATTGGCAAGGTGTGTTCCCACACTCCCATGTCCTTTGGCTCTGAATTCCATCTAATTTCATGGTCCCAGACGGATCATAATGGTGCTCGTTGGTACCATGCAGCCTCTAACCCTAGACGAGCTCCTCGAGGCCCTAGCCGCAAAGGCTGCTAGCACTGACTACTCGAAGGATCGTCTGACAAGCGAGGAGACTCTCCAAACTCTCTGCGGCTCCTTCATCTCTATTGATCGACCTAAGGGCGCCGAAGATGCCACCGTGAGGCTCAGCCACAAGTCGATTCAGGACCTATTCTTTACAGACCCCGACGATTTGGACGTCCCACCCCACCTCCGAAAGTATTTTTTCTCTGTCGAGCGCGCTTCGGAGGAAATGGGCCGAATTTGCATGACGTACCTACAATACAGGCGATATCGCTCCTCCTGCGGTGTGCCCTCCGATCCTGACAGCAATCGAGAACACGCCTTTCTCCGATATGCTGCCGTGTTTTGGTTCCAGCACCTGAACAATTGCGACAATCCATCACCCGACCTGGTGGCTGAAGTAAAGGCATTTCTCCGAAGCCCCTCGTACTGGACTTGTGTTCGCGTTCAGACCCGAACCACTCCCTACCTTTTCACGCGGTTCCAGGAGCTCGGGAATGGAGGGTATTCCGCCATCATCTGTGGAAAACCTTGGAGCTATCTAGATGGTGTCCCTTCAACCTTGCCCTGGTGGCTCGACAATGTTGACAGCGAAAGCAGTGATTTGGTCCGCGAATTCCACGGGTACGTGAAGGAATGGCACGAAGCGCTTAGCTGTGGCGTTGATGCCGTGTGCATGTGTGCCATGGACCCCGCCGGAATGCTAAGATTTCCGGGGAGGGCAAAGTATGTGGGCAAGGGTATCAGAAGAATTGCCCTCGGACCGAACAGCGATGAGGGACAGGCCGACAAGGTGGCAGTCGATCACGTCTGGACCGAGAAGGGAATCTTCAAGGTGAGGGTCGTCTGCACGCCAAGATCAGAGCCGCACAAAGTTCATTGGCTTTGTACGAGTCCCTTTTCCTCTAAGCATAGAAGTTATTCTGGATTCATGCCATCAGGCTTTGATGAAAGTCCACAGAAACTTACCTATCTTGGTCCATATATCCCTAACTCGTCCAATGGATGGGTTGGCATTAATCTCCGTCGTCTCGATGTCAAGATCGCTACAGCTAATGGAACTCGAACCTATCCGGCACAGGAGGCTGCAGCAGTTGCAGTTTGCGGGATGGTTATTCTGGGGAGCGACAATTGGAAAGTGGTGTCGCATACTCGACGGAGGGCGGATGATGATTCCATGGTTGCTTGCCATTTAACAAGGTTCAGACCTCATGCCGATGGACCAAAGCCTCAGGCTGCCGAAGCTGGCAGTTCATCGTCCAGCTTTGATTGGAGCAACTCATCAGATGACGAAGACTCGAGCGACGAGGATTCCGAGGACGATGAAGATGACACGAGCGAGGCGGAAGTTGCCGAATGCGATAATGATGAGGAACTTGGCGAGGCCGACGCACCAGAATCGCCAGGGGACGAAAGAACTGCCGATAAAGAAGCCATAGACGATATCCTACTCATCTCAACCGAGAAATATGAGCCAATTTGGCTGCCCTTAGGCGAAATAAATGGCAGAGGGCAGGTCAAAGGTGCATTTCATCCAAGCCGGCCTGTCTTCGCCTCCAGTCGCCAGACAAACAAGCTATTCCTCACTGATCTCACAACCAAAATAAGTCGTTCCTACATATTTTCGGAGGGAGAGACTGAAAAGGCATCTTCATCTTCATCATTGGCATTTATTCAGGGTAAGTTCAGAGAGAATCCTTGTTCAACAAATGTTTCACAATTCTGATTGAATTATAGAGCTGCATTTCGCGCCTGACGGCCTCACTCTATACTGCTTAAAAGTCAACTTCGAACGGCAAGAGAATCGGTCAATGATGCTTACTCTAGCGCTCCACAATTTTGGTATTGTAGCCAGCGACGAGGCCGAAAATGATATGGAAATAAAAGGGAAGGGAAACCCGAGAATCGTAACATACGCGTTTCAAGACTGGGCTTATATCTCCACTCCCCTTGCCTTACCCACTGGGCCTCGAGCGCCGTCTACGTCTGCATTCCGCTCCTGACCTGCAGCGTCAAGGCCCTGCGGCTAGATCTCTGGGACTCCGTACACGTAGACAAACCGGCCGACAACGCGGCCTACACGCTATCACAGCCGATCTTCATCCCCTCATGGACGGGGGCGAACTCGGCAGCGATCACGAGGAGGCGAACGGCGCCAATTCCGATCCAGGCGGAGGGATTCACGGATCGGGTCCTGCTTGCGTCATCCGGTGGACGATTGATCGGGTAGGGGGTTGGAAGAAGTGGGACCCCGAAATCGAGGGTGAGAGCGAGGTGCTGAAAAAGACCCGCAGAGGCCCCTGGGACATGCGCGGGTCATTCGTTACTACCGAGAAAACGTATACGGTGCCGATTCGGGGCGCGTTGGATTGGAAGAGAAAAAGCTTCCTCTCGTGTCATTAATATGCGGACATGTAATCGACCTCGTACTCCCTTTGCCTTCAGCGCGTCTCATTATATATGGCACGGGGCCCAGTTCCCATCGGTTTCTATCCTCCTAGCATGGGAGCATTAAAGAGCAGTATCGTCACATCTGGCCGGTTCTGAGAGGAGATCTGAACATTGGCCGGTTGGTTTTTTCGTTGCCAAGAATTCTTGCCGGGTGGATCGAAACCAGTTGACTGTTGGCAAAATTGTAAGTGTTAGAAATGGAACCGGTAGGTAATTCCGCTACGGAGATGTAAGTTTAGCTTGTGGATCCAACCTGTCAGAGACGTCTTGCGGATACTATTGAAGCCACTGCTTGTCGCAAAGCACAGTCCATGATACTGAAGTTACTAAGAAGTCGGAGATACACCAATACACCAAAGGAAGCAAAAACCTATCCGTTGTGGATAGCATTGCATGAATTTTATCAACTCGAAACTGGTGTCTTCTAAATCTAAGCGGCCTTTTTCATAGAATTTGTGTATTTTAGTTGGGATTGATAGCGATTTGCCGAAGCTGCGCTAGTAAAATACCTGTCGACAACTCCAGGTACCATAGCGGAGCCTATTGCGACTGCTGCGTCAATATCATCTGGAATTCCTTCTTAGCTAGCCTGACACCTTTTTCCACTTTTTTCTCGGTCATGGGAGCAAGAC
>Ga0247774_1001818_pt1 | contig 10671 bp, 8 predicted proteins | sample UWRJL001104B6_FD_179933 | JGI IMG/M metagenome (GOLD analysis project Ga0247774, IMG submission 179933) | Plant litter microbial communities from Arlington Agricultural Research Station in Wisconsin, United States - UWRJ-L001-104B-6 | ecosystem: Environmental > Terrestrial > Plant litter >... | reverse complement strand
ATACCAGTACTCCGCGTCGAGAGCACCGGGCTCCTCGGTCACCGACGACTCGAACCGCACCTCCGCCTGAACGCCGCCCACCCCGGCCAGATCGGCCAGCAACCGATCACGCAACCCCTCGACGGCAGGTGAATGCGAGGCGTAGTCCACCTCGATCCGCCGGGCACCCTCCACCCCGGCCACCAGACGCTCCAGCGCGGCGACCTCACCCGAGACCACCGTGGAGCGCGGGCCGTTGACCGCCGCCACCGCGAGCCCGTCCTCCAGGGTCATCTCGGCGGCGGGCAGCGGGATCGACGCCATGCCGCCCGAGCCCGACAGCTCCCGCAGGGCCCTGCTCCGCAGGGCGACCACCCGGGCGCCGTCCTCCAGCGAGAGGGCACCGGCGACACAGGCCGCCGCGATCTCCCCCTGGGAATGACCCACGACGGCCGCGGGCTCGACCCCGAACGAACGCCACACCTCCGCCAGGGACACCATCACCGCCCACAACACCGGCTGGACCACGTCCACCCGGCCCAGCAACGCCTCGTCCGCGACCGCCTCACGCAGGTCCCACTCCACCCACCGGCTGAGCGCCGCACCACACGCCGCGAACCGCTCCGCGAACCGCGGCGACCAGTCCAACAACCCCACGCCCATCCGCGCCCACTGCGAGCCCTGACCCGAGAACACGAAGGCCACGTCGCCGGGTTCTCCCGCCGGTGCGGGGACCACGCCGTCGAGCTCGCGCCGCAGGCTCTCACGGTCGGACCCGACGACGACGGCGCGGTGCCCGAAGACCGACCGCGTACGGGCCAGTGAGTAGCCGACGTCGTCCGGGCGGCCGTCGACCGCCGACAGGCGGCGGGTCTGCTCTCGCAGCGCCGCCGGCGTCTTCGCCGACAGCACCCAGGGGACGGGGCCGGAGTGCTCGTCGCGCGGTGGTTCGCCGGCCCGTCCGGCTTCGGCGAGGACGACGTGGCAGTTCGTGCCGCCCATCCCGAGCGCGCTGACACCGGCCATGAGGGTCCGGTCCGGGTCCGGCCAGGGACCGCCCTCGCCGGTGACCCGAAGGTTCAGGTCCTCGAACGGGATGTCGGGGTTGGGGCGGGCGAAGTTGAGGCTCGGCACGAGCCGCCGGTGGCGCAGGCACAGCGCGGCGCGCAGCAGGCCGACCGCTCCCGCCGCCGCCTCCAGGTGGCCGACGTTCGTCTTCGCCGAGCCCACGAGCAGCGGGGACCGGCGGCCGGGGGCGGCGCCCAGCGCCGCGCCGAGCGCGGCGGCCTCGATCGGGTCGCCCACCGGCGTGCCGGTGCCGTGCAGCTCGACGTACTGCACCGCGGCGGGGTCGACCCCCGCGCGCCGGTAGGCGTGCCGCAGCACGTCCTCCTGTGCGGCGCGTACCGGCGCGGTGAGGCTGCCGCCGCCACCGTCGTTGTTCTGGGCGCTCCCCCGGATCACGCAGTAGACCGGGTCGCCCTCCCGTACGGCGTCGGCGAGACGCTTGAGCACGAGGACGACGCCGCCCTCGCCCCGGACGTAGCCGTTGGCGCGGGCGTCGAAGGTGTAGCAGCGGCCGTCGGGGGACAGACCGCCGAACAGGTCGACCGCGGCGGTCCCGTCGGGCGCGAGGATGAGGTTCACGCCGCCCGCGAGCGCGACCGAGGACTCGCCCGTACGCAGGCTTTCGCAGGCCAGGTGCACGGCGACGAGGGACGACGCCTGTGCGGCGTCCACGGTGAGGCTGGGCCCGCGCAGGCCGAGGAGGTAGGACAGCCGGTTCGCGAGCATGCCGCGGCTCAGGCCGGTCAGGCTGTGCGCGGTGAGCCGGCCGGTGCCCTGGCGGCGGGCGAGGGCCGCGTAGTCGTCGGCCATGGCCCCGACGAAGACGCCGGCGTCGCTGTCGCGGAGCGTGGCCGGGACGATGCCGGCGTCCTCGAGAGCCTCCCAGCCGAGCTCCAGCATGAGTCGCTGCTGGGGGTCCATGGCCGCCGCCTCGGGCGGTGCGATGGCGAAGAAGGGGGCGTCGAACCCGTCGACGCGGTCCAGGAAACCGGCCCGCCCGAGGCCGGCGCCGGACTCGGCACGGCTCGCGGGCATCTCCCGTACGGCATCGGTGCCCGTCGTGAGCAACCGCCAGAACGCGTCGACGTCCGGCGCCATCGGCAACCGGCACGAGCAGCCGACGATCGCGATGGGTTCGTGGGTCATCGTGAGGAATGGCGGGACAAATGAGCCCCCATTTCGGACCAGAGCGGCGGACGGTTCACAAGCGACGGCGTGATGACGGCGGCTCGGTAGGTCGATGGCGCGGCGCAGTCCCAGCAGCGTAAGCAGGGCGACTTATGCGGCACTAAAGCCCTGACGTGTCCTTTCACGCCGAAGGGGGGCTGGATCTCCTGGATCCAGCCCCCCGGGGGCACGCTCATCGTCATCCCACGGTCAGTCCGCGTGCCGTGGGGCGGGAGTGCCGCACACCGGGTCGGTGGCGGGAAGGACGCCGGTACGCAGATAGTCGTTCACGGCGCCGTTGACACAACCGTCGTCATAGCGCGGGTAAACGGCATGGATGCGCGCTCCGCTCAGCGTCAGCAGTCGCGAGCCGGTCATCAGGCGGTGCAGGGCCTGCCCGCCCGCGTAGACCGTGCGGGTGTCACCGGTCGACGCCACGATCAGCGCCGGAACACCGTTGCGCACCTGGGTGGGACGCTCGCGCGGTGTCACAGGCCAGAAGGCACAGGGGCTGATGTCGGTGACGAACGGGCCGATGACGGGCTGGTGCACGCGGCTGCGTTCGATCCTCCGCCAGTAGACCTCCGGGTCCCGGTCGACCGCGCGGTCACCGCACAGGACGGCCGCCTGTGAGCTGCCGGTCGCCGACTCCGTCCCGGTCAGCAGGAAGGCCAGCGTGTCCTCCAGATCCGGGGTGGGCTCGGCGCGAGAGCCGTCGGCGGCCTCCTTGAGGACCCGTACGACCTCGGCCAGGCCCGCACTGGCCTCGTCCCGGTCGTCGTCCAGGCGGTTGAACAGCAGGAACGGCACCACGTGTTCGTCCACCCGGTAGTCACCGACCCTCAGCGGCCGTTTCGCCGCGGCGTGGTCGATCCGGTCCACGGTGGCCAGCACGGCGCTCTGGGCGGCCCCCAGGTGGTACTCGGCGTCGTGGCGGGCGGCCCACGCCGCCCACTGACGCAGTGCGGTCTCGTTCGCCGGGGCCGCGTCCGCCAGCATCCTCTCGGCGCCGTACCGGCGCGGGTCCACGGCGCTGTCGAGCACGACCCGGCCGGCCCTGCGGGGGAACAGCTGGGTGTAGACCGCGCCGAGATAGGTGCCGTACGACGCTCCCCAGTAGGAGAGCCTGCGCTCGCCCAGCGCGGCGCGGACGACGTCCATGTCCCGCGCGGTGTTACGGGTGCTGATGTAGGGCAGCAGGCCGGGGGCGCGCCGCGCGCATCGGGTCGCCAGGTCGCGCTCGAACGCGACCATGCGGTCGAACCCGGCCCGGTCGAGCCCGGCCGACCGGCTGTAGGTGCCGGTCGGCCAGCCGCAGTCCAGCGGCGTGCTGCGCCCGCTGGACCGCGGGTCCATGCCGATCAGGTCATAGCGCGGCCCGACGTCCTTCATGAGGGTACGGAAGACGGGCGGCAGGTCGATCGAGCCGCCGCCAGGGCCGCCTCCGTTGAGCAGCATCGCCCCGATCCGGTGAGCGGTGTCGGCGGCCTTGAGCCGCGAGATCGTCACCGTGATGGAGCGGCCGCCCGGGTCGGCGTAGTCGAGCGGCACGCGCAGCTCGGCGCACCGTACGCCGGCCTGGTCGAGGCCCTTGCCCTGGTCGTCCGCCGGGCTCCGCTGGCACTTCCGCCAGGTGACGTCCTGGGTGTAGTACCGGGAGAGCCCGGTGCCGGAGGCCGACGCCTCCGAGACGGCGACGAGACCGCCCACGGCCAGCCCGGCGACGGCCAGCCCACCGGCGATGGCCTTCTTCCGTACGGATCGCTTCGCGTTCATGGGGTCCTCATTCCTTTTCGACGGTGCTGGAACGGCCCTCGCACAAGGCGGTCTGAACCGCCTCGTGCATGGTCAGGTACGCCTGCTCGGAGTCGATGTTCTGGTTGAGGACGAGCTGCACCCGCCGCCCGCCGGGGGCGATCCCGCCGGCGGTGTCGTATCCGGGCACGGTGCCGCCGTGGCCCCAGTACAGGCCGCCGCACGTGAGCGGGGTGGAGATCAGTCCGAGGCCGTACCGCGCGCCCTGCCACATGCGGTCCGGATCGGCCGGCACCGTCGTGGTCATCTGGGTGAGCAGGGCCTTGGGCAACAGCCGGCCGCCGAGCAGGGCGGCGAAGAAGCGGTTCTCGTCGGCGAGGCTGGAGACCAGCGCGCCGCCGACGCCGCCGTAGGACATGTCGAAGTCGGTGATGTCGACCCGGCCGGTGCCCCCTGCCGCCGGGGACCGGTAGCCGCGCGGGTGCGGCCCCCGGATGCGGAGCGAGTCACCGGGCCAGTAGGTGTCCCGCAGACCCAGCGGCGTGATGATCCGCCGGGTGATCTCGGCGCGCGGGTCGTGCCGGGTGACCTTTTCAACGATCAACCCGGCGATGACGAAGTTGGTCGTGGAGTAGCTCCAGCCCTGAACGGGACGCGGCAGGGCGAGGGCCATCGCGACCTCCTCGCGCGGCTCGAAGTGCTGGAACCGCAACTGCTCCACGTGGTCCCAGTCGAGGGCGTCGACGTGGTCGGGCAGCCCGCTGGTGTGCTGGAGGAGGTCTCGTACGGTGATCTTTCGCCCGTCGTAGCCGTTCGAGCGGATCAGGCCGGGCAGGTAGTGCTCCACCGAGGCGTCCAGCGCGACACGCCGCTCGGCCACGAGCTGGAGGACCACGGTCGCGGTGAAGGACTTCGTGGTGCTGCCGATCCGGATGCGCTCGTCGCCGCGCATCACCCGCCCGGTCCGTACGTCGGCCAGTCCGCTGGTGCCGGTCCAGCTCCCGCAGGCGGGGTCCTCCACCCGCACGGCCGCGCCCGCCATGCCATCTCGCCCGGTCAGCATGTCCAGTTCCCGCTGCAGACCCGCGTGCCCGCCGCACCGGCCCGGTCTCCCCGGCACGTCGCCGGCAGCGGCGGAGACGGCACCGGCCAGGACCAGGGCGAGCCCGAACCCGGTCGCCGCCAGCATGCGGCGCCTCCGGCCTACGCGACCGCCACGAAGTGATCGATTTCCCATGCCGCAAGGACATCGCGATCACCGGGGCGCGGTCACTGGGAGAGGCTCCAGTCCTGGCGCTAGTGCAGGGGCTAGTGCCGGCGGCGGCCGGCCACGGTAGCTTCGGGTCCTGTGGCATCCGTCGCGCGCGCCTCGTGGCAGGTCATGGCGGGCAGTCCGCTCCGTTTCCTGTCCTCGGCCCGGCCGTGGCGATCCTTCGCGTACCTGCTCAGCGGGGCCTTCGCCGGACCGGCGTGCGCGCTCGCCCTGGTCACGCTGACGTTGAGCGGCGCTCTGCTGGCCCTGGTGCTGGTCGGTCTGCTGCTGTTGCCCGGTGTGGTCCTGCTCGGCGTTCCGGTCGCCGAGGTGGAACGCCTCCGGCTCCGGCTGATCGATCCGGTGCCGGTGACCGGGGGGCATCGCGTGCCGGCCGCGCCCGGCCCCTCCGCCTGGGTGCGCACCCGGCTGGGCGAGCGGGCGACCTGGCGGGAGTTCGCCTACACCTTGCTGCTGGCGGCCGTTCTGTGGCCGATCGACCTTCTCGTGGCCTGCGGTGTCCCGCTGCTGGCCGGCGCCCTGCTGTTCGCCGCGGCCGGCTCGGTCGTCTATCCCGATACCACGGTCGCCCTGGTGGTGTTCTCGCTGTCCGGGCCCCGCGCGACGGTGGCGGCCGTGCTCCTCGCGGTGCTGGTCGCCGTCGTGGGGGCCTACCTGATGACGTTCGTCGCGGCCGGGCACGCCACGCTCGCCCGCATGCTGCTCGGCTGCCGCGAGGAGCAGCTGCGCGCGCAGGTCGCCCAGATCTCCCGCTCACGCCGGAGACTGGTCGACGCCTTCGAGGCCGAACGACGCCGGATCGAGCGTGACCTGCACGACGGTGCCCAGCAACGCCTGGTCTCCCTCACCATGAAGCTCGGGATCGCCCGGATCGAGCTCGGTGAGACACCCGGCGAGGCCGCGACCCTGGTGGCGGACGCGCACGAGGATGCCCGACAGGCACTCGCCGAGCTGCGCGAGATCGTGCACGGTGTCCATCCTCAGCTGCTCACCGACCGTGGCCTGCCGCCCGCCCTCACCGAGCTGGCCCGGCGGTCGGCGGCTCCGGCTCACGTCGACGTACGGCTGCCGGGACGGCTGCCGCCGGCGGTGGAGGCGACGGCCTACTTCGTCGTGAGCGAGGCCCTCACCAATGTCGTCGAGCACGCGCACGCCTCCCGCGTGAGCATCCATGGCCGCCTCGAGGCAGACGTGCTCACCGTGCGGATCGAGGACGACGGCGTCGGCGGCGCGAGCGTGCGGACCGGTGGAGGGCTGGAGGGACTGGAGGACCGCGCCGCCGTCGTGGACGGCACGCTGACGCTGGTCAGCCCCCGTGGCGGACCGACCGTGCTCCGTCTCACCATCCCGTGTGGTCCCGGCGCTACGCCGAGTCCCGAAGGTAGGCCAGAATCGCCATGACCCGGCGATGGTGATCTCGCGTCGGCGGCAGGTCCAGCTTGGCCAGGATGTTGGCGATGTGCTTGCTCACCGCCGCCTCGGTGATCACGAGGTTCCGGCTGATCGCGGCGTTCGACTGGCCTTCCGCCATGAGCCCGAGCACCTCCCGCTCGCGCGCCGTCAGCCGCCGGATCGGGTCGGTCCGATCACGCATCAGCTGAGAGATCACCTCGGGGTCGATGACCGTCTCCCCGTCGATGACGCGCCGCACCGCGTCCAGGAACTGCGACACGTCGCCGATCCGGTCCTTCAGGAGGTAGCCGACGCCGGCGGCGCCTCGCTGGTCGAGCAGCTCACCGGCGTAGGTCTGCTCCACGTACTGGCTCAACGCCAGCACGGCGAGGCCGGGATGGCGGGACCGCAGGGTCACCGCCGCCCGCAGGCCCTCGTCGCTGAAGGTCGGCGGCATCCGGATGTCGGTGATGACGAGGTCCGGACCGTGCTCCTCGACCGCCGCGATCAAGGCGGCGGCGTCTCCCACCGACGCCACGACCCGATGGCCGAACCGTTCGAGAAGCCCGCCGAGCCCCTCGCGCAGCAGCACTCCGTCCTCGGCGAGCACGACTTTCACTGAGCGCTCCGAGCGCACTCGTCCTCCTTGATCGAGCGAGCGGTTTCATTCGTGACCGGACTTGGGCGGGACCGGCGAAGGACGCCTGAGAGATTCTTACCGCCTCACGGCCGCCGGTCCCGCCATGAACAGCCCATGCGGGTCCATCGTCAAGGCCATGAGGCCGATGCGCCGCGGGGCGGGTCGTTTTCGGCCGCGACACCGCCGGACGCCTTGCCACCAGGGCGGTTCGGGACTCCAGCCGCCCTGTCAAACCTATCCAACTGTGGTCAAAATGTGGCATATACCCCCTTATCTGTATTGCGCGTGACGATCCAAGCGTGTGAGGTGGAATTTAGGCGATTACGCCGTAAAAGGGGAGATTCGCGGCATGACAATAGCCAGTCGTGCCGCCGCTACAACCAGGGGGGCATTTCCATGGCGATTTCGAAGCGACTCGCGGTAGCCATCTCCGGTGCGGCCTTCGCGGGCGCGGCCGCACTGACGATGGGCGCGGCGGCCCCGGCCGGCGCGGCCACGACACAGGCCCCGGCGACCGGCCAGCACTCCAACCTCGTCTCGTGGTTCGGCTGTGGCTGGAGCTGCTGGGACGACTGCTACGACGACTGCGACGACTGGTGCTGACCGGCGAATCGCGGCCGATCGGGTGAACGAACGGGGGGCCTCGCACCGAACCGGTGCGGGGCCCCTCCCGTCCCCCTTCGCGGCCAGCGTTGATCATGGGCCGCCGGCGGGAAGGCGGGCGGTGATCACGGCGCCGCCGAGCGGGGGGCCGTTCGCGGCCTCGATGGTGCCGCCGTGCGCGGTGACCACGACCCGGGCGATCGACAGGCCCAGCCCGGCGCCGGAGGAGCCCCTGGTCCGGGCGCGGTCCCCGCGGACGAAGCGTTCGAACGCCGAGGCGAGCAGGTCGGGTGGGAACCCAGGGCCGTCGTCCGCCGCCTGGAGGATGACGGAACCGGCCTCGCGGGCCGTCGTCAGCCGCAGGGTCCCGGCCCCGGCCGCGTCGCTGTTGGTGATGAGGTTGGCGATGACCTGGCGGAGCCGGTCGCCGTCTCCCAGGACGACGACGGGGTCGCCGGCGACTTCGACGCGGACCGTGTGGGCCGATCCGAGCCGTCCTGCCTCGGCGTGGACCAGGTCGAGCAGGTCGACCGGTTCGTGGTGGACGACCAGGGAGCCGGCCCGTTCGCGGGCGAGGAGCAGGAGGTCTTCGGCCAGGCGGCTCAGCCGGCCGGCTTCGGCGAGGGCCGTTCGCAGCGACCGCCGCACCTCCTGGGGGTGACCCGGGGTGGCCAGGGCGAGTTCGAGATGTCCCTGCAGGACGGCGATCGGGGTACGGAGCTCGTGGCTGGCGTCGTCGACGAAGGCCCGCTCCCGCTCGACGGCCACGCTCAGGCGGGCCAGCATGTCCTCCAGAGCGCGGGCCAGCTCGGCGATCTCGTCGTCACCGGGGACACGGGGCAACCGGGTTCCCGTCTCCAGTGAGGAGATCGTGGAGGCCTCACGGGTCAACGTGCGTACGGGGCGCAGCGCCGTACGGATGATGAGCCAGTCGGCCACCGCGAGGGCACCGATGAGCAGCGGCGCGGCGACGAACAGCACGGACGCGAGCCGCTCGCGGGCGTTCCGCATCGGCCGGCTGGAGACGGCCACCGCCAGGACGCGGCCGTGCGAGATCCGCTGGGACAGTTGCCGCGTGGGTACGTGGCCGCGCGAGGGCAGGGCTCGGCTGCTGAACGTCCTGCCGGGAAGGGTCCCGACCTCGGCGGCGCTCAGGAGCCGCCGGTCGGCCAGCGACGGGGAGCCGGCGAGGAGGGCGCCGTCGGGTCCGTACAGCTGCGCCAGTGGATCACGCCGCACCGCGCCGAGATCGCCCTGGAGGACGGCCGTGGCCAGATCGCCGCTCCGCTGGGTCAGGTCCTCGTCCAGCGCGGCGGTGAGCTGCCGGGCGAACAGCACGTAGAGCAGGATGAGACAGAATATGAGAGCCGCGGACGCGCCCAGCGTGAACACCAGGACCAGGCGGGCGCGGAGCGAGCCGGGGAACAACGGCAACGCTCTCACCTCCCCGTATTCACGATCCTCTCATGTGCGCCGCGACAGCCTGGGTGCATGGAACCGACAGAGTTCTCCTTCACCGAGCGGCTGAGGCGGGGCGAAGACCCCGGTGGCCTGGCCCGCGACGCGCTGGGCGCCTGGCCGTACATCGGCGGGGTCGTGATCTTCATGACCATCGTGGCGTCGCTGGCGGACCGGCATGATCACCACGCCGGAACCGCACTGCTCGACCTCGTCGTGTCCGGCTTCACCCTGCTCACCGTGTCCCTGGTCCTCATGGCCACGCGCCGGATCGAACGCACCGCGAGTGAGCGGAGGTTGTACGCGCTCGCCTCGGCCGGCCGTGTCGAGGCGGTGATCGAGGAGGTCCTCCGTGAACTCGATCAGGTCAACTCCGGACTGGCCGGCCTGACGGCCCGGATCGAAACCCTCAACATCAGATGCCGCGGGCCGGGGGGTGAGGATCTGTGAGCACCGGGCGGAGAACGAGGGCTGTATAGACTCGCGGACATGCGGTTGCTCCTCGTCGAGGACGACCCGGGCATGAACGCACTGCTCGTCCGTGGCCTGCGGCGCGAGGGCTACTCGGTCGACGCCGTCACGGACGGTGAAGACGCCGTGTGGAGCGTGCTGGAGACCGACTACGACGTGGTCGTACTCGACGCCATGATCCCAGCGCCGGACGGGTTCGAGGTGTGCCGCCGGATGCGCGCGGAACACCGCTGGGCACCGGTGCTCATCCTCACCGCCCGCGACAGCGTGCGGGATCGGATCGACGGTCTGGACGCGGGCGCCGATGACTACCTGACCAAGCCGTTCGCGCTGGAGGAGCTGTTCGCGCGCCTGCGTGCGCTGCTCCGCCGCGAGCCGCTCGAACGCCCGGCCGTCCTGAGGGTGGATGACCTGACGCTGAACCCGGGCACGCGTTCGGTACGGCGCGGTGACGTCGACATCCGGCTCTCGCCCAAGGAGTTCGAACTTCTGCGCGAGCTCATGCGCCGGCCCGGCCAGGTGCTGAGCCGCACCCACCTGATCGAGCACGTCTGGGACTTCGCCTACGAAGGCGGGTCCAACGTCGTCGACGTCTACATGGGATACCTGCGCCAGAAGATCGACCGGCCGTTCGGGCGCCACACCGTCCAGACCGTACGGGGGGCCGGGTACCGCGTACAGCCCGGAGCCTGAGGCCGCCGCCGGACGGGTATCGTCCGCCCTGTCGACGGCCGATCCCCGACCATGTGATACTGCGCGCCATGGCCGACGGGATCGCGGCGGTGAGCCGGATATCGCGGCGGGTACGCCTCGGCTACGGGCTGGGGTCGTTCTGTACCGGCACGTTCAGCGCCGTGCCCGGTCT
>Ga0247774_1001817_pt1 | contig 10672 bp, 9 predicted proteins | sample UWRJL001104B6_FD_179933 | JGI IMG/M metagenome (GOLD analysis project Ga0247774, IMG submission 179933) | Plant litter microbial communities from Arlington Agricultural Research Station in Wisconsin, United States - UWRJ-L001-104B-6 | ecosystem: Environmental > Terrestrial > Plant litter >... | reverse complement strand
CGCGAGCGTGCTGACGATCCTGACGGCCTTTGGTGCTTCGCTCGATCTCAACTACCGGCGGCTCACGCTGCCGATCCCGGCCATCGCAGCGATGGCCGCGGGCATCGTGATGGTGCTGGCGTTGTCCACATTGCTGGCGCGGGTCGCATGGACCGCACGCCTGTTCGGCTATCTCGGCTCGGCCAGCCTGATCATCCTGATGCTCCATTCGCCGCTGCAGCGGCGGCTGATCAGCCCGATTCTCAACAGCCGTTTTCCCGAGGCCATCACGGTGGTAGGCAGTGTCGTGATCACGGTTGGCTTGATCTGCGCGTTCGATCTCCTGGTTCTGCGTCGTGTGCATGCGCTCGGATGGGTGGTGTACCGGCGCCGTGAGGCTTTATGAGTGGCGTGATAATCAACGGACGATTCCTGACACGGCCTCTGACGGGCGTGGACCGATACGCGGTGGAGTTGCTGCGCGCCTGGTTGCCGAGTGCTTCCGCAACAGGTGATGTGCGCACGTTACTGCCCGCACGAACGACAGCGCGCGACCTGCATGGTCTGCCGCTGAAAGCCGAAAACGTCGGCTCGTTTCGAGGTCACGCGTGGGAGCAGTTCGAGCTGCCCCGGTATTCCGGTGACAGCACGCTCCTGAACCTCTGCAACACCGGACCGGTCTCGCGCCGGCGCCAGCTCGTGGTGCTTCATGACGCGGGCGTCATCGCCCAGCCAGCGACCTACAGTTTCGCGTTCCGCAGCTGGTATCGGTGGCTGTTCAGCGGCCTCATGCGTCGTGCGAGCACGGTGGCGACCGTTTCGAAGTTCTCCGCTGGCGAGTTGATGCAACTCGTCGGCCGGCGCGCGTCGGGCATCGAGCTCATTCGCGGGGCCGGCGAACACGTGCTGCGAACCTCGGCCGACACGCGCGTTCTCGAGCGCCTCGGCATCGAAGGCCAGCGTTACGTGCTCGCGGTTGGTAGTCGCACGCCCAACAAGAACCTTCGGGGCGTACTCCAGGCGAGCGCGCTGTTGCGCGATCTCGGCTACAAGTTCGTCGCGGCGGGCGGCTCGAATTCGCGCGTGTTCAGCGGAGTCGCGATCGATGACGACTCGCTCGTGCTCGCGGGCTATGTGACGGACGGCGAGCTGCGAGCACTTTACGAGAATGCCGCGTGCTTCGTGTTCCCCTCGCTGTACGAAGGCTTCGGCCTGCCTCCGCTCGAAGCGATGCATTGTGGATGCCCCGTGGTGGTATCCGAGCGCGCTTCGCTGCCGGAGGTTTGTGGCAGCGCTGCGGTGTACTGCAATCCTGAGGATCCCGCAGACATCGCCGCCAAACTTCGGCTCGTGTTGACCTCTGCATCTCTGCGGGCAGACCTGCGCGACGCCGGCCTTGCTCGCGCGCGCGAGTTCAGCTGGGCCCGTGCGGCCCGGGATCTCTCCGAGCTTCTCGACAACAGCACTTTGCAGGCGGCAGCATGAGCACATTCGCTCCGCGCCGTGTGCTGCACGCGGCGGAAAACATCAAGGGCGGAGTGGGCACATATCTTCGTGACCTGCTGGCCATGCAACGCGCGCACTACGGAGACGGCGTTGTCGTGGCCGTGGTGCCCGAAACCCAGAGTGAGATTCTTCAGTCGCCGGCCGGCGTGGAGATCGTCACGTTCGACAACCGCGGACCGCGCTGGCTCAGCACATTGCGTCTCGCGCGCACGATGCGCGAAGTGGTCGAGCGCATGGATCCCACCGTCGTTCATCTGCATTCGACGTTCGCGGGTCTCGCGCTTCGGCCACTGCTGCGCTGGATGCGCATGCGCGGCGCGTTTCGCGCGCCGGTGATCTACTGCGCGCACGGCTGGTCGTTCGATCGCGATACGTCCATCCTTTCGCGCCAGGTCGCTGCGGGGCTCGAAAAACTGCTGGCGCCGCTGTGTGATGCCATCGTGTGCATCTCTGCGCATGAGGTGCGGCTCGCGGCTCAGGCGGGCATCCGCGGCGACAAGGTCATTCAGATCACGAACGGCGTGCCGCGCGAGGCGCCTGCGAAGGCCACGGCTGCCGTCGAATGGCCCGCCGGCAAACGGCGCGTGCTGTTCGTCGGCCGCTTCGATCGGCAGAAGGGCATCGACGTGCTGCTCGACGCGATGTCGCGCATGCAGGTGTCTTCGTTCGGCTGGTTCGTCGGCGAGCGCGTGCTCGGCGATGGTGACGACCTGACGTTTCCGCCGAATGTTCGCAGCACCGGGTGGCTGTCTGCGGCTGAAATTTCCGCGTACTACGAAAGCGCGGACGTGCTCGTAGTGCCGTCCCGATGGGAAGGCTTCGGCCTCATCGCCGTCGAAGGCATGCGTGCGGGACTTCCGGTGATTGCGACACGCGTTGGCGGTCTCGCCGAGATCGTGGATCACGGGGTCACCGGCATGCTCGTCGAGCCCGGCGAGCCGGAAGCAATCGTGAACACTGTGCGTGCGCTCACGGATGAAACCCGAGCCCGCATGGCCAAAGCGGGCCGCGCGCGTTTCGAAGCGCAGTTCACCCTCGACCGGGTGCACGAGCAGCTCACGTCGTTGTACCAGCGATTGCTCGAGCCGCGTCACTCGAGCTTCGACGCTTCGGCGGGCGCCCAGCCCGAGGGCGTTTCGAATGCTTGAACGGTTCCGCACGATTGCAATTGGCGCAGCCTTGCTGGCGCCGGCGCTGGCTTGCGCGGCTGATCCGCCGCGAGAAGAGGGCGACGTGTTCCGCGTGCAGCTCTCGCATACCATGAGCCAGGACGACAACCTTTACCGGTTGCCTGAAGACGTGGACATCGCATTGCTCTCGGGCAATCCGGATGCGCGTCGCGAAGATATCGTGAGCCGCACGACTGCCGCGGCTGACGGAAGCTGGCAGCTCGGCAAACAGGCCGTGGCGCTCAACGTGAACGTCGACGCCAACCGCTATGCCGACAACGACACACTCGATAACACGTCCGGCAGCGGCCGGGCCGATTGGAACTGGCAGGTGGGGCGGGACTGGACGGGCCAGCTCGGCGGGACTTATGGCCGATCCCTGTCCGGTTTCGTGAACAGCCGGTTCCTCGGTCGCGACGTGCTCGAAAGCTCGGATTACCACGGCGCCGCGCGCTTGCAGTTGACTCCGCACTGGAGTCTCAGTGCGAAAGGCCGCATGGCCGAAGGCTCGCACGACACCGATGCCCGTCGGCAGGACGACTTCGAGACGCGCTCGCAAACGTTCGGTGTCGACTATCTCACCCGTCGCGGCGACGAGCTGGGGCTCGAATACCGGCGCACGGCCACCGACTTCCCGAACGAAGGGCCCGGCAACCCGCTCTTCGAAAGCCGCCGTTACATCGATCGCGAGGCCAACTTCAACGTGCGATACGCCTTCACGGTGAAGACTTCACTGCTCGGTAGCGTGGGCTACGTGTGGCGCCACTATCCGCAAGGAGTGATCGGCGATTTCGCCGGCGCCACCTGGAACGCCACGCTCCAGTGGGAACCGCGCGCGAAAACACGTGTGAGCTTCGCTCAATGGCAGCAGCTCACGGCCTATGTCGATGCCGAGTCCAGCCATTTTCGCTCGCGAGGCAGCCGTTTGACCGTGGCGTGGTTGCCGACGGAACGCGTGACTTTGTCCCTCGATGCCACGGACGAACGGCACGATTACGAGGGATTCGATCCCGACGCGCTGACCGAGCCCGCCCGCCGCGACACCCTGCGATCGGCCCGCGCTTCGCTCGGCTGGCGCATGCGGCAAAGGTTAGCCTTCGATCTTTCCTGGGGACTCGAACAGCGCGATTCGTCGCGCGGCATCTTCGATTTCGACGATCACGTCGCGAGTGCGTCGATTCGCCTGGTCTTCTGACGACGCCGAAGGGCGGCCAGAACGACGGTCATCCCGACATCGGGCGAGCCTTGTGCGTCCGTTTCCGGCACTATACAAATGACCAGTCCGCCTGAGAGTCGACATGAGCAAGAGCGCCCGACGCGCCGGTCTTTTGGTTCATCGCGATCGTTTCGTCCCGTACCTGCTGGGCAGAATCAGCCGGGGTATCGCCTCGGCCGCGTCGATTCTGTATCGCCGGCGGCTGGGCGTGGGCATCAACGATTCGCGCATCGTGATCGTGCTGGCACGGCGCCCGCGCATCACCGCGAAGGATCTCGCTGAAGACACTTCGCTCAACAAGTCCGTCATCAGCCGCTCGCTGGGCACGCTGCGCGTGAAGGGCATCGTGCGCATCGACGAGCGGGAAGGGCGGCGCGAAGTCGAGCTCACTGCTGCCGGCCGGGCCCTGCACAACCGCATTTCGCGCGTGGCACTCGACCGCGAAGACCTGATGCTGAAGGGTTTCAGCGCGAAGGAACGCGAGGTGCTCATCGGCTACCTGCACCGGATCATGAAGAACGTGCCGGAGGCCAACGGCTACGATCCGCTTGCCCGCTCTGCGCCTGCAGGGGTGGCTCGGAAAAAATCCTCCCGTTGATGTAATCGCTGCGGCTTTGCGGCGGTCTGGCTCCTCGTCTTTGTTGCTACAGCAACTTACGTTGGGATATAACCCCAGCGTCAATAGAGGGGGGATCGCATGCCGAAGTCATTTGCGGTGATCGGATCGTTGTCGGCGCTCGTCGCAACGATGCCAGCAGTCGGGCAGGAGTCCGGTGCGGAAAGCGGGGGTCTCGAGGAAGTCGTCGTCTCCGCGCAATACAGGGAAGAACGGCTCCAGGACACTCCACTCGCCATCTCGGCGTTCACGGCCGAGAACCTCGAGGCGAGGAATCTCAGCGACGTCACCCAGCTGGATGCCATGGTCCCGAACGCGGTGATTTCGCCGCTCGGCGCGGGCTATGGCTCGACCATTGCGGCCTTCATCCGCGGTATCGGCCTGGGCGACAACTCGCTGTCCTTCGAGCCCGGCGTGCCGATCTACGTCGATGACGTCTACATGGGCCGTCCGCAGGGCACGATCCTCGACCTGCTCGACCTGGAACGCGTCGAAGTGTTGCGCGGTCCTCAAGGCGCCCTGTTCGGCAAGAACGCGGTCGGCGGCGCGGTGCGCATGATCTCGAAGAAGCCCAAGGGCGATGGCACCGGCTACATCGAGGCGGGCACCGGCTCGTTCGACCGCATCGACATCCGCGGGTCGTGGGACGTGTCCATCGTTCCGGACCGGCTGTTTGCCCGCTTCTCCGCGTCGTCGAAGAAAAAGGACGGCTACTTCGACCTGCTCGATTACGAATGCGTGAACGGGCCGGGGAGTCTCGGTAATGGTGGCACCACTGGTATTCCGGCGCAGGGCGTGCTGCCGATCAAGTTGCGCAGCCAGACCGGTCCCACCGATTCGCGCGGCTGCGTGGTCGATCACCTCGGCGGCGAGAACGTCCAGTCGGCCCGCGCCGCGTTCCGATTCCTCGCGACCGATGCGCTCGAAGTGAACCTGATCGGCGATTACACCTATCAGAACCAGCAGGGCCCGGCCGACAAATACACGTTCATCAACGGCGCATTCGGGACCACGGCGACGTGGAATCAGAACGTCGCCATTCCGGTGTTCGGGCTGCCGTATGACGGGCGCTTCGTGACGAACGATCCGTATTCGGGCTACGGCACGTTCGGCATCGACCCGCTGACCGGCCGCGATATCCCGAACGTGAACAAGGTTTCGCATTACGGTGTGTCGGGCACGGTGGAATGGAAGCTGACGGATACGATGGGCCTCAAGCTCATCACTGCATACCGCAACTTCGAGAATTCGTTCGGTCGCGATTCGGATGGCTCGCCGCTGCCGGTGAATCCCACGTGGGATACGACTACGCACAAGCAGTTCACCGAAGAGGTGCAGCTCAGCGGCTCGTCGTTCAACAACAAGCTCGACTGGACCACCGGCGCGTTCTACTACGACGCAACCGACGGCAATTCCGGCTTCGTCACGCTGTATCCGTATCTCGTGCAGATGCAGGACACGAACGATGTCCAGGACACCAAGAACTGGGCCGCCTTCGTGCACGGCATCTATCACTGGACCGACAAGCTCAGCACGACGGTCGGTGTGCGCTACACCGACGACAAGAAAGACGTGACGGTCTATCGCCACAACTTCGACGGCACGGTGCCCATCGACAACGCACCGTTGTCGTTCGGGTCCACGCGCACGTCGCCGAAGGTCGGCATCGACTACAAGTGGAGCGAGACGTTGATGACGTACGCGCTCTATTCGGTGGGATTCCGCGGCGGCGGATTCGGCCCGCGTCCGTCGAATGCCCTGCAGCTGGCGTCGTTCGAGCCGGAAGATCTCGACAACTACGAGATCGGCGTGAAGAGCGAGTGGTTCGATCGCCGCGTGCGACTCAACGGCGATGTGTTCTACAGCCTCTACACGAACCAGCAGATCGGCGTGCAGGATTGCCTGCCGTGTACGCCGGTGCGTGTGCCGTGGTTCCGCACGATCAACGCGGGCAAGTCGCGTATCGCGGGCGTCGAGCTGGAGATGAATGCCGCGCCGACGGATCGCTGGTCGGTCGAAGCCTCGCTCGGCTACATCAACTACCTGCTCACGGATTTCGAAGGCATCACGCTGCGGCCTTACCTGCCCAACGGCGACCGGTACTATCCGAACCGCACGCCGAAATGGAACTACGGCCTCGGCACGCAGTATCAGTTCTCGCTGGGTGCGGCGGGGTCGCTACGGCCGCGCATCGACTGGACCCATCAGTCGACGATCTACTTCAACAACAGTGCCGGCGTCCAGGAAGGTTACGGATTGTTGAGCGCGCGCCTCACCTGGGATTCGGCTGACGACAAGTGGTCCGCGTCGTTGTACGGCACGAACCTCACCGACGAAGAATATTTCGACGGCAAGCTCGCCCTGCAGGCTGCACTCGGCCGCGAGCAGGGGAACATCGCCGCGCCCAGGCAGTGGGGCCTGTCGTTCCGCCGGACGTTCTGAGCTCATGGAACCCATGCGCAGCGAGGTTGTCGGACTGCTGACAACACAACGAGCTGCGCATGGGCCCATGGGTCGGCAATGCTGGGCGGAGCGCCATCAATCGATTCGGACTGTGGGTCCTGGTCATCGGGATCCACGGCGCGCTGGTCCTGCTGTTCGCGTTCGATCGCTCCGAGGAACGCGGCGAGACCGAGGCCGATTCCCAGAGCCCCATGACGGTGGTGTTTCTCGACCGGCCTTCGCCTGAACCGCCGCCGGAAGAGCCGAAGCCCGCGCCGCCATTAGCCGCGCCCCGATTAGATATCGTGCGTGCAACACCGGCGTCATCGGACGTGCCTGCCGTCGCCTCGAGTGAACCGTCCACTTCCGTCGGCACTCCCGGAGCAATCGACTGGGAGCACGAACGCGCGATCACCGCGCAGGCCATGCTCCCCGAGCTGTTGAAACAGAACCAGACGAAGTGCGAGGCCGAACGCCGCCCCGGCTCGATGCTGCCGAAATGCCGCCAGCCCGTGAAAGTGCCGGAGTGGGAGCCGGAGCCGGGACGGTTCGGCATCGACGGACTGATTCCGTTCATGCGAATCGGCAAACGCTGTGCGGTAGGTCTGGGTTTTTTCGGTTGCGCGATCGGCAAGCTGCCCGAAGCCGACAGCCACCTGTTCGACGAAATGCGGAATCCGGATCGCGAGCGCAGCTCGGTGCCGGAAATCGATCAATAATGGCCGCATGCACAATCTTCATGGCGGCTGTCACTGCGGCAGCCTTTCGGTAGAAGTCGGGCTGTCCGCAGAGCCTGTGTCGTATCAGCCTCGAGCGTGCGACTGCACGTTCTGCAGGCAGCACGGTGCGGCCTGGTTGTCTGATGCACGAGGCAGCCTTGCAATTCGGGTTTCCGATCCCGGCGAGCTCGGAATCTACAAGCAGGGCAGCGAGCAGGCGGAGCTGCTCCTGTGCCGTCATTGCGGCGGGTTGATGGCCGTGCTGCTGCGGGAAGAGGGCCGGATATTCGGCGCCGTGAATTCCAGGGCTTTCGTCGCGAGCCCGGTAACGTTCGGCGCCGAGCTCTGCGTATCGCCGCAACAGCTCGCGCCAGCCGACAAGGTGAAGCGCTGGCGCGAGCTGTGGTTTGCGGATGTGATGCTTCGGTAACGTCCTTACAGTGCCTGCATGAACGCCACGAGATCGGACTTCTCGCCGCTCGTGAGCTTCGTTCCCAGCACCAGGTTGAAGAACTCCACCGTGTCTTCGAGCGTCAGCAGCCGGCCATCGTGCAGGTACGGCGGCGTGTCCTTGATGCCGCGCAAGGGGAAGGTTTTGATCTTCCCGTCCGTCACCATCATGTGATGCTCGACTTCACGCGGCTCGAAGAAGCGGCCCGTCTGCAGGTCGTGCATCTGGTTGTCGGTGTAGTACGGCGGGGTGTGGCATGAGCCGCACCTGCCCTTGCCGTTGAAAACCTTCTCGCCGCGCAGCTGCGCCGCAGTGGCCTTCGCCGGGTTCAGGTTGCCGAACACATCGAGAGCCGGTGCCGGCGGGAAGTCCAGGATGTCCTCGAACTCGGACATGAAGTGCACCTGGCTGCCGCGTTCCAGAATGTTCACGCCTTTCTTCGTCGCGATCACCGGATCGCCGTCGAAGTACGCGGCGCGCTGCTCGAACTCGGTGAAATCCTCGACCGTTTTCAGCGCACGCTGCGAGCCGAACAGGCGCTGTACGTTCACGCCGCGCAGGGTCGGCGTCTCGATCCGATGCCGGAATTCCTGCGGACGGATGTCACCCACGAGATGAGTGGCGCCGTTGGTGTTGCCGTTCGCGTGACAGTCGAAACACGAGACGCCCTGGCTCGGCTTCACGGAGCGGCGATCGATCGTCGCGTTGAACTGCTGCTGCGGAAAAGGCGTGACCAGCAGGCGCAGGCCTTCGAGCTGCTTCGGGTTGAGAATGCCGCTGAACAGCTCGTAATAGTTCGTGAGCGTCACGAGCTTGCCCTGCGATACATCGCCGAGATCCGGGCGTGTGCTCAGGAAGATCGCGGACGGCGTCTCGGCGAGCAGGTGCTCCGGCGTCAGGAAATCCAGGTCGAAACGCGACAAGTCGCGCGATTCCTGCTTGTTCACGAGGTCGATGTGCGACTTCGGAAACAGCATGCCGCCTTCGGGATGATTCGGGTGCGGCAGCGGCAGGAAGCCGGCCGGATACACGTCACGCTGCTTGATCTGATCGGCGGACATCGCATTGAGCGAATCCCACGTCACGCCGTTCTTCAGCTTTACGCGCACGCCGGTCTGCACCGGCTTGCCGCGTGACATTTTCACGGCCGAGGAGGGCTTGTCCGACAGGTCATACCGCTCTTCGAGCAGCTTCTTGTGGGCTGCCTCGATGCCTGCCTTCGCGGCAGACATCTTCTGCATCGTCTGTTCGAAGGGGGCGCGATCCACCACGTCCGCATAGACATTGGGCTGATCCGCGGCGCTCGCTGCGCCGGCGACCAGGCCGGATGAAAAAGCAAAGAAAACACTCAACGCTCGCGTATGCATCGCGCCTGCCTCCCGGCTGAATTCTTAGATTCAGTCTAGGCTCGGCGCAAAAAAAGGCGCGATTGATCTTTTGAATCAAGCACCGTGCGCGCGAGTTTCAGGCGCGCCCGATACGACGACGAAGTTGCCGAACGCGTCGCGCTGTCCTTGATGAGCTGCGCTGCTTCGAGTGCCACGCGCGCGAAGGCGACGACTTCGACGCTTTCCGGGGTGAGCGAAACGGAGTGATGCGTTCGCGTGAACAGCGTGACGCCCAGGTAGGCCTCACACTTCTTCAGCTGGATGCTGAGCGTGGACTGGCTCACGCAGCAGCGCGTTGCGGCCTTGTGGAAGTTGAGCTCTTCCGCCACGGCGACGATGTACTGCAGGTCGCGGAAACTGAATCCGATGGTCGAGTATTTCATTGTTGCTGTTCGATCACGTGAGTGTCGCGACGGCTCTCCTTCAGCCACTGCAGCCGAAGGTTATGCTGAAACTCGATGCAATGCATCTCTCGGGACTCAGGTCGCGCTGCGCGCAGACCCATCGTTCTCGAAACGCAGGAGCTGAAAGCTCGGCTTGAGGCTTGACGGTGGCGCTTCAGTCGAGGCCCGCCATCGCTGTTGCAAACATCATCGTCATGGCGCCGGCACGCGGGTCCGGACCGAGAATCGATGCGCGTCGCAGATAGTCATCGACGGACCTGAGCTTCATCGTGGATTCGCACGCATCGACCATGTGGCCTTCCGCGCCAACGCGCTCGACCACTGCGCGCCAGGCGCGATCGATGCGCGGCTGATATTCGGCCGCCGGCAGCCAGCCATGCTTCACGCCCTGGAGCATGGAAAAGCCGATCATCGCGGTGGCCGTCACCTCTGCGTAAGCGTTCTCGATGTCGATCACGTTGCGCCAGAGGCCGTCCCCGTCCTGATACTTCGCAAGGGTCGCCATGTGTTTCTGGAACGCGTGCAGCAGTGTCGGAAACTCAGGATGGTCCTGCGGAAACTCGGGTAGCGCGAGCGCCAGGCCGATCGCGGGGAAGCCATTGCCCCGACCCCACGCAGCCACGGTCTCGGGCGAATGGCGATACAGGCCGTCGGGCCGCAACACCAGTTTCTGCATGAAGGCGACGTGGCGAGCAGCGAGGTCGAAGTATTTCCGCTCGCCGCTGAGCGCGCCGGCCTGGGCCGCGATCACCGTGCCCATGAACAGCGAGTCGCTGAACTGG
>Ga0247774_1001816_pt1 | contig 10675 bp, 8 predicted proteins | sample UWRJL001104B6_FD_179933 | JGI IMG/M metagenome (GOLD analysis project Ga0247774, IMG submission 179933) | Plant litter microbial communities from Arlington Agricultural Research Station in Wisconsin, United States - UWRJ-L001-104B-6 | ecosystem: Environmental > Terrestrial > Plant litter >... | reverse complement strand
GTCGCTGGGGCAGAACACGAGAATGTCACCGGCTGATGTTCGGTCGAGGACTGGCCGGATCAGTTTCGACAGCTTTTGTAGGGGTTCTAGGTCGAGCGAGTCTAATGGATGAGACTTAGAAGATCCCTCGCCAAGATATTTGGCTTTCCACTCTGAGATTGCAGCACTAGTTACACCCAAGACAAAGGGGGCGACGCCAGTGGATGACGCAATAAATGCACAGCACTGGCCTCCGAAAACTAGCCAATCGACATAGAATATGCCCCTAGTGGATTCAGAGGAGCTCCTGGGGCTAATAGCCTGAAGCCTCTCGAGCGAGGTCGGCTGTCCCTCGCGATAGTCGAGTAGCTGCTTAAGAAGAGGCTGTTTCTTCATCTCGGCTCTATGAGACTCGAGCTTCATTCGCAGATAATGGAGCTGATCCCCGGGCGCAGTGTTACTTTCTTGAATTAGTTTCTGCTCCGCCTCGCATAAGTCCATCAGCTCAGGGTCCGACTGCAACAGATTCTTGAGAGCCCTAGGTATATTGATGCCAAGGGCAAGCATATCCGAGATGCTCCTGGCTTTCGACTTTTGCAGCCAGTTCCACGTGCCGAGGTCGTCGTCGACGCTGTCGTGGAGCTCCATGGCGATTGAGTGGAAGTCCTGTTTAGGATCGCGCTTGCTCAACAGCTGCTTGGCTAGGACGGCTCGCTCGCGTGGGAGGGCAGAGAGATCGTTCCGCAGTATGCCGGCCAGACGATCAGCTTCGTTAGCCCACTTAACGGCCATTTCGTATGGAGAGCTAGGCTGGAATTCCGTCGCGTCTACTTGAACCTTGGCAAGGCAGCCTTCGAACCAAAGGCGTAGGAGGCAGAGGCACGTACTCTGCCGCCAAACTGTGTCCCCACTGCCCACAGCCCCAGCGTAAAGGCTGGCTGCTGCTGAGAAGTCGTCGGATTTTGCAGGATATCCTTTTAAGTGCCAGAGAAGCCGATGATTATTGGCCAACTTCACCTTCACGGTTTCAGCATCAATACCTTGCAGGAACCCCGAAGCCTCAAATAAATCAACCGCTCGCTGGTAGTACATTGTCGATTCGGTGGTAAGACGAAGCAACTCGTCTGTGTCCTTGGAGCTGTTTGACTTGATTTGTAGGAGGAGTGCTCTGCTCTGCAAGACACCTGCTCTCCAAATAGTTGATTGTTTGCTGTCGAGACTCTTGCATTCCTCCTCGATGACTGAGGCAATGCAGTCTACCAACCGCTCAAGCTGGTCATACCCTCGGAATCTATACTGCAAGAGGTATGTGCGACAAATGTTAGAGAGTCTCTGAACCTCGGAGACCCTCCCTTGCAAGTCTGGGGTACATCGGATGATGACCCGAACCTTCTGCAGCTCATTGCGGAGGGACTTGAGCTCAATCTCAGTATCAGCGGCCTCTGTTGCGGCATTTAGTGCCGCCTCAAAAGGATCGATCCCTAAGAGGGCCACAAGCGACCTCGGTAATACTTCGGGGTGCCGCGATATGCATTCTTCCGCTTTAGCCGTGTCTCCGATTCTTTTATATATGTCGTGGAGCGTCGTAAGAACAAAGGATATGAGGACAGGCGCGTCGCAATCGGCGATTTTCTGGTAGAAGTGTTCGAGATAATCCAGGCCTTTTGCGGTCTTTGACTTCATTGACTGCCATTCGAGAATCTTGACGAAGGACGAAGACGCAGCGACGGACTTGTTAGAGCAAAGGTCTGTCACTCGGACCCATTCTTCCTCAATTTTAGCTTGCAGGGATTCCGGTGGAACATTCATATCGTGCGCGTTGATGTTGATAATGGCGACAAGGCATCGGCTTGCCGCGGCCCAGTTGCCGACATTCTCGAATATTCCCTTGATTTGCCACAGCTCGGCTGTATCCTCGTCAGCAGTTCCCCCATGCCTTCTGTGTTGCATCAGGTCTATGCGTATTTCAAGAGCTCCCGAAGCGTGTCCCTCTTTGGCGTACAGTGTTGCGGCGGCGGCGAGGGATTCTCTCCACCCGTCGCCACCATCAGTCAGCCTCATCCGGTCCCCGTACTCCCACAGCACCTCTGCACGCTGAAGGTCTGAGAGGTCCTCTTCAGCAAGTATCGCCTCGAGCATTGCCCTGTTGTCAAAGGACCCCTCCGAGAAATTGGATAATATGGCAATCTTAATGGCGTCACCATATCGCTTCTCCGAGAGCAGGTAATGCGCCAGCGAAGACTGAAACTCGGCTGAGAAGGAAGGGAGAAGCGTGTCGTGTTGATAGCACATTTGCTTCGCGAGCACTAGGAGACAGTGATACGCGCATGCGACGATGACCTAGTAGAGATCAGAAACATAGTTTCTAGTTGAAAGCCATTCATCTCCAAAGACACACCATAGATTTATCAAACCATTCCACGGGCCTGTCGAGCCCGTATTTCGTATAAACGTCCAAGGCCCGGCGGAGAGGCTCCTTAAATTTAACGGTAATCGTGAAGGTCGACAGGGCATAGAGCATGTCGAACATGGCCAGGTGAATGGGGTCCAAATCCGGATTCCCTCTGTCAATGCAAGACTCCAAAGCAGACATCATAGCGTGGCAATCTCCAGCTAAGCCTTGCGTCATCTTCATGCCCGCTGCTTCCAGAATCAGGGGAATGTTCTTGGGTTGCTTAGATAGAGCCTTGTCAAAATGACGACTCGAATCATTGTAGAAACCTAGGTCCTGAAGGGACCGGGCTTCCTTGAGGTGCTGTTCGATCGTCGCGTCCATTCTCGCCAAAATGATGTTGATAAATTTGCGGATGGCTTCCAACTCTTACAGCATTAAGAGGAGCACTTTCGTCGGCTCGTCTGAGCTTGAATCGAGAACACTGCTCGTAAGATTGGGTGCATACACTGCTTAAAACGCTTCGGTGCCAGATGGTGAAATATAAAGGGCGGCTAGTGGTTCAAGCAAGTCCCGTTGGCTAGTTGCACCTGAGGAATTTTTGGCATGGATCAGCGGATCGGGTTTGCGACATAAATTTCACTGCAAGATCGGTCACCACCTGCCGCCTAGGGGATGCCATGCCATGCAGCGGAGTCCATGCGGTCGAAGCAATGGCGCTGGCGCCCTGTTTCATATTTGTTGTGGATTCCCACCGTAAAGGCACACAAATCACCCATTGCAGCTTGGCAGAGGACTACTTGTCGCGTTTAGTGTTTGACAAGCAGTAATTCATTAACTTCCTGCAGCCCGTTGCGTCCGACACCGGCTCGGCGCTTACCCGCCCGCAGCAATTGGGGTTCTTTATTGGATAGGCACAAGCAATACTTGATTGAAATTTTTGGATATCACACAATACCACTTCCATAGCGCCATACCGGCTCCTGCCGCTAGTCTGAATCTGCGCATCTAAATGGGTCCGGGTTTCAGCCACCGAACAATTAGAGTAGCGCGAGACGATAATTTAAAAATGGCCGTTGCCTATTAGGGGGGCATTCGGTTGTCAGGGATGTAATCTGCCGGGTTGTGCCAAACAGATACAACCGTCGGTTCCCGATCAATGCTCTGGAATATAAATCAAGTCTGACAATGCTGCAAATCAGTTGGAAACCTAAATGATTCAAACTGCGTCAGTTGTCTACATGAACAAGTAAATATTGCAACGCATCGACACAATGTCAATCCCTCCAAGTAATTTCGCAGAAGGAGAATACGCGCGCTCTGTTGAGCTCGAAATCGACGACGTGACCGAAACCCTCGGGACTCCTGCACCAAAAACGATCACGGACACGGAGCAGCGCGCCCTTCTCCAACAAGTACGTCGCTGGCGCGTGTCCGCCGATGTCGTTACGCTCGCGCATGGAACGTACAAAAATCAACCAGCAAGCCTCGTTGGGCTCCGATTCTGCTTTTCCTACCAGCCGCAGACCTCCAACCGGCTCTCCAGCGCCGAAGTTAACATCAGCTTCCAGCCAGCGGAAGACAGCGAGGAGTTCCCGGCGGTAAAGGACTTCGCTCCGACGAGCATCCACGCAGATGTCACCGAGGCGTCTATCTGTAAGGACACGCGCCATGGAGTGTCCCTGGCGGCGGCTGGCGCGCCCGTGAGCGGCAGCATCTCCTGGGAGCAAGGCGTCGGGATTACCTATCCCCAGACTTATCGATGTGAGGTAATCGGGGAACCGTGGACAAGTGACGAGGCGTACGACGAGGGCTACGATGTCGACAATGCCGTGACATGGCATCTGAACGAGCACAAGCTCCACAAGGGGGGGATCCCGAAGGAGTTGAGGACAGTTGTGGTCATCGGCCGCAAGCAATCTATAATTCGCGCGAAGATCAAGGCCAAGGTAAAGACTAATTGGGGACTGTCTTTGTTCGGTTCTCTTTGGCCGCAGGCCGGACCGTTAGTTATTCGAGATTCGGTGGCGTTTGGCGACTACTCGTTCGATAATGATTTCGAGAGCTTATCGAAGGAACAACTTAGCACATTTGTCGGCCTCGATCGACCATTCGAGGTAAGGAGCCAGCCATTAGCCGGGACGATACATAATTTAACGAGACTAGGTGGTCAACGATGACCGCGCTCCGAGGTGAAAGGAATCGAAGGCGTGAAGGACAACTCTACGGACAAGCAGGAATCTTTGCTCACAACCGGACTATTCTAGGGGTTGATAGTTATATATGTGGGACTGTATATGTAGTGCTCCTCTGTGCCTAACCAGCAACCAAATAGCGTCGGAGAAAGGGATGCTGAAAAAAAGGGTTGTAACGAAATTGAAGCGATCTGAAGGCCACAGAAAACGAGATTCAGTGTCTTATGCTTGAAAAGTGGCCTAAGTTCAGCAACCACGGGCCAGCTTCTGAACATGCCTAGCGTCCGTGGTGCCGTAAAGAGATAGACTGAAGGTAGTGATCATCGGCTAACAAGACTAAGCGGTCTGTCATGGCTATCGCCCTATCCCAAATCCAGGCATACTTCGCTAGAGAGGTCCGACGCCTGCTCGCCGAAGTCACCAAGGTGTTCAATCAAGCCTTTGGCATGCATCTCTAAGACGATGGAAGGTCTCGACGAAGAGATCGATTGGGAAAGGCGGCATGTCCCATACGCTGTGAAAGCGTGACATCCATTAGCCCCAATTTCGAACTCAACCGCTTTTGGCGCACACCATGCAACTCCGGCTTTTTCCTAGAGGCTGACTGAAGGGAGCTGTGGATTCCGCGCAGACTTTTATCCCGATCGAGCAACGCCATCGCAAACATGCAGGAGAGAGGAATATCAACTTAAAGGCAAAGCGAAAGGTCGCTGGTGCTATGCACTGATGATATGCACCTTGTTTTACCGACTCACCATCTGAGATGACTGGAAACAAGCTGTCGATCACGAAAATCGTGACTCAATGGCAGCCGAGAAAAGATCTACTTCTCCTAGAACAAATCGATTACAAGACGTGCACACAGGTTCCTCGAAGACTTGTAATGTGACTGCCTTCAAGGTCGACTCGAGTTCTTCGACCTCGACATAGAGGACCTTCGTGCCATGGCCTGATGGTACTCATATAGTCGGAAAAGCAGACCAAGTATTTTGGCGTGTGTCTGAAAAATCCAACTATACAACCTCACGGCATCGGTTGCTTTACGTCACCTAGATATTCCGTCACCACCCCTAGAACAAGGACGAATCCCAAAGTAAAAGGTCTCCAAGCTCCCTACCTGCATCGAAGCTCACTAGTAGTGTCAGAACTGATGTCTCGAAGGGAACCACGTGATGTCGTGACGTAAAAGGGTGGTCCGTGAGATCCTTGCCATGAGATAAGAAGGCAGACTTTTCAACCTTTGAACATCTTGAATAGACAGAACAATTCAGTCGTCTCTCATGCTGATGCATCACAATCTGACAAGTAGCCTGTCGAATTGACTGCTGTCAACTCAGCCGTTCTTAGTACAGTTGACAAAGTTTCTGCAAGCATTTTTGACCTCGTCGGTAACAACAAGGGACCGCACAAGCCTTTCATTTCCGAGAAAACTGCGCGTGGGAGCAGGCGACTTAGACAATTCGAGGTTGGCGACATAGAGGAATCAGACTCCTTTCCCGTCCGCCAGGCAGCAAAGATGTTCCAGGAACGGACTAGACATTGAAGGCTGACAATCGGTGAGGCGCACTACCATCCGGCAACACTATTATGGGTGAGGAATTTTCTGACAACTGGCGACAGGAAGACGGAAATATAGGCAACGCCATGGGCACTGATGTCAGTATGTCGGTGGAGACAATGGTTGGCCATACGCTACTTCATTTTCGGTTGCTGGGACTATTTCGTGGTGTCAACACATGATAATAGGGGGTTTTCATAAGGCTCATCAATTAACGGTAATTTCATATAGGCAATCTCCGGGAAATTATTCCATGTGATGTAGTGCTAAGGACAACAGAGTGCTACTGGAAATTTGCAAGTAGGTGCCCTGTCTTTCCCGTGTATGTTGTAACGAGGACAAAACTGATTACGTGTAAGCACCTACGAGCCTAGAACTCCTGTGACAGCCTGACAGCAAATATCTGGAATGGGACAATGGCATATATGTACATGCACATGCAATTCAGAGACGTTACTGTGGTTCAAAGTGGAGTGCAACACATCAAGTCCTCGCCTACGACACCTGGAGATTCAAAGTGTCTCTCTATCCATCCTCCAATGAATCAGTGCTCCACAACGCCGGTTTTCAACTCAGACCGGGGAATATGATGACCCGAGAGAATGGGGCTTTCTCCGAAATACTACATAACATGTCTGATTTTGAGGCGAGCGGCATGACGGATCGAGCGGGGACGGTGGAACCCCCGCACGCCACCATCAGATGGACCAGTGAGGTCGCTGGAAAATCTGCAAGCTCCGCCTCACCCAGTCGATGTGGCTTCATACGTAACAAACACGAGAAAACAGAACGCGCCCTTGTTGCATTTTAGTTCTGATGGACTAGCTTGCGGTATTGAAAGAGTTCTCGGTGTCTGCTGCATGGGCTAAGGGAGACCGACTGACCGTATTCATGATAAAGCCGCATACATATTGTCACGATTTTAGAGCCCCACACCGTCCCACGGTGAATGCCCTGCAATATGCCTTTGTGCATGTGGGCAATCGACCATTCGCAGTTGCATGATGCCGCCATAGTCGCAGGAAATATCGACTCGCCTGAAGAAGAGCTGAAAATTTCCCAAGCGTTGATACTGCGCTAATATGATACCATCCCGTCCCCCTACTTGATGTACCAATGTAGGATATGTCGGAGGGCTCCGGCGACCCGCCGCACTGCCAGAGAGCAATCTATAAATACACCTCCTGCCCCTTAGCAGAAACCCGATTAAACCTCCCCTGAATTTTAGGAAAACGTAACTCGGCAACCGGAATGATGACTACCAGCAACTGCGTCGACAACTCCACGAATATTGGTCCGCCCGAACTCGGGTTGACATTTCAGAACTTCACCATATCATGGGTCGTGCAAGCATCCTGCGGGCTGGCTTCCTACATCCGTCCAGACGACGCCGGGTCTATATTGCCCTGGCCATACACGCTAGGGTGGTTCCTGGTTCACTTCCCCATCACGCTTATTCGAGTCCACCGATGGGAGAGAGTGCAAGCTCTGTCCATCATTCTTGCCATTGTTACAATATATTTTCAGCTCCAGGCGTACTCCAATGGCCTTGAGCCCGATTCGGTGCTTGTTTGGATGCCTATTTTCGTGGTTCTTGATATAGGCGCTATGATGCAACTTGTGTTTCTTATCATGGAGGATGGTGGCTTCAAGCGGCTGAAGGAGGCATTCTTAGCGACATTTCATCGCAGAGGGAGGAGAGATAGCACCTCGTCGACTCTGGCGCAAGAAGTCCAGGATATTGAGCTCCTCGAGTCTAAGACTGGTAAGCTTACACGTCTATCCTAAATCTTGTCTTGAGGCCAAGGAACAGAAATACCTGTGTCAGCAACACAGCAGTTTCCAATTGCCAGTCATGTTTGTTTAAACTGCACCAAGGTGTCAAGGAAAGAGAAAAGGAGGGAACAGATGAGGAATGAAAGAGGACATAAACGCTTTTACATGAATTCCGAGTCTGTTTACTAACTATGAAAGGTTTGCCTCATTCACATGTGTCCTCTCGAGATGTCGTCATTTCCTCAGGACCCACCGAGCCAGCCACCTGTGGCCGAGAACCATCTCTCACTGGCCGCGCCTGGGTTGCTTCCTTCGCTTTTATCCTCGGCATTATGCTCCTTATCCTCCAAATCCACGGGCTCGTTGCAGCATTTAGAGGCCGCCAACACGACAACATAACCGCCACATGGTGCTCTCCTCTTTTCACTAGCGGCATCGCTGCTCAATTTAGTAGCTGCTCGCTTCATGAGATCGACCGGTCTTATAGTCAGAGCATCGGGTGCGTTCGCCTGCGGGGCTACGAGCAGTACGCATGGTTAAAAGCCTCAACCATCATTTTATCCACCTCGCTCATCTTTCAAGCATTTGATTTTATTGTATTATCGTTCGTTAGCGGATCAACCCGGTGGCGCGGCGCTAAGATGAAGAGGCCATGGTTTACTATGTTTACCGGGAACGTGGTCCTCGTTGTCATGATTGTTGTCGGAATTTTCCAGAGCCAGAGACTGCCCAAGTCTGTTAGCGAGACAGTAACGATTTACAAGTACGAGCCGAGCTTAGGGTTGGCAACTGTCTGTATTGGGGAGGTGACCCCGTACGGCGTAAGGGGAGCAATAATTGGGTGGACGGATGGGTTCCTACGTGCTTGGAAAGAGACATATCAGCCGACGCATAATTGAATTTCTAGCGCTGGAGCTTGCTGCGGAGTCCAAAGTGAAGGACAGAGGCAAAGTCTTGGAGACTCTATGCGCACTCGCACATTTATGCATGGAGACTCGCAGGGGAAACTAAACATTTGACAAGATGAATAGGATCGCAAGTCTTTCGAGCGTCATAAATGTCCCAAATTAAAATTGCAATGGAACCTTCCTCTACGGCCGATGCCGTCCTGTGTGAGATGTGAGTTACGGGCTTTGTCCAGATGCGCCATGGTCGTACCCATTGGTCAGATGCCAGATATCAAACCCGGAGATGCCGTGCAAGCCCCTAGCACCAGCAAGCTGAACAAACTTGCCGTCCATAGTGGCAAATTAGAAGTCGGAGTACCTTTGAGATATTTGGTTCTAATGTGCGACACTCCTCCATCGTTCTGAGCCGACCGGATATCCACGCCGTTTGAATTCATGTTCGCTGCAGCTGTGGACCAGCTCCGAGGAGACAGATAAATTTGTGTATAAGGTGTGCCTACTCAACGATGTGACTAAACTGGGCACCTAAGGTGTGAATGCACCTAGTTCGTGGACAGTTTCCTGGATTTCATGGCTTGATGGGTGTTGGTGCTCCGACGCAGGGCTAGCTGAGCCGATCTGTTCGGAGCGGACGGTATTCCCTCCATTCTATTATTAGACGCTGCGATAACCATGTTCAGATGGGCGGCCATTTTTCTTGAGTCGTAAGCTGTTGGTATAGTCACTATCAAAACTAGCTTCCACTTTTTATTCGCAGCTTAATGGTCTGGAGCCCGCTTTTGGGGCATTGGGGTTTAGACTGCTTGTTCTTACGGCGAAATGTTCTGCACAGTCCAGGACAGTGCTTGTCGCTGTGCATTATCACGTGATAGCAATGCCACTACCCTCTATGGCGCTAATATACTGTATTTCGGGCGGTGTGCCAGCCTTACCATTAACGGCCACCGCTTTCCAAACCTGCTTCTGCCTTTTCAAACCTGCCCGCCAGAAAGCAGATCGCTTCCTCGCGTTTGGGTTTCTCCTCCAGATATTGATGTCAAGCTGATAGCCACTGTTCTTTTCGATTCTCACACCCGCCCAAAACCATGCGACTCCTAGAATGCAACGACGGCCAGTTTAAGCCGACGAAGGAGCCGGTTCACGATATACCCGACTATGCCATACTATCACACACATGAGGACCAGATACCGAGGAGGTGACCTTTAGAAACTTGGTCGATGGTACTGGGGAGGACAAGACTGGCTATGAGAAGATCAGGTTCTGCGCAGACCAAGCGAGACGTGATGGACTCGGATACTTTTGGGTGGATACTTGCTGTATCGACAAATCGAACAACACTGAGCTATCAAGGGCAATCAATTCCATGTTCCGCTGGTACCAAAATGCGGCTCGATGCTATGTTTACTTGTCAGACATATCAGCTACTGGCCACGAGAATAGCCAGCAGTCTAGGCTCGTATGGGAGCCAGCTTTTCGAGCGCATAGATGGTTCACTCGAGGCTGGACGCTCCAAGAGCTTCTAGCACCAGCATCGGTTGAGTTCTTTACACAGGATGGCCGGCGGCTTGGTGATAAAATATCTCTCGAGCAACAGATCCACGAAATAACTGGGATTACGGTTCCAGCACTCCGGGAAAGCGACCTTTCTCAGTTCGATGTTGAAGAGCGGTTTAAATGGGCGGAGACACGGCAGACAACCCACGAGGAAGACTGAACATATTGTCTCCTGGGTATTTTCGGGGTATTTATGCCACTTATATATGGCGAAGGGAAGGCAAATGCAATTCTTCGGCTCAAAAGAGAGATCGCCACCGCTGTAAGCCACGGCGATACGCCCAACTGCCAAGAAGGTACATCCCCCGCACC
>Ga0247774_1001814_pt1 | contig 10684 bp, 8 predicted proteins | sample UWRJL001104B6_FD_179933 | JGI IMG/M metagenome (GOLD analysis project Ga0247774, IMG submission 179933) | Plant litter microbial communities from Arlington Agricultural Research Station in Wisconsin, United States - UWRJ-L001-104B-6 | ecosystem: Environmental > Terrestrial > Plant litter >... | reverse complement strand
TCGGTATTGAAACTGCAAGATATCCCGGCCCCTACTATACAAACAGAAACAGAAGTTTTGGTGCGGTTGCGAGCGGCGGGTATCAATCCGATAGATACTAAGTTGCGATCGCGCGGCACTTTTTACCCGGAGAAAACTCCTCACGTTTTGGGGTGCGACGGTGCTGGTGTCGTAGAGGCTGTCGGTGCGGGCGTGCAAAGTTTCCAAGTGGGAGACGAGGTTTTTTTCTGTAATGGCGGTTTGGGAGGGTCGAGGGGTACTTATGCTGAGTTTGCCGTTGTAGACCAACGCTTTCTCGCCCTCAAGCCTGCTGATTTAAGTTTTGCTGAAGCGGCGGCGGCACCGTTAGTTTTAATTACAGCATGGGAATCGCTGTACGATCGAGGGCGCTTGCAAGCCGGGCAAACAGTGCTGATTCAAGCTGGTGCCGGCGGTGTCGGCCACGTCGCGGTACAGTTGGCGAAGTTGCAGGGTGCTGAGGTTTGCACTACTGTTAGTTCTGAGGAAAAAGCCAATTTTGTCAAGCAGTTAGGTGCAGATTCAGTTATTTTATACAAAAATACTGATGTTGTCGATGAAGTTTTGACTTGGACTCAAGGACAAGGAGTTGACTTGGCTTTCGATACAGTCGGGGGAGAAACTTTTTACCAAACTATTCCGGCTGTGAAGATTTATGGAGATTTGGTAACTATTTTGGAACCCGATCCGGCTTTGGGCAATTTGAAAACAGCAAGAACGCGCAATCTGCGAATTAGTCTGGAATTAATGTTAACACCGATGCTGCAAAGTTTGGTGGAGGAACAGGAACAGCAGGCTCATATTTTGCAGCAGTGTGCTCGTTTGTGCGATCGCAATTTGCTCAAAATTCACGTCAGCCAAACTTTCCCTCTCGAACAAGCTCAAGCCGCTCACGAACTGTTAGAAACAGGCTCAGTAACCGGTAAATTAGTTTTGCTAATTGCTTGAATCCCAAATCTAAAATCGAATCCACAACAAACCTTCACCCTCAATAACGGCAGAGCGATCGCCCATAATCTTCCTCAGTGCTTAGATGAAGTTTCTTGAGAAAAATTTCAATGCTACTAAATTTGTGTTAACCTGGAAGACATCAAAAAGAGGTTGGTTAAAGTTCAGCAGGATTTATTCATTGCACTCTACCCTACGCGATGCTTATAGATCTGTGTCTAACTAAATCAGTTGCAACTATCTCTAGGTAAGTAAGATTTGGTAACAATTTGTTGAGATTGTCTACTGTCAATATTCACATTTTGGGAGGAATTAATCTCATGACTTCTATAAAGAAAGTGTCAGGCTTAATCATGGGAGCAGCAGTTTTTACTGTGATGTCCGATCCAGCCGACGCTATTATGCTGACATTTGGCGGTACACCTGTTGCCGGACAAGGGCAATTCTCCAACGTGCCTGGGGTAACGACAATCGATTTCGAGTCGGGTGCGCCAACCAGCGGTTTGGCTATTTACTCTGCTCCAGGTCCAGGTCCTGCGGTTGTTTCAGGCAACACTCTTACCTCTGCTGTTTCGGGTGATGACAACACGAGATACCTGGCAGTTTCCATATTCGGCGATGCAAGAGGAACCACTCCAGTTACTATCGCCTTTGCTAATCCACTTGATTACTTTGGATTGTATTGGCGTACACCTAGCGCAAATAACACCATTAGTTTCTTCAACGGTGATACACTGCTTCAATCGTTTAGTGGTGATGCTCCTGCCAGCCTCGTCACCAGCGCTGGTGCTGTTTACGCTAATTTCTTCGCCCAACCGGGAGAGTCTTTTAACAAAGTAGTTTTGAGCGACAGCGACATTGCATTTGAGAGTGACAACCATGCATACAAATTTGCTGCCTCTACACCTGTTCCCGAACCCGCTTCGTCGTTAAGTGTATTCGCCGGTGTTGTAGCAGGGGCGCTGGTGAAACGCAAACAGCAACGGAAAGTTGTCGATCGCAGCGACAGGTGATTAATTAGAGAGGGTGGCGATCGCAAGGTCAGCACATCTTAATTTATCTTGACAATTGTAAAAGTGTTGTTACCGAGGCTGGACTCGCATTTAAATGGGTTCGGCCTGCTTTATGCACGGGTCAAAACGTAAAACAAATCGGCATTGTCGAGGCGCAAACTTGGGGCGCTAGAGAATGGCTCAATCCTGGAAACGGAATTCCCATTCTAGATGTTTTTCCGACGGTTCCTTGGACGGCATAATTTATACTCTCACTCAATTAATGGCAGCAGAGCAACAGGTTCGGTTTCAGCCGACGATCGTGTCCGGTCATACAAAGGATCTCGGTTTCGAGAAACGACTTCAGTCCTTTCTTACAGATTTGGGCATCTAAGGACTAAAGTCTTTACTACAAACGATATGCAAACTTGAGAATAAAAATTAAGTCGTATACTCCGCATTAATCTTCACGTAGTCGTAACTCAAATCGCATCCCCAAGCTTTCGCAAAACCGCTGCCATTCCCGACACTAATCTGAATTAAAACCGTATCAGCCTTCAAATATTCCCCCTCCGCAGCCGCTTTCATATAATTACTCGCAGCAGCGCGATCGAACTCCTTCGGTTGCCCGTTTTCCATCATCAAAAACTCCCCTAATTGAATCCGCAAATTCTCTTGATCGAAAGGTACACCAGCGCGCCCAGCCGCCGCCGCAATTCTCCCCCAATTCGGATCGCGTCCGAAAATAGCAGCTTTCACCAAAGAAGAACCGACAATTGTTTTGGCAATTTTACTCGCAGAAACTTCATCCAGGGCGCCGCTAACTTGCACTTCCACCAAACAAGTTGCACCTTCGCCGTCACGGGCGATCGCCTTTGCCAAATGCACGCAAACGGATGTCAGCATCGCCTCTAATTTTTCAGCATCCGCCCCCATTTCTGTAATTGCGGGCGTGCGGGATTGACCGTTCGCTAAAGCAATTAGCGAATCGTTGGTACTGGTATCTCCGTCAACAGTAATTTGATTGAAACTTCTGTTAGCCGCCCGACTCACCATTTCTTGCCACAAATGCGACGACACTGCTGCATCGCAAGTTACAAATGCTAGCATTGTTGCCATATTCGGGTGAATCATTCCCGAACCTTTGCAAATCCCGCCGATACGCACGGGCCGATCGCCAAACATGGTTTCCAGGGCGATCGTTTTCGGTACTAAATCAGTGGTACAAATAGCCTTAGCAGCCGCATCGGAACCCGTGGCCGATGCCTCAGCAACTAATCGCGGAATCCCCGCCCTCAGCGGCTCCATTTTAATCCGCTGTCCGATGACGCCAGTGGAGGCCAAAAGAATTGATTCTGGAGGAATATTCAGCGCTTCTCCCAACAAATTGGCACTTTCGAGGGCATCTGCCCAACCTTGCTCGCCAGTAGCAGCATTAGCTTGTCCCGCATTGCACAAAATTGCTTTCGCGCTAGATTTAGCTTGCAAACGCTGGCGGCAGTAGTCCACGCAAGCAGCCCGGACAGTGGATGTGGTGAAGACTCCCGCGGCGATCGCCTCCACCTCTGACAAAATTAAACTTAAATCCGGCAAGCCTGAAGGCTTCAAACCCGCTGTAATTCCCGATGCTCGATACCCTCTGGGTGCTGTAACTCCGCCGCCAATTTCTTTCCAGTCCGACATGATGACCTCCCTAGTAGCCTTCCATCTGCTGAAAGGGGATTATATCAAGTTTCTCGGCACAAACATCTTTTATTGTTGGTGATGTATAGGTGTGAGGCTATCCAACTCTCGAACTCTTCTCAATACCAGCAGTGCGATCGAGATATTACTAATTTCCAATTCCCAATTTCCAATTCCCCGTCCCCAATTCCCCATAAAACAAATCGCGACTTCCTATCGAGAGTTGTAACTCAAGAAGAAGTCGCGACGGTTTTGTAACTGACATTATTAATTTTTAGCTGGCAAACAACAAACTCGATTCAACTATCTCGCCGTTGAAAAAACGAGTTATTTGCGATCGATACTCGCTTGAGAACCAGCATCTAAACCAACTTCAGCAGCCGCACGGCTGAGCATGGATTCCTGACGGTTTTTGACCACGTGTTGGTGGCGCATCATCAGGTTGCGGGCTTGTTCTTGAGTTGACATAACTGGTTTCTCCAAATATAGGTAATAAATTCTTAGGCAATTGGACAATTTGAGCTTGTCCTAGCTCATCGTGGCGTTGCTGCGATCGTAACTTGCTTGAAGGCTGGGCTGCGGTTTGCCTTGAATGTGACCCCAGTAGTGGGTATCTTCCATCCCGACTTCGGTGGCGGTGCGGTTGAGCATGGATTGCTGCCGGTTCTTCACCATGTGGTGGTGGCGCATCATCAGAGAGCGAGCTTGATTTTCAGTAGACATATGCGGTTCCTCCGTATTCTTTAGATTAATGTTGGGCTGTTTTTTTCTTTCTTTCTCTAACTATAACAGACAATTCTGTATCTAAAGCTACCAAATAAAAAATGTCACAAAACTTTACAATTGGGTAATTGGGCGAGAATGTCGATCGAGGTTGCAGGAAGCGCGATCGGGCGCAAGGCTGGTTGATTGGAACCCAAACTCAGAGGCTGTATGAAAAGTGGCAAAGGATTCCAACTTAGGCTAATCGCCTGACCATAAACAGCCGTGAAACCCTTTGCGCCATTTGGTAGACGGAAAGAGAGAACCTGTGCGATCGCTTCACGTTCAGGAACACTTGCTGCTGTGACCACCACGCGCAGCACTAAGTCGAAGGTATCAAGGGCAGTGTGGCGTTTTCGACCTGCAGGTGCATGAAGGCTTTGTCAAACCCGACCCTCTGATGAACCCTCGTTGCAGTCGCAACACTTTAGACTATCGACAATGGGCTGTGAGGAACTATGATGATTCACTTTGTGCTGTTTGGTTAGCGATCGCAGCTTATACTGGGTGAGCTTTTTGTCGCTTCACAGACTTTTCTTACAGCCTAGAAAGGCAGCAGTTGGCAAAAATTGACAATATTCATCTTCTAAGAGCCACATTTTAGCGGCTGCGTAATTGCCAGTGTCAAAAGTAACTTTATAATTTTGTCCAGGGTTATAGATGCAGAACTTTGCCTCTCCAGGTAATCGAATTTGCCTTAGTTAACAGTAAATTTAATAAGTAGCGAATCACAATTAGATTTACAAGGATTAAGCAGCTATGCTGAAGCATAGTAAATTTTTTTGTAGTCAACTAGATAATAGAGTGGGGGAAAGTGCATCTCCAAAAAGCGATCGCCCTTTGATAAAAATAGATTAAGCGCGCTCAGCCTCCCTACACAAAAAAAGCGATCGTCCTCCCTTACGAAAACAATCGCCCATTCACATATAATTTACTTAACATCAAGTCCCGCCCTTAAAAAGCTATCCTGTACCGACAATTCCTGAGATTCCCGCTAGCCGCCCTTAAAAAAGGGAGGGAACCGGACAAAAATCTCTCCAAGTCCCCCGAAAAGGAGATGCGAGGGGAGCGAAAGGCTCTGACGTTACTTTTTCAAGTTCTGTGTACAAAGTAGCCCTTAAGAGGGGGCGCCGGGAGAGAAGCCGGGCTAATAGTCCAACAGTAGACTGGTACTACATAAGACCTTAAGTTGAGACGAATGCTACTCAGCGACTTCCGCTTCCGCTTCCGCTTCAGGTGCATCTGGCACATCTTGCTTGATCGTCAAATAGCGAATCACTTCTTCGCTCAGACGCATGGCGCGCTCTAGGGTAAAAATTGCAGCGCCCGGAGCTGTATAGTTCATTTGAACGTATACTCCGTCCCGGTGCTTGCCGATTTCGTAAGCCAAACGGCGCTTGCCGCGGTGCTGAGTTTCGATGTTTTCAGCACCTTGATCGCGCAAAATAGTTTGATATTTAGCGATCGCCTGGTCTGTCATTTCCTCACCCAAATCAGGGCGCAGAATGTACATAGTTTCGTAAATAAACGGTTTCATGGCAATAATCCCCTTATGGACAACAAGGCTTCTCACGAAGCAAGGACTTATTATCATATCCCAACATTGACATTCTCACGCCCGCTAAAGCCACGGTGATTCCCAAACCTCACGATTTTAGTTTCTGCTTCATCGCAACTGCCTCCACCCACAAGGAGTTTTCTGGTCTTATGTTCGCTCCACAGACTAGCCCCGCTAGCAAGCGCGGTTTTTATGCGTCGAATACCTAAAAGGAATTCTTATCTGTTGTTTTGATTCCAGGGATGTTTACCATTGCCCTATCCTCTTTTCCCGGTCTACCGATTTGTCTGCGCCGCCAGTTGTACTGGACTTCGCTCGTTAGGCTGTCTGAATCCATCGTCGCGGGTGGGTCATTGACCAAACTATAGTTTAATATAAAGCCGTCCTAAAACGACGGGGTTTCCACCCACCTTTCTGATGAACAATCTCAAAACTAAAAAACCAAATTCCCCAAACAACACTCCCTCGCGGTGGAGAACCCTGTGGACGTACAGCCTCATGAGCGCGATCGCACTTTTAATGCTGTTTCCCCTGCTGTGGCTTCTGAGTACCTCCCTCAAATCCCCCACCGAAAACATCTTTCAATTTCCCCCGCAACTGTGGCCGCAACAGCCCACCCTCGAAAACTTCATCAAAGTTTGGCAAACCAACCCCTTCGCCCGCTACCTGTTCAACAGCACCCTGATTGCCGGCCTCACAGTTAGCATCAACGTTTTCTTTTGCGCCCTCGCCGCTTACCCCTTAGCCAGACTCAAGTTTCGCGGCCGGGAAGCCATCTTAATCACAATCGTTTCCACAATCATGATTCCCTTCCAAATAGTCATGATTCCCCTATACATATTGACCGTACAACTCGGACTAAAAAATAGTTATTTAGGCGTAATCTTTCCCGGACTAGCATCAGCCTTCGGCATATTTTTATTACGACAAGCATTCCTAGCAGTTCCCAAAGAACTAGAAGAAGCCGCCCGCATCGACGGCTGTACAGAATTAGGCATTTGGTGGCACGTCATGATTCCCGCAATTAAGCCAGCTTTAGTCACTTTAGGAATTTTCGTATTTATCGGTTCTTGGAGCGACTTTTTGTGGCCGCTGCTAGTTTTAGACAGGCCGGAATATTACACTTTACCTTTAGGCGTAGCCAATTTAGCCGGGACATTTTCCTTAGATTGGCGTTTAGTTGCGGCGGGTTCGATTATTTCTATTGTTCCAGTTTTAGGACTATTTTTGCTCTTGCAAAAATACATTGTGCCAACAGAAACCGCCGCCGGAGTCAAAGGATAGAATCAACACAAAAAATCGGCGTTTATCCGCGTTCATCTGCGGTTAAAAATTAAAATCTTTTGAACTGACAACTCACAAAATTTATTTTTTATGTACGAACTGCCAGACATCCGCTGGATTATCGATCGCGCTGCGGTCGTAGATACGATCGTAGGATTTGCCAATGCGATCGATGCCCAAGACTGGCAAAAATTGCGATCGCATCTAGCAGACGAAATAGATATCGACTATTCAGAATTTCGAGGTGAAACTCCCCGACGAGTAAGCGCAGAAGAATACATAAAACAGCGGGTAGAAGGTCTTGCCGGTTTGCGAACGCTGCACGTCAGCACAAATCACGAGGTAACTATTAAAAGGGATGCTGCCAAATGTAAGTCTGTGTACCGCATTTATCGACTTGACCCCGATCGCGAATCGGGACAGAATCGGCTGGATACAGGAGGTAACTATTTTCACTCCTTGATTCAAACAGACAGACATTGGCCGATCGCAGGAATCAAGCAAACTGTGGTAATTGTCAGCGGCAACACTCAAGTGCATGGCGCTTTGCGGGACAGATCGCAATAAAATCTAATCCACAACTGAAAAGCCCTCCTATTTTTCCTAACTCAAAATTTCCTGCTACCTGGGAGTAAAAACTGCGCTAGGATAAGCAATCCGCTTGTGATTGAACTGTTCCCAAACCCGCACAAAAATCTCCGCGATTACAGACATATCCTCCCGAGTCAAACCCGAATCGAGCAACTGATTATCCTGCCAGCGAGCCCTCAAAATCCGATTAACCATATTCAAAGCCTCTTCATGAGTAGCATCCTTGAGCGATCGCAAAGCAGCCTCGCAAGAATCCGCCAGCATCAGAATCCCCGTTTCCCGCGACTGGGGAATCGGCCCGTCATAGCGAAAATCCTCCTCCCTCACTTGGCGACTTGGGATTGTTAACTTTGAATTATCGGCATCTGGCAAAGCAATCTTTAAATCTTCTCGTTCTTTTGCAGCAATTTGCTGCGCTTGGTGGTAGAAATAAGCAATCAACATTGTACCTTGGTGCTCGGGAATAAACGCCTGAATTGCCTTCGGCAATCGATGCTTCCGCGCCATCACCAACCCCTCGGTAACGTGCTTTTTAATAATGTCCGCGCTCGTCCAAGGGTTATTAATTTCATCGTGTTTGTTGGCCCCGCCCATTTGATTTTCACAAAATCCGAGCGGGTCGTGCATTTTTCCAATATCGTGGTATAGTGTGCCAGTTCTGACCAGCTCAACATTGCACCCGATCTCCCGGGCCGCAGCCTCCGCCAAACTAGCCACAAACAGCGTGTGCTGAAAAGTCCCCGGAGCCTCGGCAGCCAACTTCTTCAACAGCGGGCGGTTGGGATTGGCAAGTTCCGCCAGCCGGATCGGCGTAATCAAGTCAAAAACGTGTTCCAAATAAGGGCTGATGCCGATCGCCACAACGCTCCAAGCCAAACCCGCCAAACTTTGCGCGCCCACCGTACCGAGTACCACGTACCAAATCGCACCGGTAGCCGCGCTGGCAATCAGAGTCCCCACCAGATAAACCGTGCCCTGAGTCAAGCCGACACCCACGCCCAAAAGAGCCAATTCCTCGCGCGATCGCAGCCGCCCGGCCATAAAAGCGCCCAGCAATCCCCCCGCCCCGCTAGCCACCAAATGAATCAACTCCACATTTAAGCCAACGGGCAGCAGCGCCGACAGCAGCCCCACCACAGTCACTCCCACCGCCGAACCGTAGAAGCCGCCCGCTAAAATCCCGATCGCGGGCAAACTCGTCCAAGGTAGCCCCAAACTCACCAGCACCGGCGCGCTCAAAGTCAGCAGCAGCAATAGCAAATGATCTCTCCGGCGCAAGCGGTAGTGCCTTTCCACCAGCAGTACGATCGCAATAGCCCCCGCGACTAAACAAACAAAACCCGCCAGCCCCAGCCAATTCACCCCCCGCCGGCTCAAACCAAAATAGTCGAGCAACACGAAATCTTGCTGCGCGATTTCTTTTCCTTCTGCGACAATTATGTCGCCCTGCTCTACTGCGATCATCACGGGTTTGACGTTTTGCGCCGCTAATTCAGCTAGCTGTTTGGTTTCCTCGGGATCTCTCACCAGATTTGGGTGCAAAATCGCTGTTAAACCCTCAATCGCCAAAGCTTGGGACTCTAACGGCACTTCCGAAGCCACTTGCAGCTTCACAGCTTCTTTCAAAATCTCTTTTGGCAAGCCCTGCGGGATACCTTGAGCCACCATCCTTTTTGCCGCCCGACTCATACCTGTTTGGGTTTTATGCCAAGCTGCATCCGACAAATCAAACAGCGAAGTATCGTAAATCTGTCCGAGCCCGGAAACCGACGGTTGTCCCAGCGCCTCCACAGCATTGAGATAGCGCCGGCGAGCCGAGGAAATACTGTCTGTCAGGCTTTGAAAGTCTGCTGCCGAGATCTCACGGCTGTAAGCTTGCAGTTGAGCGACAGCATCCTGCTGAGACTTGTTCTGAGTCTGCGCAGCAATTGCGGGGGAATCCAAACTCAACCGCTCGTCCGTTGCACTGTGGTCCCCCGCTTGCGCCAAAATCGATCGCCACTCCCACTCGGGACAGCCCCGCAAGTAAACCTGAGCCGCATTTGAGAGGACCGAGGGACTCGCAAACGGAAACGGCCCTACTGCCTGTCGCAGCTCGCTTCCCTGCTGCAAAAATTGTTGTAATTCTTGATAAATTTGTCGATCGACCGCACGATCGAGCATTAATATCGCTACAGCCCCGATCCGCGCTGCTTTCCGCTGTTCTTCAGTAGTTTTGTAATCCGGGATGCTAGCACTAGCAGGAGCCTTAATCGTCTGAGGAGCTTTCGTCCCCACATCCAGTTTCGGCTGGTTGTAGAAGCGGTGGCCCAGAGTGCTGCTTAGGGAAACTACCGCTACGAGCGCCAACACAGGGGAACGAGCTTGATTTTTGAGGCTTGATTTTGAGGTTTTACTTGTAAATCTCGTAAAAGTCTCGGGCAGAACCCATTTCTGGCGCGACAAACGGCTCAGGAGAGGTCCGCCAGCGCGTGAGGTATGTGCTTTGCTGCCGCCATTTTGCACTTTAGCAATGTGTTGGCGCAGTGAGCGCGCAGCGCCTAGCTGCTCAATCTGCCGCATTAATGAGGAGAGCGTATTCATTTGTGTTGAAGATATATCACTGTTATCCAGCAGCTTTGTCAGAAATTCTGACTCTGCATCTTGATTGAGTTTATCCGAACAACCGCGGCTGAATATTCAACCGTTACATAAGACCTACTCACAACTACTCATAACTACACAAATCTACTGCTGAGTATTGTGAAACTTACTTCCTGCTTCATTCTGGCGGTGTCGGCACTAACCAGTCCACAGGCACGAGCCCCATCTAACTGACGGTTTTTGACAAATTAATCGCTGCATTTAA
>Ga0247774_1001813_pt1 | contig 10685 bp, 6 predicted proteins | sample UWRJL001104B6_FD_179933 | JGI IMG/M metagenome (GOLD analysis project Ga0247774, IMG submission 179933) | Plant litter microbial communities from Arlington Agricultural Research Station in Wisconsin, United States - UWRJ-L001-104B-6 | ecosystem: Environmental > Terrestrial > Plant litter >... | reverse complement strand
AATACTGGGTTGCAACTCCGGAGCGGGGTTAGAAACTTGAGGAGATCATGCAACCATGCGCAAGAGCAACAATTAGGAGGAATGAGCTTCATCAGACAGACATCAGAAAATTGACTGAATTTGTCGTCTCTTGACTTGTCCTGACTTTCGGACCGTACTTCTGACACAAGTTACGCTTTTTTGAATAAGCCGCATTTTGAGAAGGCTGAGTAGCAGGTGGCTGCATCGTTCTGTGCAGGTTGAGACTTGACTCTCGACCCCGCACCAAAGGGCCTGGCCGAATCGGCTGCCTTTACGCTCTCCGCGGACGGTGGGGTGCCGGCTGCGGAAGAGGCTTTTTGGACACGCAGCCAGTCCTCGCTCGTTGCCGCATTCGCAGAGGAATTCAGTAGACTATATCGAGATAGCTGCATTATCTGTCCAGCACCACCGAACTGCACATTTCCAATACGAACAATCCTGCACAATTTTACCGCCGACGATCGCCGATATATATGGTGTCGTGGGGGCAAGTGCAAACTGTGCGCCGAACCGGACGCGCAGGCACGGCCCCAAACATAGCCCCGAAATTGGGATCGGGTAAGTCGGCTATAGCGCTAAAGCGCACGTTTTCTTCTCCGAGACTGTTGGCGGCCGGTCGTTGGACAACTGCTGCCGAGACATGATCAATCATCAAATCGAATGCGGGTAGCATGACTTAGCTGAATATACCCCCACTTGCTGAAGTACTTTTCGTCACATTGCTTGTCATTGGAATGGCAAGAGACTCCCGCTCAAAGTCTAAGAGATATGCATGGGTAATTGGGTATCAGGCTCGACAAATGGCGAGACGGAGAGGGTAGTCCGTCCGGCTATCAACGATAATCGTTTACGCAACAGCTGTACGCATAGAAATATTGGTAGTAAGTGTGCGTTTGAATTTTCATTCATGGTGCTCAATTGAAGTAACAACAGTCAAGTACACGACACGAGCCTCGCCGAGATGGGGACAAAGGGTTACTAATGACGCACGCCTGAAACGCAATTCAGAGATGAGGGTGTTCAGCTGGGGGGCATGACAAAAACTACTTAAGACAGAAGTAAAATGGTCGTTGATTATCTATGATGTGAGCAAACAGGCCAGTCCTCATGTTTTCAGAACATCCCCCGATTTCCATCATCGTTTTGTTCTTTAGACACTTCTCGTCCACCGTCACATTCTCTTCCAAGAACCTCTTTCGATACGAAATACTCTAATAACAAACCCACTCATCACGTCAAAAATCGGGGTGGTTCGTCCAAGTCCTTCTCCAGGTCAACTACAATACTCGGCAACATGCCAGACAGCCGTCTGATCCCTTCGTCTCCTCAGGAGGCCGACACCTACCTCAAATGGCACAAGTTCGACATGCCATACCAAAATGGGACCCAAGCTGCTGTGGCTGTCCCGAAAGGCGTTGGTGTAGTCATAACGTCGCTCTGCACCCTTCTTCTCGAGTGGATAGCCATCAATTCCTACCACGTTGGCCTCGCTTGTTGGTTCGCGTACTTCCTCCACAGACATAAGCGAGCCACCACCCCAGTCACATCTATCTGGAATAAGCGATGGTCGTTAACAGACTCTATACTTGACCTTTACTTCATGATTAGGAAGCGGCGTTGGGAAGGCGTGAAGCTCTACCTTGGGGTCATGAGCCTCTTCGCTGTTCTCGCCTTCCAAATTGCCCTTTCTGTCATCGTCCCCAAGTTCCTGCTTCTAGACTCGGCGGCTCCGGCGAATCCGAACCGCGTCGTCATTCTTTTCACGGAGAGTGATCTGAGCTCCGACAGAGTCAAAGAGTTCCAACTAAGAGTACCATCAGCGCTTCGAGCAGCTAGTATCGCGCGAGCGGCGCCAGAAGAGCTGAAGAAAAAGGTAACTATCACGTTGCCAGAAAGCCTAGGAGAGACGGAGAATGGCGACCAAATTCTGCAAATCAAGTACAGCTACACAGTTTCCGGAACCGACATGGGTCTTCAAACTGCTACGTCGCTGCTGTTGAGTGTGACTGGCGCCTGCACGACTGAATACAGTTGGCTTGTAGCCTCGACCAATAGCCAAGGTATTGACTACAATGCTTACCAGTTCTTCAATAATCCAAACCCGCAATATACATACAACTTTTCAGCGGCAGATTCTCTGGTGCCTGTTGCGTTCTTCGTTCTCGACGAGCTCACAACTGAAAAGCCGCCGAGGAATGTTAGTTGGGCCCTGGGGATCTCATCAGTTGGACGTTTCAGCTACAGCGAAGGGAAGGATCCACTCTACCGGACCGGGCCCCTCCTCAAAAATGGCTCGGATGGTGCGCCGCAATACGTTGTTCTTCCCAAACGCCCTATATTATCCTGCTGGGAAGAAGACACATGGACCTATGAGGGACAGGAAGGGAGCGTTTCAGGTCTAAACAACTCCGACTCAGAGCTCCCAACCCTTTTCCTGCCCGAACCCATCTCTGATATCCTGCTTGTTGAGCACATGGTGCCTCGCATTGTGACGCTGGGGACCCAGCTGACTTACTCGGCCCTGCAATCATCAGTTACAGCACTCGGCGGTATCATTGACGCCGAGAGCAATAGTTTCCTGGGCGACTTCCAGCAGCTCGTTTTGGCGAGCTACATCTCCACGGCCAATGCTTTAAGCGAATCAACGCTATTTCCGCCCACGGACGACAAAGGCCTAAGTGGTGGTCAGCGCAACCTTGCAGTCGACGAGAAAAACAACCCCAGGGATGGGGCGGGAAAATTTGTCGTCTTTACGTCCGATGTTGTCACGTTCCGTGTCGCGGCATTGACTGCCGTCCCAGTTATAGCATTGCTTGTATCCGCTCTCAAGACGATTCTGTTAGCCAGGCCACTCAAGATTGTCAACGCTCTAGACGCCGCGGTTCTGCATAATACGGTCATCTCATCGTACCCAAAGGCGAGGCCCACGGCCAAGTCGATGGACTTGTGGCTCTTGGAGGGGAAACGATGCCGGGATGAGATAGCGCAAGAGGAAGGATTGCTAGAAAAGGTAAGGAAAGGTGGCGGTGTTCGGATCGAGATCCGACCGGTGAACCCTCTCGACGACAGCTGATTATCAAGACGTAAAGGCCGTTGGAATTACATACGAGTGGCTTAATGGTTCCCGTGTTCCGTATTGATTTTAGTGTTCAAATTACCAAAATGTAACACTACACAATCCTTAAACAACGCTTATGTATTACGTCGACCAACATGAACGGCAACTCAAAACAATTCTCTGCAATAATCCTACCATATCTCTACCCAACAGCCTTGTATTAGCTTTGTTCCTTCTCCTTGTTCTCTTCTAACCTTCCCCTTCGTCCACACGGCTCATCGAATGCTAAATATTCTGGTCATCAATCACCTTATCCCCATCTTCCTCGAAGCTGCCAAAGCTCTCGTACCAACATCATGCTTGATGTTAGACTGTCAATGAAGATGATTGCTTAGGCCCCAAACCCGTCAGAGTGATCAGATACGCACATACACATCCCGTACACATGCAAACCGCAATGGATTGGATATAATCCAGCAGAGACTGCCTCATATACCAACAATATAAATATTAAGTACACAGAACATATCTGCCGAAACTAGATTGTTGTGCCTAAAGGGCGACCGGCAAAGGGCCCAAGAAGAAAATCACGACTCCTTAGCCCACTGCTTCCCACTCCACAAGTTTCCTAGGGTCCACAACCAATAATCCCGCCCCTTAATAGCCCAAACAAGGAAGCTCGGAACTCTATATCCCAGCACAGCACCGACACCCTTGCCCCTTCCAATTGGCACAAATTGTGCCTCTCGCGTATCCTCCTTAAATTCCCTATCCTGCATCCCCTCAGCACCTCCATCTCCAGCAGCCAAAAGAAGATCCTTCTTCATGTTGGCGCACAGGACGGGAACAGCGGGGAAGATGTTGTGGACCGCCGGGCGCGTGGCAGAAGCCACGTCCCCAATGGCATAAATCCGAGCCCCAACCGCGTCGTCGACTCGAAAGGTGGCCGCATTCACCCGCACCCGACCATCGGCCGCCAGCAGCTCCCTCGCGACGAAACCCGTGTTCGGCACCGTCCCCGTCGCGGGGATGTACAAGTCAGCCTCGAGCGTCTTCCCCCCTTCCAGCGTGACGGTCGCCTTGGCGCCCACGTCGTCGGTCCCGGCCCCGCCCGGCGCGACCGACGCGACCCGCGCATTCTTGATGACCGCCACGCCGAGCTTCGCCAGCATCGTCTCGGCGTCGGCCGCAATGGCCGGGCGCAGGACGGGCAGGATCTTGGACTGGGCGGTCACGACGGTGATGGCGCACTTGGGGTTCTCCGCCTTGGCGCCGAGAAAGCCCGCACGCCCGTTTAGGTACTCGCCCAGCTCGCCGGCCGTCTCGATGCCCGCCGGTCCACCTCCCGCGATGACGATGGTCTTTGCGCGTGGCAGCGCGTCGCGAAACTTTGCCCAGCTGTCTCGTAGGAAGGCGGTATCCCTGTTGATGCTTAAGAGCGGTGACGGGGTAGACGCGCCGGTTGCGACGACTAAGGCGTGGAATTGCAGGGTTGATGTGCCCCCGCTAGACTGCGCAATGGAAATGCGGGACTCGGTATGTTTCAGCTCAATTGCAGCACCCTGGATGAAGCGGAAGTAATTTTTGGGGTATATCTCGAAGAGCCTCGGAATGTTGACGAAGAGCTTATCTTGCGGGAGCAGGTCGTCGGAGATGAGAGCGCGAGGACAGGCTGGTCTGTCAAGGACTTCGGCCGAGGGGTTGACGAGTACGACTTCGTACGTGTCCATGTCGGGGAGTTTGGAGAGAACATGTTTGAGAAGGTAATGGGTCACGGAAATGCCGCCGTATGAGCCGCCGAGAACGATGATGCTCTTCTTGGGAGTGTCGGAGGATTCAAGGGTCGTCATTTTGCTGGTTGTTGTAGGAAAGGACAAGCGCGGATATCAAAACGACAGTATCGCGAAGAAAGGCTAGCGTGGGAAATTTTTGCAAAGCGAAGTTTGGAGCAGAAAAAAATCGTGTCCCAAAATTGATCTCCCCTTTTTGTAGCGCCGTCGTGGAAGGGCGGGTGGATCGGCCCCCGCGAACGCCGACTTGCGGACGAACGAACCGGACGAAACTCTGACGGCTAGAGCAAACCTCCGCCGTTTTATGAGGTGTCCCGCCCATTCAAGAACCCCTGTAGGCCCCACTTTGGCCATCTCGGCGCCTTCAGCGCCGATCCGGCCTGCCGTCGTCCGTCCGCCCTCCTTGCTAGTAGAAGACCGATATAATAAATAAACAAGACATTTGGTAGCTGTATGAAAAGCGATACTCAAATAATGGTCGGCGTAAGTATCTACGTCGCTTTCTTCCCCCTCATCATCTCATTTAACCTGTGCTCGTCGATGTCCATCGAATTGGTCGCTGAAACCCAACATCCTTGATTTTACCCTTACCCTCACTCCCTTCTTCACCGACCTCGATTGACTCATGTCGTCCGTCCGTCCCCGATACGAAACTATGCTCAAACTCGTCTCTGCCAAATCTTCTTACCGGCTGGATTCTCTCATCGCCATCATTCTTGTCTAGCCTACACAGCGCGCCGATAATCTGCTTCGCCTTCCTGTGCGAAAACACGCTCACCCAACAGTAGCATGTTGGTGGCTAGTTCACAAGCATCTAATGGCGTAAAATTTTCCATGGGAAATCTATATTCGAGTTATTGGTGTCAAATTAGGAACAAGGTATGCATTGTTCGTTTTTGAAAGGTGCAGTGTCACCCTAATCAAGTAATGAAGACTTGGAATAACGTGATGTAGCCTCTGAAGATTTTCCTTTGGGAGACTTATTCACAAATCTAAAGAAATTGTGCTAGGTATGAATAACAAGCCTCGAGGCGGAGCGGAGTTGTTACCTTAAATCTACGTCTCACATGATCATCTTGAGGTTTCTTCAAGATCTGACATGCCTCCCACATCCGTATATTACCAGTCAGGGTCGAACTGGTGTTGGGACAAAACCATCGTGCTGCTAGCCATACTTACAACAAGCAATCTCAATCTCTATTTAGCGAAGATTAATTTCAATAATCGATGAAGGAAATGGGACTATGACTATAAACACTCAATTTCAATTTTGACACGCAATCAACTTGCGGGGAGCGTCTTACAATGTGGGCAGCAACTCCTGAGCGAACGTTGTACCTCTTCTCCTGGCCAACAGCCGTCTGACTCACAACCGATGCTAGGCTGCTACGCCCCCCAGCGGCACAGTCGTCATTCTACTTCGCCGATAGGAAAAAAGAACAGAAAGCTGTCAATCCCAAGATTCGAACATTGGGGCAGTCTACTAAAAAAAATTGAGCTTGAAATTTTACCGTTACGCCATGCCGGCCTTGGTCTAACAACAATTCGACCCGCTTTGCTTCTCAGTGGGCTCGATCCCCAGCTCACGACGCCCGACGGCTTCCAAATGTGCATCATAACAAGAGCACCCATTTATGCTTTAGGAAGAGGAAAAAGAAAGCGAAGTTTTTGGAGTACCGGACCACGACAGCCCGAGTGCCGAAGCAAGTTATAGTTGTGTAGCTACTTCGCTGGGAGAAGAGCTGCTTAATTTGCTTCTTATATGCCGTTGCTGAATATGAAATACCCTAACCCTATTCTACCAGCACCTTCATCAAGCTTCCCTCTTCCTTACTGGAAGCCAGGCTTTGAAGCCTAAGCCACTATTTGAATCCCAAATCAGTCTAGATTCTTTCCACGTCCAATTTTGACCGTATGAAAGGCTTTTCTGAGACGATTGAAATGATTTGCTTTTTAGAAATTTAAGCAGCGGATCTACTTTGCATATTGACACCTAAACATTTTGCGTTGCCTTTGATTGATTCTAATTTGGGTTTCAAATTTCAATAGGTCCACGTGCCGCAACCTCCGTCTGTTTGGAAAGAAAGACCTATTCTTCGAATCTATCGAATCTAGTAGGGTTATAATGACGTCAAGAGTGGCAGATTATATATTCAAAGCAATCCGATCCTGATTGCCTTGATGGAAAGGGGCACCTTCAGATCGAAAAAAAAAAAATGGGCGAAATTGATATGAAGATGTCGATTAATCTATTCGAGTGGGTATCATAAGGAATGTTGATCTAAGTAAAGACAATATGTAGTCGTAAGGACCGTGGGGCCTGAGTCCTCCAATTAACCTGTACCAACCCTTGAAGACCAAAGTGCGCCAATTATGTAATTAGACCAATACCGTGGCCGCGTTGTTTTAATTCTCATTCCATGCAAATCCCCTCTCATCAACAGCGCAAAAAGAGGAAACAGGGACCACCAGTTAGACGTAGGTGATCCGGGGCCCAGCCTTGGTGACGTCCCACTCAATATCAACCTCATCCCACCGCCCGACAATCTCGCCCGCAATTGTCTGCCCGATGGGGCAAGGGAACGGCTGGCTCCCTCCATAGGTCGCCTCAACAACGGCATTGCCGGGCTTGGAAAACTTGAAGTCCCCAACGTGGTGGTCTCGGAGGTTGCCAGGGGGCCAGGAGGTGGTGCTGGCCGCGACAGGCTTTTGCGACGTGAAGATCTGGGCGCGCTCGCTGCCCGACAGCGTGGCGGAGGCGTCGAGGTAGAACTCGACCGTGCACAAGGAGCCGGCGGGGACGGTGGAAGGGATGTCAAAGGTGACGAGGGTGGTGATGTCCGGCTGAGGGCCGTTCTTCTTGAAGACCTTGCCGTAGGCCGTACCCTTGGTGATGGCGCCGGTCCAGACGTTGTACTGGGACGTGGTGGTAGGGTAGATGGTGGTTGCGCGGCGCTCAATGGGGCCGGCGAGAGCCGAGCCGGCCAAGGCTAGGGTGGCGACGATGGAGGTGATGAGCTGCATCTTGATTGTGAAGTTGGTTTATGGGATGATTAGAAGTAGTGGTAGTGAAATGATGAGATTTGATGGATGCGTTTTGATTGTTTAAGCAAATGTTGATGGCGATGATGATGATGGATAAGAACGTCTACTTAGGGAGGATCTTGACTGTCCTTTATACAAAATAAACATCTCACCGAGCGTCGAGCCTTGCATCCATTGATCTACTTTGTCATCTGCTGAGCTGCACCGAGTCACCCGATCTGGTCTTCCCACAGCCTGCCGAGCTAGTAGCCCAGCTGCACCCTGAACGTTCGCCCACCGAAACCGATTGCCCTAAAGCACGCCACACGTCTAATATTAGCTGGCAAAGCTCCTAGCGTGATGCCGAAGGGCCGCTGCGGCCCACGTCATTCCGAGAGGAGCAGTGCCCGCCCCACTGAAAAAAGAGGGCGGACCAGGCTCTCGGTTCCGCGCAGCTTCTCACAAAATACCGCCCAAGAAGGGAACATTTTTTTGTCGACGCCTGATTTGGGCTGTGGAGCGCGGGCCATTTGACGTGATGCATGACCCTTCAGGTAGTAGCGAATGAGAACATCCCCCGGCTCTCACCGCTGGGTCCACAATAACGAACGGCCCTGCGCTTATTCGCGGGGATTTGGTGGGCTGCATTGGCGTTCTGCAGCGCGCTGCCAGGCTTGCCGCGTGGGGCGGAGCAGCTTGTGGAGGTGCTTGGGCCTAGGAGCCACCCGCAGCGAGCCTGTTCGTCGCAATAATTAGGGGACCAGCTTGGACCCTTGTCGACCATGATGGTAGCAGGCCGCCCTGGGAAGCGACGCAGCGGGAATTATGAGCTCAGCTTTGTCTAAACTGCCGGGTTCCAATTGGAAGCCTTCTGCTTGTTCTGCCGCGATGGTGGTCGGCACTTGACAATAATTCGCTAGTGAGCGGTCTTTTGCGCAGCAACACCTATGTGCGGCTGTGCTTTGCGACCAGGACTTGCAGCTGTGTTGGGCGGTGGGGGCTGTGAAGGACCCATTCTTTCTAGTTGAAAGTACGGAATTTTGATAGAGGACTGGTGTCCACGATGTAGGTAATGGATGATGATCTGGACTACCCGGTGGTACCATCAATAAATCGTCTTGCGAATTCTACCGCGTAGAATAATGGACTTAATTAATTGCCCACTCAGACTGGTTTAGAGACCGGCGATGGCACAGGCCGGGATTGACGAAGAGACCAGGTGGAAGATGCCTAGATTGCGGCTGGCTAGGCATCTCTTGATGGCAAGCCCTACGCGTCAGCACTTTGCTCATCCGTGCATATCACCAACTTCGGCCGTGATGTGACGTGATCTTGTAAGACATCAGCTCGCTCCCGGGTAGCTGCGAAGCTGAAGGGGTGGTTTCGCTACTGCTCCAATACAAGGGTCGCCGGGCCATGAACCGTAGTGTTTAGTAGACATGGAGGACACAACGAGAAGGCTATCGAACGCCATCTGCAGCCAATTCTACCAAGAAACCCGAATCCACAATGTACAAATGCTGGTCAGCTTGGACACTTGCTTTTTCGATTTCTGCAAGCCACAACCACGCCAGCCACGGAAGTCGCATTTCCATGACGCTTAAACTTGGCGGTAACAGCGCCCAATAGAAATTTAAAATAACAAAAAAGCCGGTCTGCATGCAGTATGTAAACTGTAATATTGATGTCGGGGAATAGTTATCCGGACAGCTGGAAGGACCCGGCAATGGAGGGATCTGTGTAGAGGCTCGGATGTAATTAGACTACGAGAAGAATGACTTTCGTTTATTTCTTTGGAGAAAGACAGGCTTCATCCTTGATCGTAGCCAATACTTATATTTATGGTTTCGACCCCTTTCGTACTTACATTTTCTACTGTCGGGTATGTCTATCATATTCAATTACTTGTGGTGTTCCTTGTAGCTTTACGCCTTAATTGCCGTCAGCGGATCCTACCTAACTCTAGTTAGGCTTCTTACCCCCCGTCGCTATAGGACACGAATGGGGAAGGAACTGAAAGTTACTGAGATGAGAAACTAATTACTAAGTCTGTATATTTTCCGAGATGAAACCAAAATATATAACTTTCAACAGGGGCTTCATCTGAGAGTAGATGCTGGCGATATAGATGCTAAAACTTGGATTCTCTACCTCTAAGAGGGTCGGAGAATTAATAAGCAACTAGTTCAACTTGCTCGTTCATGGGCATCAGAGCACGATATCCATGGTCCCGTCGTTGTTAAAGTATTCTTCAAGCCCATACCGCTTGTCAATTTTACTAACAACCGTACATCCTGCGCATTAGCCCATGCGCCACGGTATTTTTAAACCGAAAAAAACAAAGACGCGAAAAGAGGCTGGAAAGGGAGCCCACATACCACCACTCCATCGTACCAGTTGCGATGGTTCGCAGCCCGTCAATGTGCCGGTCGAGGTCCCTGTGGACCTTTGGCGGGCAGTCGGCCGCCAACTCCTGAACCCGTCGGGCGGTCTCGTCGAACTGGTCCCGCACGGTGGCGAGCTTGGCAATGAGGTCGGGGATTATGGCGTCAAGGGGCTGGCCTGCGTGGTACATGATGGGTATGGCGTTGTGGAGACAGCCAACCTTCTTTTCGGACACAAATAATCTTAGATTTTTTGCAATCCTCGATAAGGGCGGGATATTAGTAAGTCGCTTACTAGTTCTTTCTTGATTGAGAGGATGTCGTTTGTGCTACGCCGGTAAGTCAGCTAAGAATTCAGTCGAAGATTGAACGCCAGGGAGCCATGCAAAAGGTTCTTACATGATAATA
>Ga0247774_1001812_pt1 | contig 10687 bp, 5 predicted proteins | sample UWRJL001104B6_FD_179933 | JGI IMG/M metagenome (GOLD analysis project Ga0247774, IMG submission 179933) | Plant litter microbial communities from Arlington Agricultural Research Station in Wisconsin, United States - UWRJ-L001-104B-6 | ecosystem: Environmental > Terrestrial > Plant litter >... | reverse complement strand
ATGGCCTCCCAGCAAGGCCACGGCGCCAAGATCGACGCCAACCTCGTCCGTCAGGAACCGGATCGCCTCTGCCGACTGCTCCGTCAGGAGCCTCACCAACCCCTCCCGGTCGACTGTCCCCCCGTCGGCCCGGAACCGTGCTCCCGCCGACTTGACCGAGTCGGCGTAGAAGGTGGCGTCCCGGGGGATGCCAGCGGCGCGCTGCCAAGGGGTGTTGGCCCCGTTCATGCCCGAGCTGGCCTTGATGGAATTCCCGCCCGGCTTGGGCGCGCGGTCGAGCATGTGGACTCTGGCGCCGGCTTGGAGGGCCGAGTACGAGGCGCAGAGCCCCGCGAGGCCGGAGCCGACCACGATGACCAGGGGCTTTTGGGAAGGCATTGGCGGGGGTGATGATGATGATGATGTCGAAAAGGTCGAAAAGGGCGTAATAACACGTCTGAACAGTGAAGGGCTCAGAAGATGATTGTAGGTCATGGCCAAGAGGGCCACGAGGATAGCGCAGACGGTGGTGAGCAGGATTCTGCGTCTGCTCATTTTGGGGGTTCCTGATCTGATTGTTTAGCGGGGAAACGCTCCGCTCAACGAGGAAGTTGCTCAGTCAAAATCCACTCCAGGTTGCTATTGAATAAGATCTGCCGTGAATACGACTAGGCGCTTGCTCCAGTCTTTTCACGCCTCTACTTTCCCCGTGCGGCCCCTTCCGCCCAATTGAGTTTTTTGAAGAATATCAGGAGATTCTAGAGTCAGGGAACCCTGATTGATCTAGGATCGTACGACAGTCAGGTCCTTCGCGCACAGACCATGTCAGGTCTGGCCTTGGGCTCGGTCAAGACGGTGGGACACGCCCAGATCTTATTGTGTGGACTCAACTGTCTCGAGGCCACGGAAAGGCTGGCTGCGTCAGAAGGCGCAGCGAACCTAGTGTAAAATTGCCGCCTATAGTCAAGCATTTCCAAGTTACTAGCCACAGTAATTGAACCTCTCATGACCACAGGCGCTCCTCGAGATTAATCTTTTGATGCCTCTGCGGGCAATGGTCAACTCGATGTCCAACCCAGATGTCTTCTAACTATTGATCAATCCACTTTTTCTCATTCACGAGGTACGGAGGCTCGCCTGAGAGAGCTTCGTGTTACTTCTGATTACTTTGCAATCGTCGAATGTCACCGAGCAACCCTAGGTACGCCAACCCTATTTCCGTGCCTGTGTACCTCGCCAAGCCAGAAAGCTGTGCAGCCACCAATGAGGTTCAACATTGACGGTGTCAACGAGCTTTTTAATCCGCCTCAACACACGACCACGATTATCGACGAAAAACTTATCGATCATGTCAATTAAGTTAAAATATCTGGTGAGTCGCAATGAAGAGCGACTTATACCCGAGCCAAAAGAACCATCGCCAATCCTTGCCTTGTCCGCTGCATCCGAACTACTTCCCAGTGGCCGGAAAAATCGGCATCCTGCCTGTGTGCATGTTGGCAATGCCGGGAGAATCCATCCTAACCCAGCTCAACCGGAGCACAAGCTTGTTCCAACCTTTTGACCGCCCTTCCAGTCAGTTTTCAGATTCCAGGTCCAAATCTGCAACTGCCATTACAGCGCCGTCGGTCCACGAGCCGGTTTCCCTCTCGCTTCCGACGACGGGTCCGGTCGGTGTGTCCTGTCGCCCTCGTTCATCATTGCCACAACGTTCGATGTATACATTTTGTTTGAAATGACAAAGAAGCTCTCTCCAATTCATGGTTCATTATACAGAAAACCGACTTTCCCGCCCAGCATATAAAGCATGACATGAGATGCACGCCCATCCCATTCTTAACCCCCCACTCCCTCCCTTTTCCTTCCGCGTTTTAGACGGTGTGGGTGGTCTTGGCGCTGCGGAGCTCCTTGCCTTTATCGGACCAGGGGAGGTGGAAGACGGGGACCTGGAAGAACGAGTTGCTATGGCAAAGTTAGTACGATTTGAATCGAATTCGAGGGGCAATCCATGAGGGATCTACTCACCTACTGTCCTGGATACCTGCCAGAGCATTGTACCAGGCTAAGAATGCCGCCAGCATGCCGAAAGCACCACCAGCCTTCTGGAGAGCGAGCTTGGCGGCTTCGGCACCGTTGTTGGCGGCGTAGTTCTCGCACGCGAGCATGAGGAAGGCCAAGTCGAGGGTGAAGAAGAGCAGGAAGAACATGACGGTCGACTTGAGGGTGCACAAAAGCAGTAGGGTCGTGAAGATCCACCAGCCGGTTAGGAAGAAGCCAACAGCCGAGGATATGTCGGTAGGGTCCGCCTTGTACGGGCCGTTCTTGGCGTCAAGAATGTTCCAGCTGGGGGTCAGGAGGATGCCGTAGGCAATCCAGAAACCACCATAAGACGAGAGGGCAGTGGCGCCAAACGTGTTACCGACGGCCATTTCCCTGGATACGTATCAGCATCGCCGTCACCTTGACCGTCACCACGCATCGGACTTTGTTCGTCGCCATTGAGCTCCCAAACGTCCTCTATTCAACAAGCTGATACTTACCACATGCCAGCCAGGAGCTGGACGAGACCACCGTAGCCGAAAGCCAGAGGCACGGCAACGTGGGGGACTGAGACATCGCGAGCGTGCATGTTGATGCACGACAGCACGAAGGTCGTCAGGGCGAAAGCGCAGAGACCGAGAGGTGCGGGATTCGCGTACTTTCGGTGCTCGAAGGGCTTGAACTGACCAGGGTGAATCATGCCCTGGGGTCCTGTGTAGTCATGGTGGTGGACGCCATTGCCGGTGCTCGACGCGGGTGCGTGCACGTGGGTGTTCTTCTCCATCACGGGAGCCGTTGTCGTCTCAGTAGCCATGGCGGTCGTAGGTATTGTGGGAAGCTGTACAGAAGCAAAGCCGGGTATAGGGTATCAAGGAAACACAAAAGACTCCGTCGGAACGAAGGTGAGAGGCAAGAAAGGGTTATTATATCTTCAATGCACCAACAAGCGCGCGGAAAAGCTGCAAGCCGTCAAGGTGAGCTTAACTGGGGCCAACAACGAGAAGAAGGGGGAGAGATCGTCTCCTGGTCCCGGGTCTGGGGTCACCGGGTGGGGAGCTAGCTTTTTATGTGTACCGACCGTAAGAGGATGATGCACAGCATCGTGTGGTGTTAAAGACGACCCAGGCGAGAGTCATTTAAACGGAAGAATGGGGAAACGGGAACAGCATTGCAGGACCCTCTCCTCTGACATTGCAGAGGCAACGGTACCAGAACGCAAAAGCTCTAGAGATTTACCTGTGTGACTATGAGCCGACTGGGGTCTGGAAAGTACCCGCCTTGGCGCCGCATTCGTGGGCGGATCATAACGAACGGGGTTCTGGATGTGTGGATGTAATGCACGGCTAACGGTGCGGGATTGAGCCAGGGTGGAGGGGTGCAAGGAGAAAGATACTTCGTGCAAGTTGCCGCAGGAATAGATTGGGGCATCTCATTCCATCCATAACTGGCTCTTCCTCCATTGAGTCCCATTTCGGAGTGACATGGGAATATATCGGACATTTGCAAGTCAACGCAACTTTGCCGTCTCTGCAGCGTTACGTGTGGTTTTTTGCTTACTTGCATATCCGATTGGCCCGAAAGTGCATGTCGAGAGGCTCTCTTTGCTTGGTCACCTCTCTATACCGCTTATGGGGGCAACCTCCATTTTCGTGCGGATGAATCGGCCTAGCTTGGTGAGCACCACATGGCAGACACCCCAAATGGCTAGGTGGTCCATGAGGTCCCGCTGTGGCTTGCAGAAGCGTGTCTATTTGGGGGCAGAAACATCGTCCTCCGTTCCTGACAAGGACGAAGGGAGGTCCTTGCAGACGAAATGCCGTTCGTCCATGAAGCCAGCGCGATAAAGAAGGATGCTACTAGCGTCAAGATCGGTCAAGATCAGTCCACCACTAGGGGACGTCAGCCAGCTAGAGTAGCGAATCTCGCCCAATTGCGCATAGCCTGTTGGATTAGTGACAGCATTACCAAGCTCTAGGATAGCTTTACAATGTCGCTTTTCGGGCTCCTCGCCAACAGGTGGAGGTGGCTGCGGTATGCATGTAAACAAAATCTGGAGTTCTCCCGATCTCTGTCAGCGCAGGTCAAGGAAATCCATTGGCTCCGTTTGTCATTTTGTCGTTTGTCGAACGCGGGATGAGGCGAGAATGGTTTGGTTGGGATGGGTGCACTCCCGGCTGCCCATCGCACAGGCAGGAATTTGCCCTAGAGGTAGAAACTGCGGATCAGACCGACTCCCAAGCATCCGTTTGCGCTTTACACCACGTCCCATTGGTAGGGGTTTGGGCATCGCATTTGGCCCACGAAAGGGAACAAGTGAAAGACGCAAAGATTTTGAAGAGCAGGAGCCATTAGCAGAGAAGCGCAATCACGGGACATAAGTTTCGTTGGTGAGTTGCCAGGGCAATGTGAGCAAGAGTTGTGGTATAGCATTGATACATTTTAGAGGACTGATAGGTAACTTGCCTGGCCGGGAACAAAATTTTTTTTTAACAAGCCGGCTGGAGTGCCGGCGTACTTTTTCGCACACCCCCTCAAAAAATCTGGGGTCGTCAGTCATTTGGGAAGTCCAAGCTGGTGGCGCCGCCCCGGACGAACGGTAACTTGCTGAATTAGGCTCGATTCCAAACCCTAATAAACATTAGCCTCCGTGTCCTCTCAGAGAGATACCGCGTACCAATAGTCTCGCCTCAGAAGATATCCGTTGCCCCAAAAAGCCATGATGATTTAGCGGCTGCGTGGGAAGCTGGGATCTTCCATGTTTAGTTGCATGCACCTCGTCCTGGAATTCAACCCACGAAAACGTGGTCCGACAATTAGCAACGTTCGATGTTAATGTGACATGGTTGGGAATTAGTCCATCGTGGAGACGTACTAGGATGTTTTATGCACGGGAGGTCGTATGTGGATGTATACTCAAACCAGACATCTGGAAACCTTTGGTGCCGTTTTTTATACCAGCATCAGACATGGCCATGCAGCGCTCGGAATCTCGCCTATGCTTGTTAGCAGGTCAGATCAAGACCTTGAAGGACTTAGCCGTACTTGACGTGCTACAGCGGCTTTGTTCTCGGCTTGGGCAAATAAAATTTCATCTAATAGAGACGTGACGTGCCTGTCTCTTGGTTACGATCAGCAGTGAGAACGGGGATCCATCTGGCTTTGGACTACGACTGTACCAATCTCTTTGCTGGGTGCTGCGGTAAGAGACGTCTGCCGATCTAATCGTGGCAATAGTCAATCATGAACGGTGGGTTTGATCCTCATGTCATCCCTATTTGGCTCTTCACCGACTTGACGGAGCGACAACAACCCACGCCGAGAATGTCGATTTTCAACCATGGGCCAGTCGTAAGGCCCATTCCTGCCAAGCTCTTACGAAGCATGAGGTACCAATGTCGTGTCTTACATGCGGCAAATAGCCCTATCCCATCCCAAAGGACAGCGTTTCGCTCAATACAGTATTGCCAGCCCGTGTCCGAGGTTTGGGCAAATCACCGTGTAGCATCACTCCCCTGGAACGGGTTGTTTGTCGGCCGCATCGCGCAATATACGACTTCCCATCTATCTCGCTCCGTTTTCTTCCAAGTTAGGTGGCCACCCGTCCAGGGACCATGTGGGTTTAATTTTGGATGAAATGCCCTCGGAATTTTTCTGGGTTAGGACGTCCTCATCGACGGAATGATTTAGCGGGTGCACAATTCATTGACAGTATTGAATATTGTGAAATGCCCGAGGCATCAAGTGCTTTACATCCAAATATTGATACCCCTACCACCATTCAGTTGGTCGATCGCAGCATATCTTTGTTAACCTCAGAAATTGGGCGAGCGGGCCTTCACCTCAACAGTGAAGAATAGATTCGAGCAACGAAAAGCCCTGGGCATTCGATAATGATGAGCCCATCAAGTCACATATAGCCTTCTATATTCTCTTGATTTTTTATCAGACATTTTTTATCATATTTTGATGGATAGCAAATTTGCTGAAGCGTTAGAATTTGCAGCAGAGTACCTGCAGAACTTAGGTCGATTTGCGAATTTTAGAGCCGCAATCCAACTGCGCGATTGCTCGCGTATGCGCGGGCAGCGTTATGTCCCCTGTAATCGTTTCCTTATGTAGGCCCTACCCGCTGAATTGTTGCTGCTTGTGCTCAAGTTCTGGGGTTTGCGGGCGTCCACGTGCTTGGAAAATTCGCAGGGATTTCCAGGCGAGTGGCCCGGGAAAAAGAGTTGATTCGGCCCAGGCGCAACTCCCATATGTAGGGGTGTTCAACATATTGCGGCTGATGCCACCAGAAAGCTTGACCATATCTCGCCGTCTTCGCTCGCAAGCCGAACACGCTAAGTAGGAACATTTCAAAATCGTCAAGCTTCAGATGGCAGTGAGCAGGAATCCATCAACGCCACCGTCTCCAACCAAGCGCCTCCCTCACCCAGCTATGGCTATCAAGTTAGAATTCCCCCCCACCGTGAGGTGGAGTCTTAGGCCTGTTCTTTCATTTCACTGCCCCCGAGGCTTTTCACTCTTCAATTTGTTGGGCATCCCGGCCGACTAGGGTTTTAAAATACCCCGATTCGAGGAAATGACGAAATAGCAGGGCCTACTAGCGTCGGGATTTGCTAGGGTCTGCGCGGGACTCACCCAAAAGTCTTCCACACCAGATCGGAGATGCAAGGCGTGCGGGGTTCCTCGGCGAGATGACCGTAGTATCCGTACCGATTCGAGACGACGACTTCGACGGCCAACCGCGTCAGCAGTCATGCCCGCTTCTCCGCACTTTGAACCACAAAAAGAAAGATCAACATCACCGACTGGGAGTCAACCGGCATTTCGTCGATCTGGACCTTGGATGCACAACTGGCGCCTATTTCCTGACTCGCGATCGGCTTACTCAGGTTTCTAGAAGCCCCTTCTCTTGTGTGATGTTCCGGACCATCAAACCGAGGGATGGTGGGAATGCGTAAACATCCGGTGAATGCCACAGTCCAAACTAAAACGCGGAATCCAAACCATCTTGGCAATCAGATAAGACGAGACGCAAATCTCGCGGATAATGGCGGGAGATCTTATCAGCACTTCCTGGCGCTTTCGTTCTCTATTCTCGACGGCGGCAGGCATGGCAAACTGGTAACGGCTGGAGATTGACTGCTGCGAACCTTTCAAAGGGCGCTATCGCTTCCCCTCAAGTTAACCCAAGCGAATTGAGAAACCGCCAAATAAAAGCTGACGGGTGCGTAATAATCCCACCTTTTGGCCTGGACCCTTGACCGTTTACCATATTCGCAGCAGAGCCAAAGGACAAAACATACTGACCCGTCTCCTGCGGTGCTGCCAAGCCCTGCGCGTCTCTCTTGGCACTGAGGTACTCTACGGCAATATCTTTCTCGAATACGTTGATGACCGAAGAGACACCGCTGCTCCGGAGCATGGGAAAAGTAGCCAATTTTTATTTTATTTTACACATTTTGCGCTCGTTGGGCAAAGTGTGCAATACCGAGACACCCCGCAACTGTCGTCACACTCCGGTGAAGCTGGTGGTGGTTTCGCACTGGATTGCTTATTTCGGCCAGTCCTGGGACAGCCGCCAGGCGATTGCTCAGGAGGCTCCTGCAGGACCTGCAGGCCGTGCACCGTAAGGGTTCCCGGTGATCCACGATGCCATGTGGTTCCTCTGCAACTCGTGCAGCCGGGGTTGGAGAAGACCCGTGTTGAGGCCGAGCAGGAAACAAGGACCTGAGATGTTCTGCGGCGGCTTCCACCAGGGTTCTTTCCCAGGACCAGGGCGGATGTCGTCCCGATATCTGCATATCTGCATAACACGCAGCCAACCAGGGACCCTTCCTCCACACCCATTGCGGACCTCGAGCTTGGTGCTTGCTCACTCCCCCCTCTTTTCCCGCGGCCGCTTGGCATTTCTCTCACTTCCCCCGGTCGGTGGTCGCAATTGAGGTGGAGATGGCGGCCGTCCGGTCTCTTTAGGCAACTTCCCTTTATCCGATCAATCAGATTCCGCATCCAAATCGTCCCACTTTGGAGAGGACATTACCTCGCATCGCGTAAGTTCCTGTTGGGCCTGACCCTCTGGTCGGGCGAATATCTGCGCGTTGGCAAGAGAACGCGCTTCCGGACCCTTTTTCAAACCCCGAGAGATGCCTCCAACGTTGACGATGTAGCGTAGCATTCCCCCCCACCTCCCCGAAGCGAGTCTGGGCAGGGACAAGCCGCGGCACTGGGGCTATTCGAGGCTAGGACGAAAGGGACATGCGTTGAGATTCAGTATCGCGTGGCTTGGTCGCGCCGATTGGCAGGTTTCCAGAATCGCCATATCTTGCTATTTGTCGGTCACTTCGAACACTTGACTTAAGGAGCGCTGTGCAACTGTTTCCTGGCCTCTTTCACTGCAGATGTTTGCACGATCCGGACAATTCTCATCTGCAATCTCCTGACCGGGCCCGTCGCTTGGTGGGAGCCTTGGCCATGCCGTTCCGCGTGGCCTGGGCCAGGGCCAAGGCCGTTGTGACTTAAGCGGCCTTGTCGGCCCGGGGTGCCCTGAGCAGCGGAACTTCTCTGGGCCGTCCACGCATTTAAAGGTACCGGGCTGTACGAAGGTAGCCTTGCACGCACACGTACGTGGCCCGGGAGCCATAACGAAGAAGAGTCGAAGGATGATACAGCACATTCTTCGCGGGCCAGCAGGCTAGATCCCGCCGCCACTTTTTTTTTTTAATTCCAACCTATCAGTCTTAGTCAACGTGATTTATTGTTAACGTCCAAGCCCGCGAGATACGAAAAGAATACATGATTGACATGCGTCTCGCCCCGGGACCACGGCATCTACGCCATCCACACAACGCCATCACCTGCTTATTGTCCACGACATATGCATCTCACCCGCATCAATTCTCTACCTGTTCAGATTTCCCAGTCCTCTGGTTCGCGGGCGAGCAAGCGCCCACCTAGTGGTATTCTGAAGAAGTGGTCCCGCGTCTTGTGCTACGAGGTCCAAAACGCCGTCAGCACGGCTGGTGGCAAGCAACGATTTGGCATTCCGCTGATCCTTCTAGTCCTCTAATAGCTAGCTATTCACGACTGCGGGCCTCCATGTGACCTTTCTGACCGAAGGGTCTCGACAGGCAAAACATGCTGCCACTCGCAGTTGCAGTCACCACCACCTGGCATGGAACATTTTGACGTCGTACCGACCGCCCGTCCCATCCCGCGCCTGCGTCTCACAGCCGCAGGCAAAGGTGCCGTACAATGGTCCAAGTTTCAACTGCACATGAGGTAGCGAGGAAAAACTAGCGCTGTTTAGGCCGTCCAATATTGCAACTCTGAGCGGGAGTTTAACGCTTCTGCTTTTCTCGTGTGACATGCATCGCCACCGAGACTTCCGGTGCCATGCGAGCTGCGGTGCCGAGATGCGGTCGGCATTAAGAGACACAGCGCCGCGGAGGTACTGCGGAGCATTCGAGCCGAGTAATTCGCAGGAAACATTCCGACAGGGGGTGGCTTGACTACGGCCCTGTGACAGCTCAGAGTCCTCTTTTAAGGTGCGGTTTCGGGGCCAGATGTATGCTACGAAATCCTCAAACCTAAACAATATATCGGCCTGCACCATCGATGTGTGAGACATCGACTATGGCACTATCCTATTTGCAGAGTAGGCGTCCACCAGTGCCGACGGTATTAGCTTCGTAGCCGTCTCCTGGTTGAAGGACTGTTTTCAAAAGGTTCTCAAATTATCTAGAGACTTCGGTTTAGATCCCTATGTGTCTTTAAACGGGAGGTTGTGGCTTACCTTCAACACCGACATTCTCAGAGGCAAGAGGATGGCAGGTCCTATGCCTAGTCCATCCTCAGCAAATCGGACCAAGAGATTGCTCTTCCGCGCCTCAACAAATTTCACGACGGTGTCAAAAGTAGAGGCACAAACAAGGACAAGTATTTGTTCAAGAGAATGACTAAAATTAAGTACTTACGATGCAACTAACATACAAGCCAGATAAATCCACCCAATTTTCTCGTCGTTAATGCTGTCTCCTTCCATGTGTCGGGATGAGGGTAGAGAGCCCAACGCCGGCCATTCTCTGCGATTCCTCAAACTTGCCTTGGTTTTCTTCGGTATTTTTTTCTTTTCTTTCTCGTCTGATTTGAAGTCGACGATAATGCTTTAGGGAAGAAGTAAAAGATAACCAAAGAGAGAAGTAGAATGCCAATCTGCAATCAGAAAAAGACTTGACACTCAATGAAAGAAAGATATATCTGAAATTCCTTCGCAAGGGTATAGAAAACCGATGGGAAGGTTTAGACGCCATACCAACCGCCACCAGCCCAGCATTGGGTAGCCTGAGCCCAGTCGCTAGAAGTAACCAGGACGGTTTGCCTGCAAAAACGGTGTTAACGATTGTCCGGCCACGCGATGCATACGCTGTTGGACAATGGGGAACATACCAGTAGGCAATGGTAGGCGTAGTCCAGTACGTAGTGTACAGGCCCGTAACCTCAGTCTGCGGGGCTCCGTACGAAATGGTTGTGAGAGTTACTACGCCGGTATTGTCGCATACCGTCTCCGGCGGAACGGTCCGATATCTCGTAGCCTTGGTATAAACTACAAACATAGAAAGTCAGAAACGAGCCGGAGGTTAGAGAATAGGGGCATTAACATACC